>SDBS01000022.1_pt1 | contig 104027 bp, 84 predicted proteins | sample 2277091 | NCBI WGS metagenome assembly SDBS01 (sample SAMN10404972, study PRJNA504765) | marine sediment metagenome | isolation source: marine sediment core GS10_PC15, 163 cmbsf | place: Arctic Ocean: Southern Knipovich Ridge | collected 2010
GAGCGGGAACGTGATAGGATTCAGGCGATGGGATGCTGAGAACGATTTTGTCGTGATCGCCAACTTCAGTAACAACGACTATACCGACTACCGGGTAGGGCTGCCTCAGGATGGCTACTGGAGGGAAGCTCTCAACAGCATGGATTTTATTTACGGTGGTACAGGTCCGGTAAACGACGGCACACTGATCACGGAACCTGTCGCGTATAATAACTACAGCCAGTCGATAACAATATCTCTCCCGAAGATGGCCCTCGTTGTTCTGGAAAAAGGAAGCGTACAGACGGATACGGAGGAATCATCGACCCCATCGGTCAACGCGCTCCAACCCAACTATCCCAACCCGTTCAATCCTTCGACAACGATCAGGTTCTCGCTGGCCGGATCCGGGCACGCGTCGCTCAGCATCTACGATGTCTCCGGACGCCTGGTCAGGACGCTGGTCGATGAGACTGTCGAGAGCGGGATGCACGAGATCCAGTGGGATGGAACGAATGACAGGGGGAACGCAACGGCATCGGGCGTCTACTTCTATCGTCTGATCGCGGATGGCTTCAACATGACCAGGCGTATGGTCCTTCTCAGGTAAAGAAACGGCGCGGCATCAATGCCGCGCCGGGATAAAAACGAAATCGGCTTCCTTGTCGTTCGATCAGAACGGCAGGGTCACGCCGACATTGGCTCCGATTCCGCTCATTTTGACACTGCCGCCGAGTTCATGATCGGGTTCGAGATAGAGGTAGCGCAGTTCACCGAATACTCCCAGTCCGGCCAGTGAGAGCCCGATTCCCGCAGCGCCGAATCCGCCAAATGAGTTCTTAGGCGCATAGTCTCCGCTCATGATGTAATAACCGAGGCCGACACCGCCGTAGAACATCCCCAGGCTGGCGCGGCCGAAAGCCTCGAGAGGGAACATGTCCAGATCGCCAGCGCTGTTGTCACCGCTGTATCTGAGCCAGGACGCCCGCGTCTCGATCGAAATGATCGGGATAATGCTGAAATTCTGCTTGATACCGAGGCCGTAACCCGATTCGCCATCTGAATCCTGCCACTGGCCGAATATTCCGATCGCATGTGCCGGCATTGCACAGGCAGTTGTCACGAGCAGGATCAGTGTGAGGCCGGCGATTTTCCGAGAGGTTCTCAAAACGATTCTCCTTCATTGAAGATAAGTCACGACAATTTAAAAAAGTTACGCAATAAGCGAACCGAAAGCAGGTTAAGTGATAATCTGCATGGAAGAAAGTATAATCTTGATAGTCGCATCCAGATTCAGCGAATAGTATGGACAAGCCGTGCAGAGATATGATTACAGTTCATGAAAATAACTCAACTATGATGTTAAATGTAGAAGGGGCAAAGATATGAAGAATGCCGGTGTCGTAACGGCTGTGCTTTTATCCATGTCATTTACGCTCGGAACATCTTGCGCACTGGAAGAGACGGGGCCCGCGCCTACATTTCTGGAGGCGGGCGAAGCGGAATATCATGGGATATACGATTCTCCTGTCCGGCTTGTCGATGGACGCTATGAGGGAGAGCCTTTCGTCGAGGGCGGCGCGTCCAGGCCCACGCTTCAGCTATACCCGGGCCTGATCGGGACAGGTGAGATCGATGTGGCCGATGGTGAGGAGGCGGTCGTTGTCCTTGCGGAACATTCCGGAGGATCGGGACTGTTTATCTACCTGGCGCTTCTCTCGCGCATAGAAGGAGAGATCAGGAACACAGGAACGGTTCTGGTCGGGGACAGGGTCCAGATAAGATCGATGGCTGTCGTATCCGGAGAGATCAGGCTGGAAGTCGTTCAGCACGGACAGGATGCTGCTGCCTGCTGTCCGAGAGAGAAGGCTGTAAGGACATGGGCATGGGAGGAAGGCTCGCTGGAGGAGATGCCGATCGAGATCGCAGGCATGATATCTGTTGCCGATCTGGCCGGAATCGAATGGGTGCTGATAAGGATCGGACAGACAGGATCCGTGACCGGTGACCCTGCTGTGACGATCGTATTCGAGGATACTGAAGTGTCAGGATCGAGCGGCTGCAATCGCTATTTCGCCGCGCTCAAAGAGCGTTCTCCGATGGATATCAGGATCAGCGGGATCGGTGCGACCAGAATGGCCTGTGATGACGAGGCCATGAGACTCGAAAGCAGGTATCTCGAGTTACTCGGTTCCGCGGTCGGGTACAGCTTTTCACCAGGAAGACTCCTTATCTCATGCTGGGTCATCGACAGGCTGACCCTGTTGACCTTCGAGCGGACAGGAACAGAATGACATGTGCGGTATCGCCGGAATATTGAGCCTTTATCGGGATGGGTCGGCTGACCATGAACCCCTCGACAGGATGATCGAGGCAATGCGCCTTCGCGGCCCCGATGACAGCGGGAAGGCTGTCACCGACCGCGTTGCCTTCGGCATGAGGCGCCTGTCGATCATCGATCTCGAGCACGGCCATCAGCCTATCGAGTCGGAAGACGGCTCGGTACGGGTGATAATGAACGGCGAGTTGTACTCCTTTCCCGAAGTGAAAAAGGAACTGGAGGGAGCGGGGCACCGGTTCAGGACCGAATCCGACACCGAGATACTCGTACACGGGTACGAGGAGTGGGGAATAGAGGGGCTGCTCGAGCGGCTCAACGGCATGTTCGCGTTCGCACTCCACGATCAGCGCAATGATCTTGTATTCATCGCACGCGACCGCATGGGTATAAAACCACTTCTCTATTCTGTCAGGGACGGCCAGCTCTGCTTCGCCTCATCGATCAAGGCGCTGCTGATGACCGGCCGAATCCCCATCGATCCCGATCCCGTCGGGATCCGGCTGTATCTTTACAACCAGTACATCCCGGCTCCCTACACGGTTCTGGCAGGCGTGAGCAAGCTTCCTCCGGCGAGTTATATCAGGGTAGATCGTGGAACCCCTGGAGAGCCGGTGAGGTACTGGAGGGCGCCGGACAGTGAAAAGCAGGGTGCGGACAGGGACTGGCACGGTGAGCTCCGCGATCTCTTCGAGGATGCCGTGCGGTGTCACATGATAAGCGATGTCGAAGTCGGGGTATTTCTCTCCGGCGGACTGGATTCGTCACTGGTGCTCTCGTACATGAGCGAGATGTCGCCGCACAGGGTCAAGGCCTTCTCCATCGCGGTAAAACAGGACAATGTATATGATGAATCTCCGTATGCCCGCTTGGCGGCGGAAAGGTACGGAGCCGAACTTATAGAAATTCCGTTTACACCCACGGATGCCGTCGATGCCGCGACACGGTATATAGATCATCTAGACGAACCGATCGCCGACGCCGCGCAGCTCCCGACATTCATCCTGTCCGAAATCGCTCACCGGCATGTGAAGGTCGTGCTTTCGGGCGAAGGGGCCGATGAACTCTTCGCCGGGTATGATTATTACGACCGCTTCGCGACCTTTTCGGGGAGATTCAGAAGCTCTCTCGAGCCGATCAGGCGCCGTATGGCCGAGGCGGCCAGGGGCGTCAGTACCGTCGAAAGGATCATGAAGCATACATACCGCTCCACGGAAAGCGCATATCCGCATGTGCTTCCCGGAGCCGTCTGCGATCTGCTTGTGAAAGACCTGCCCATAGGAAGTACTACGGCGGAACTTCAGGAGGAAGTGGAGAGAAGCTGGGTCGCGGGGAGCGGGGAGAAGGGCCTCAACAGGGCGCTTCTTGCCGACAGCAGCGGCTGGCTGCCTGATAACCTCCTGATGAAGGTCGACAGGATGACCATGGCGCACAGCCTCGAGGCGAGGGTTCCTTTCCTCGATTACCGCCTCGTAGAGCTTGCCGCCCGAATGCCGGCGGTATTGAAGAGGCGAAACCGTATCGGCAAGGTCATCATCAGGGAGGCCTTCGCTGACCGGCTCGGCGAAACGCTTGCCGGACGCGGCAAACACGGGTTCAGTCTTCCGATCGGGCATTGGCTCCAGGGGCTGATGAGGCCACTGGCGGAGGAGACGCTGTCAGCCGGGCTCAAGGTCATGCCCTGGATAAACCGCCCGGTCGTCGATGAGATAACGGGCGATCTGATGGGCGGCAGGATGGACATGTGGCGCCAGGTGTGGCTGCTCCTTACACTCGCGGCCTGGTTCGCCAGAGCGGAAGATCCGGGGGCGCAGCCGTAACACCGCCCATGGATTCAATTATCCCTTTACATCACAGTGATGTATCACTATTGTCCCACTATCAGTCGTTAACTCTATCGCACAAGGAGAGTCGGATCATGCGCAAGGGCAACCTTCTAGTATCAATCACGTTGCTGGTAATACTCATCATGTCGGCCCAGGCTTCAGCCGAGCTGAGGTGGGAAGCCGGAGCCAAGGGAGGCGTGACCTGGGGGAAGCTCGCCGGTGACCAGATCGGCATATGGCTCGGCGGCGAGGATTCCCAGCTTGCCGGCACGGTCGGGGATAACAAGCCCGGGTTCAATGGCGGGATATTCGTCACGGCTTTTTTCAGTGAATTCTTCGGTGTGCAGGTCGAGGCGATGTATGTTCAGAAGGGCGGGGAAGGTGTCGCCAGCGGAACGGCGATATACCATCCGGATTATGATAACCCGAGAGAGGTCTTTTTCGACGGTACCGTCTACGCTTATGTCGACTATATCGAGTTTCCCGTACTAGCCGTGTTCAATTTTGACGCCACGGACGGTTCAAAGGTGCGATTGAGAGGATATGCCGGTCCTGTATTTGCTCATAACATCAGGGCGGAGGCAAGACTGAAAGGGACTGCCTATGTCGAGGCGCAGGACACAAACTACCGTACCCAGAGCATCGATGAACGTGAGGACATAGGACAGCGTGTAAAGAACTTCGAGTTCGGACTGATGTTCGGTGGCGCGGTCTATTGGGATATCGGAAATGTCGATCTCGTCATCGAATCGAGATGGGAGAAAGGCCTGACGACGCTGGATAACACAACACTGTACCGTGACATAAAAACGAGTAATGTAAGCATTTTATTCGGGTTCAGTTATCCGTTCGGTGGATAACGCTGACGATACTGACAGATGTCAATACGCCCCCTTTTCCGTGTGATGCTCATCGCAGTAACGGCCGCCCTCGCGGTTCAGTGCAGTTCTGTGGATGATACCTCCATCGAAAGAGGCGAGGTGGAATCCGCCGCGGGCCTGATCGACCTTCAGCTCACTGAAGCTGAGATCGACTCGATGCTCCCTGATCTCCATGACCAGTCCCAGTCCTACCAGTCGATGCGCGAGATCGCTGTTGAGAACGCGGTTCGCCCCGCCCTCGCTTTCGATCCCGTTCCGGGGAGACGAGGGGGGATAGCCGGGGAGGACCGGCTCAATGTATCTCCGACATCTCAACGGCGGCTCCCCGATGACATCGAGGAACTCGCTTTCTGGAGTGTCAGGGATCTGGCCGAACTGATCAGAACAAGACAGGTGACATCCACGCAGCTTACGGAGATGTATCTCGGCCGCCTTAAGAAGCACGGGCCGGCGCTGGAGTGCGTCATCACCCTGACAGAGAAGCGGGCGCTCGAGAGAGCTGCGCATGCTGACGCGGAACTTGCTGCCGGACGCTACAGGGGGCTCCTTCACGGGATACCATACGGGGCGAAGGATCTGCTCGCTGTCAAAGGGTACAGGACAACCTGGGGCGCGGAGCCCTACAGGGAGCAGAATATCGATGAGACAGCGACCGTAATAAAGAAGCTCGATGAAGCGGGCGCCGTACTTGTCGCTAAACTCACGCTTGGAGCACTCGCGTGGGGCGATGTCTGGTACGGTGGTACTACGAAGAATCCGTGGAACCTCGAACAGGGATCGAGCGGTTCATCGGCCGGATCGGCTTCGGCGACATCAGCCGGCCTGGTCGCGTTCGCTATCGGGACCGAGACGTGGGGATCGATCGTATCGCCCTGCACGAGGTGCGGAGTGACCGGCCTCAGGCCTACATTCGGCAGGGTGAGCAGAACGGGTGCGATGGCGCTGAGCTGGTCGATGGACAAGATCGGCCCGATTTGCAGGAGCGTCGAGGACTGCGCCATCGTGTTCGATGTGATCCGCGGTCCCGACGGCGCCGATCCGACTATCGTCGACGCGCCGTTCAGGTACGATTTCAACGAGGATATCCACGCCCTGAAGATCGGGTTCCTGCCCGAGGATCCCGAAAGGGACAACTACTACCAGGAGTCTGATTCTGTCGCTCTCGAGGTGCTCGGAGAGATGGGAATCGACCTTATCCCGATCACGCTTCCCGACTACCCCATATATCCGCTCGGAATAATCCTCAGCGCCGAAGCGGCCGCGGCCTTCGATGAGCTGACAAGGTCGGGGAGGGACGACCTTCTCGTCCGGCAGATAAGAAACGCATGGCCGAATGTGTTCAGGACAGCGCGGTTCATCCCCGCGGTCGAGTACATCCAGGCCAACAGGATCAGGTCGATGATCATCAGAGAGATGGAAGATCTGGAAGTCGACATATATGTATCGCCCTCGTTCGGGGAGAACCTTCTCCTGACGAACCTGACCGGACATCCTTGCGTAGTGGTGCCGAATGGTTTCGACAGGGACGGTAATCCGGTGAGCATCACATTCACAGGGCAGCCGTTCGAGGAGGGGAAACTGCTCGCGTTTGCCAGGAAGTATCAGGAGCGAACGGGGTTTCACCTTAAGCATCCTCCGTTGTTTACAAAGTAGGAACGGGCCGGCCGGTCCGTGAGATTTGAATCAGGGAAAGGAAGGCAGGAAAGATGAAGGGAATCATAACTGTGTTATTACTCGCATCGGTAATGATCTCAGGTTCCGCGCTTGCCAGGCCGGACTGGATGAAGGACTCGATGTCGAAGCTCGAGAAGGAGCTTACAGAGAAATATGGACCGGAGCAGGGCGCGCGTCTCGTCAAGGGCATGGACCAGGTCGCAGGTTTCTGGCGCGAGGAGGACGGCGGTGCCGAGGTGTTCGAATCCTTTGTGAGGGGTAACTTCGCAGGCGACAAGAAGAGTCTCGACGAGCTCTTTGCCAGGTGGGAGTTCCTGCTCGAGAGTATCTACGGTCACATGGGAGAGATCAGGATGGCGATGGGACGTCAGGCTGATCTCGACATCGGTCCCATGCTGGAGCTCGACAGGGTGACTGCCTCATATTCCGTGTCCGCGCATATTGCCGATGATTTTTTCAGTAACAAACTGGCCTTCACCGTTCTCCTTAATTTCCCCCTGACAACACTCGAGGAGAGGCTCACGGACGGGGAAGGCTGGACGAGGCGCCAGTGGGCCGATGTGAGGCTCGCCCAGTGGTTCTCGCGAAGGGTCCCGTCTTCGGTGAACCTCGAGTTGGCCAGGGCCTCGGCTGCTTCAGACCAGTATATTGCCGACTACAATATCTGGATGCATCATCTGCTCAACGATGAAGGCGAACGCCTCTTCCCGCCGAAGATGAGGCTTCTCTCGCACTGGAACCTCAGGGACCAGATCAAGGCCGATTACGGCAACAGCGAGGGAGGGCTCGAACGGCAGAGGATGATACAGAAGGTGATGGAGAGGATAATAGACCAGACGATCCCCGAGGTCGTGGTGAACAATCCGCACGTCGACTGGAACCCGTACAGCAACGAGGTCTGGCCTGCCGGGGTGAACGATTCGGGCAGCGAGCCACCCGCCGGCATGAAGGTCAGCAGCGACAGGGAGCCCGATACCCGATACAGCATCTGGTTCGATACCTTCAAGGCCTCGACGCTGGTCGACAAATATTCTCCGACCGCGCCGACTCTGATAGCGAGGAGATTCAACGAGGAAAGAGAGATCCCCGAGGAGCAGGTCGAGAAGATGCTCGTCCAGGTCTGCTCGTCGCCGCTCGTTAAAAAGATCGCCGATATTGCAAAGAAGAACCTCGGCCGCGACCTCGAACCGTTCGATATCTGGTACAACGGATTCAGGTCGATGGGAAAATACAGCGAGCCCGAACTGGACAAAGTCGCCAGGGCTAAATATCCGACGGCCAAGGATTTCGAGAAGGATGTGGAGCGGATGCTCGTCGCCCTCGATTTCCCTGCCGACAGGGCTGAATACCTGGCCGGCAAGATCCTCGTAGAGCCGGCTCGCGGTTCGGGACACGCCGCGGGCTCGAGCATGTGCTCGGCACCAGCGCGTCTACGCACAAGGGTCGGCGCCGAGGGGATGGACTACAAGGGATTCAATATCGCTGTTCACGAGATGGGCCACAATGTCGAGCAGGTGCTCTCACTCTGCGACGTCGACTACTATGTACTGCAGGGAGTTCCGAATACCGCTTTCACAGAGGCCTTCGCCTTCGTATTCCAGGGGAACGACATCATGCTCCTCGGTTTCGAGCAGGACAGAGGCGGAAGGGCCGCGGCGATGTCGGTCATCAACGATTTCTGGATGACAGTGGAGATCGGCGCCGTATCGCTCATAGACATGAAGGCCTGGCGCTGGATGTACGACCATCCCGACGCGGCCCCCGGTGAATTCAAAGATGCCGTGCTCGAGATCTCCAGGGATGTCTGGAACACCTATTTCGCCGATATATTCGGGAAGAAGGATGTTACGCTTCTGGCCGTTTACTCGCACATGGTGCACTCGTTCCTCTACCTGCCCGATTACGCGATCGGACACATGATCGCCTTCCAGGTCAAGGAGCAGATGCGGGAGGCGGGCAACATAGGCGTAGAGTTCGAGAGGATGGCTGTCGCGGGAAGGATCGCGCCGGACCTGTGGATGAAGAACGCGACCGGCAAGCGTGTCAGCGCGGACGCACTGATAGAGGCGACCGGGAGGGCGCTCAAGGAACTTGATTAGACCAGGGCCATGTGGTACTTTACCATTCGTTTCGTAACTGAATGAGGTTTTGAGAAGCGGGGTGCGATGGGCAAGGACATTAAGAAGAGGGTGTTGCTGACCGGTTCGCTCGGTCAGATAGGATCCGAACTGGCATTCGCCCTTGCTGAGAGGTACGGGGCGGAGAACATCGTAACGAGCGATGTCCGTGAGGACACTCACGGGATACTCGAAGGCGCGGGAACGTTCGTCGAGCTCGACGTGCTGACCAGGACGGAATTCGACTCGATAGTCAGGGACAACGGGATCGACACGATTTATCACCTGGCCGCTCTTCTCTCGGCTGTCGCCGAGGAGAAGCCGTTGATGGCCTGGGAGATCAACATGGAAGGGCTCGTCAACGCCCTCGAGGTGTCGAAGGAGAACGGCTGCAGCCTCTTCGTTCCAAGCTCCATCGGCGCGTTCGGGCCGGATACCCCGCTGGACAATACGCCTCAGGATACGATCATGCGGCCCCACTCCATGTACGGCGTGACGAAGGTCTCAGGCGAGCTTCTATGCGACTACTACCATATGCGGTTCGGTGTCGATACACGCGGCGTAAGGTTCCCGGGCATCATCTCGAGCAAGACACTCCCGGGCGGAGGGACCACCGACTACGCAGTCGAGATCTACTATCACGCCATACTCTACGGAAGCTACACCTGCTGCCTGAAGGCCGGCACTTCGCTCGACATGATGTACATGCCCGATGCTATCAAGGCGTCGATCGATCTCATGGAGGCGGATCCCGCGAGCCTGAAGCACCGGAACGCCTTCAACGTGACAGGGATGCACTTCGATCCCGAGATGATCGCGGCAGAGATCAGGAAACATATTCCCGAATTCACAATGGATTACGAGATAGACACCGTACGCCAGGCGATCGCCGAGTCATGGCCGAATTATATGGACGATTCGGCTGCCAGGGAGGAATGGGGCTGGCTGCCTGATTACGACCTGCCCCGCATGACTGTGGATATGCTGGGTGACCTGGGAGAAAGGTACGGCAGGGGAGAGCTCGAACTTTAGAGCCGAAAAGGAAAGGCGGGGAGAGACAGATGTACAGTATAAAGGAAGAGCTCCAGGAGACCCTCAGGGAGATAAGGGAAGCAGGGCTGTACAAGGAGGAGCGAATCATCGTTACCGAGCAGAGGGCCGATATAAAGGTCAGCACGGGCGAAGAGGTCCTCAACTTCTGCGCTAACAACTATCTCGGACTCGCGAACAACCCTGACATAATCGAGGCTGCCAGATCATCGATGGATACGCATGGGTTCGGCATGTCCTCTGTACGATTCATCTGCGGTACGCAGGATATCCACAAGACACTGGAGAGCAAGATCGCCGAGTTCTTTCAGACAGATGACGCGATACTTTACGCTGCGTGTTTTGACGCCAACGGAGGTCTTTTTGAAGTCCTCCTCTCGGCCGACGACGCAATAATAAGCGACGCTCTGAATCACGCCTCGATAATCGACGGCGTGCGCCTCTGCAAGGCGAAACGATACCGCTATAAGAACAACGATATGGAAGATCTTCGCGTCCAGCTCGAGGCTGCTAAGGCCGACGGTGCGGGCAGGATAATGATCGCGACCGACGGCGTCTTCTCAATGGACGGCATTATCGCCCAGATAGACAAGATATGCGATCTCGCTGACGAGTACGGGGCCCTCGTGATGGTCGATGACTGTCACGCGACCGGATTCTTCGGTCCTACGGGAAGGGGAAGCGTCGAGTACTGCGGCGCTATGGGCAGGGTAGATATCATCACGTCGACTCTCGGCAAGGCATTGGGCGGCGCGTCAGGCGGATTCACGACGGGAAGAAAGGAGATAATCGAACTGCTCAGACAGCGTTCGAGGCCATATCTCTTTTCAAACACTCTCGCTCCAGCTCTTACAGCCGCGGCGATCCGGACATTCGACATGCTCTCCAAACCGAGCCCGATGCTCGAGACGCTTGTTGAGAACACGAAGTATTTCAGGGAGAGGATGACTGAAGCTGGATTCGACATCGTCCCCGGCAGTCATCCGATCGTGCCGGTCATGCTCGGCGACGCCAAGCTTTCGCAGGATATGGCGAACAGGCTGCTCGAAGAGGGTATATACGTGATCGGATTCTTCTTCCCTGTCGTTCCCAAGGGGAAGGCTCGGATCAGGGTCCAGATATCAGCAGCGCATTCGCGCGAACACCTGGATAAGGCCATAAAGGCGTTTACTATGGTTGGAAAAGAGCTTGGAGTGATTACTTAAAGTATTTTATCAGGAGGTTCCCATGTCACCAGAGGTTCTGGCCCTCGTGACGAGATTCATTCCGTGGCTCGGTGTTGCGGGGCTGATCTTCTCATTCGGCGCGTATTTCAATATGAAGCGTTATCCCGCCGGTGACGAACTGATGCAGAAGATAGCCGACAAGATCCACGATGGCGCCTTCGTATTCCTTAAAAGGGAATACCAGATCATCTTCATCTTCATAATCATCGTGTTTGCGGGCCTGACCTTCGCGCCGGGACTGGGTATAAAGACCGCGACAGCATTTCTCACCGGTGCGCTCTGCTCGATGGGAGCCGGCGTACTGGGTATGGAAGCGGCGACCAGGGCGGCGGTGCGGGCGACCCAGGGTGCCAAGGATGGCGGGATCGGCAGGGCGCTGAGTATAGCGTTCGGCGGCGGTTCTGTAATGGGAGTGGCCGTGGCGGCTCTCGGCGTCATCGGGCTGGGCTTCTATTTCCTCTTCACGAAAGATCCGAGGATTATAAACGGTTTCGCGATGGGCGCAAGCTCGATCGCCCTCTTTGCAAGGATCGGTGGCGGGGTCTTCACAAAGAGCGCCGATGTCGGGGCGGACCTCGTCGGCAAGATCGAAGCGGGAATCCCCGAGGACGATCCGAGGAACCCCGGCGTGATCGCGGACAACGTCGGCGACAATGTCGGCGATACGGCCGGGATGGGCGCCGACCTCTTTGAGAGCTATGTAGGAAGCGTGGTAGCCACTATGGCGATCGGCGCGACATACGTCGCGGGCGAGGTCACGGGCAGGATGACTTTTCCTCTGGTTCTGATCTCAATAGGTCTCGTAGCGTCGCTGATCGGTATACTTTCGCTGTCTGCCTTGAAGAAGGCGGGGCCGCAGTCCGCGCTCCGCTACAGCTTCTATATATCCGTGGTGCTGTTTGTCATCGGTGCCTGGTTCGCCTCCAGACTGGTCCTCGGAGCGGTCGAGCCCTTCTGGGCTGTCCTCGCCGGTATCATCGCCGGAGTGCTTATCGGGGCCGAGAGTGAGTATTTTACCTCGGGGCCTCCTGTCAGGAAGGTCGCCGAGGCAAGCGAGACCGGACCGGCGACCAATATCATCACGGGGATGGCGATCGGTTATGAGAGCGTGATCCTTCCAGTGATAACACTCGCCGGGGCGATGTACGTTGCCTTCACATACGGCGGCGGCCTTTACGGTATCGCGATATCGGCGGTCGGTATGCTCGGCACCATAGGCATCGTGATGTCGACGGATTCGTACGGTCCCATCGCCGACAATGCCGGCGGTATTGCCGAGATGTCGGGCGCCGGCCCTGAGATCAGAAAGATCACCGACAAGCTCGATTCGATCGGAAACACGACTGCCGCCGTAGGCAAGGGCTTCGCAATCGGGTCAGCCGCCCTCACCGCTCTGGCCCTGTTCAGCGCTTACCAGAAGACGGTCGGTATAGAGAGTATCAACCTCATGAATATAAAGACCGTGATAGGGCTCCTGCTCGGCGCGATGATGCCTTTCGTCATCGCCTCGATGACGATGAAGGGTGTCGGCAGGGCCGCGAACAAGATGGTGATAGAGATCAGGCGGCAGTTCCGCGAGATCAAGGGTCTGATGGAAGGCACCGCCGAGCCTGACACGGACAGATGCGTGGACATCGTCACCAGGTCGGCGCTGCGTGAGATGGTCCTTCCCGGATGCATCGCCGTAGTGGCTCCGATCGTGATAGGTCTCATGCTTGGAGCAGAGGCTCTCGGAGGATTCCTTGCCGGCGCTACCGCGACCGGAGTCCTTACCGGGATCTACATGTCGAACGCGGGCGGCACCTGGGACAACGCGAAGAAGTATATCGAAGAGGGCAACCTCGGCGGGAAGGGGACAGACACTCACGCCGCGGCGGTCGTCGGCGACACTGTCGGCGATCCCCTGAAGGATACGTCCGGACCGAGCATGAACATCCTGATCAAGCTGATGGCTGTCGTGTCGCTCGTATTCGCGCCGCTGTTCATGTAGTGTACGGATACCATACGAGAAACAGAACGGGCTCCCGAAAGCGGGAGCCCGTTTTTCATAAAACAGTTTTCTGTATTTACACCCTTTCTCCGGTGACATAGACTGGTATCGAGTTCCTTCAGCATCACGAAATGGATGGAGGTGACCGTGGCATTCACGATAGGCATCCTGGGGCTGCCGAACGTTGGAAAATCAACCCTGCTCAACGCGCTCTCCCATGCCGGAGCTGAGGCATCGAACTATCCCTTCTGCACGATCGAATGCAACCGCGGGGTCGTCGAGGTCCCGGACGCCAGGCTCACGGCACTGACCGGGATCCTCGAACCGAAAGAAGTAATACCATCGACCATCGTATACATAGATATCGCCGGTCTCGTCGAAGGAGCGAGCAGGGGCGAAGGGCTCGGCAATAAATTTCTACATCACGTCAGGGAGGCGACGATCCTCGCTCATGTTCTTCGCTGCTTCGAGGATCCGGACGTCAGTCATGTCATCGGAGATGTAGATCCGAAAAGGGACGCGGACGTAGTAGAGACGGAGCTCTTTCTTGCCGACCTAGAGAGGGTCACCTCCTGGCTCTCGAAGGAGAGGGTGAGATCGAGGGCCCTGAAAAAGGGAGAGCGGGTAGACCTCGATTTTCTTGAATCTGTCAGGGACAGGATCGCGGCGGGAGAGATGATAACGAGAGAGAGCGTATCAGCGAGGAATCTCGAACTCTTCGATAAGCTCCAGCTGCTCACATCAAAGCCTGTGATATACGTGCTTAATGCCGGCGAGGACGATGACGCGGAGGAATGCGCTGAAGCTGCGGCGAGCTTCGGAGAGGAACGGGCCATCTCGATCTCGGCCCGCATTGAGAGGGAACTGTCCGAACTTCCGGAAGAGGATCGCCTGGAGTTCATCAAAGAGATGGGAGTCTCGGGCGAGGCGAGGGACAGGTTCGTCGAGAAGTGCCATACACTGCTTGGAATGATAAGATATTATACTTCCGCGCACGGAAAGCTCCAGGCATGGTCGATCCCGATAGGAACGAAAGCGCCGGCCGCGGCGGGAAAAATACATAGCGATATGGAGAAGGGGTTCATCAGGGCCAGGGTGATGAGTTACGACGATCTCGTAGAGTACGGATCCGAAGCCGAGGTACAGCACCACGGTCATCTGAGGACCGAGGGGCACGAGTACGTTGTCGGAGACGGTGACGTCATAGAGTTCATGTTCAACAGGTGAATCATGACAGGCAGAGGACACGAAACACTGGAGCACACGGCCGACATGGGTCTCCGGGGCTGGGGCGGGACGCCGGCGGAGGCCTTCGAGGAGACGGCACTTGCCATGTTCGAACTCATGATCGACAAGAGAGGGATCTGCGCGGAGGAAGATTACTCACTGTCAATAGGCGGCAGGGACCTGACGGGCCTGCTGATAGAATTTCTCAATGAGCTCCTGTCGCTCGCCGACGTAGAGGATACCGCGTTCGTTTCCGTCAGGATCGAAAGGCTCCAGGGAGATGGAGAGGAGTGGGACCTCGACGCGGTCATTGGCGGGATCCCCAGGGGGAAATGCCGAAAGAGCCTTCTTTCCGAGGTCAAGGCTGCGACCTGGTACGGGGCGTCTGTTGACCGCGAGGGAGGCGGCCGTTGGGTGGCCGGATGTGTGGTAGACCTGTGAAAGTCCAAGTCGAGAAGATAGATGAATTTCTCTGGGAGATCCCCCGCTCGGGGAAGATGTTCGTTCCCGGGCGAATCTACGCGGACGATGAATCAATGACATTCCTGCTCGAGGAAAGCAGCACGAAACAGTGGGACGCACTCGCCCAGGTGCGTAATGTCGCCTGCCTTCCAGGTATCGTCGGCGCGTTGATGGCCATGGCGGATATCCATCCGGGCTACGGCTTTCCTATCGGTGGCGTCGGAGCTTTCGATCCCGGCGAGGGAGTGGTGAGCATCGCCGGCGTCGGATTCGACATCAACTGCGGGGTCCGGTCGATGGTCATCGATATCACGAAAGAGAGGATCGAACTCAACCGGGAAAGAGTAGCAGAGGAGCTTTTTAATTCGGTGCCTGCCGGAGTGGGATCGAAGGGAGAATTCAGGCTCTCCATACCCGAGATAGACAGGATCCTTACTGAAGGAGCGGCATTCGCGCTGGAGAGGGGTTACGGTGTGGAGGAGGACCTCGAGTATATCGAAGAAGGAGGGACGGTCGCAGGAGCGGATCCCTCAGCTGTCAGCCCGAGGGCGAAGGAGCGGCAGCTCAGACAGGTCGGAACGCTCGGCTCCGGGAACCATTACCTCGAGGTGCAGTATGTCGATGAGATATACGACGTAGAGGCAGCATCGGCTTTCGGTCTGATACCGGACGGGATCGTAGTCAGCATCCATACGGGAAGCAGGGCCCTGGGGCATCAGATCGGAACGGACTACCAGCGCGTACTGAGAGAGGCATCACATAAGTACAGGATCCCGCTCCCGGAGAGCGAACTGATAGCTGCGCCGATACAGAGCCCGGAGGGCAGGCGGTATATCTCGGCGGTAAGGGCGGGGATAAACTGCGCCTTTGCCAACAGGCAGGCGATATCAGGGCTGGTGCGAGATGCCTTCAAAAGGCTCTTCAGGCTGAGCGATGGAGAGATCAGGACACTCTACGAGGTCGGACACAACAACCTGAAGATGGAAACGCACGATACCGCGGAGGGATCGAGGAACCTTCTCATTCACAGAAAAGGCGCGACGAGGGCGTTTGCCGCGGGGCGTGACGAAGTGCCGGCGAGATATCGCGCAGCGGGGCAGCCCGTTCTCGTAGGGGGGACCATGGGGACCTCTTCGTTCATCCTTGTCGGAACCGAGCGGGGGATGACGGAGACATTCGGCAGCGCTGTCCACGGGGCGGGCCGGGTGAAATCGAGGAAGCAGGCGCTGAGGGACTACCGCGGCGACGACGTGATAGATGACCTGGCCGGTTCAGGTATCCTCATCCGCACGCGCAGCAGGAAAGGCGCCGCTGAGGAAGCTCCCCGCGCATACAAGGACGTCGAACGGGTAGTGGCGATCATGGAAGGCGCCGGCGTGAACAGGCGCGTCGCGCGGCTGCGCCCGATGATCTGCATCAAGGGATGAGCCGTCCGTTAATACGATATCTTTTCAGTGTTTACAAATGGGAACGTGACTGGTAGAATGGTGTTTAATTAGTGTTATAGTCAGATACGAGGCACCAGACGCAGGATTGCTTCAGATGCCCCGCAGAAACATGAAGACCGTATTCACGGCGATATCCCCTGTAATCGTCATGATCGTTGTGGCGGGCGCGCTTTCGGGCGTGCACGCGAAGGAGGGGAGCGCCCGGTCGAACGGCGGGATGGTCTCGTCGGCATGCCCGGAGGCTACCGCTGCGGGTGTCCGTGTGCTCGAGGCAGGCGGAAATGCCGTTGACGCGGCGATCGCAGTCGGATTCGCCCTGGCGGTCAGTTATCCGTCCGCAGGCAATATCGGCGGAGGCGGATTCATGCTCGTCAGGCTCGCTCCGGGAGAGACAGTGTTTATAGATTTCAGGGAAAAGGCGCCCATGGGGGCTCACAGGGACATGTACCTCGATGCTGATGGAAACGTCATCGATGACCTGAGCGTCAGGGGCCATCTTGCCTCAGGCGTGCCGGGAACGGTGGCCGGCCTCTGGAAGGCTCACCGCATGTATGGATCGAAAGGATGGAAGGAACTGCTCGCTCCATCGCTGAAACTTGCCGAAAAGGGATTCGCCGTCTCTCCTTATCTTGCAGCCTCACTGGAGAGACTTCATGCCCGGTTCGAGCAGTATCCCTGCCTGGCCGGATTCTTTGACATAAAGGGGGGGCTTCTCGAAGCGGGTGATATCCTGATTCAGCCCGAACTGGCCGGGACCCTCGAATTGATCGCTGATCTGGGCCAGGACGGTTTTTACAGGGGCAGAACGGCACGTATGATAGCTGACGAGATGTGCGGGGGAGGCGGCCTGATCACGGAGGAAGACCTCGCTTCCTACAAGGCTGTCGTGCGCAGGCCGGTGGAAGGGAGTTACAGGGGCTTCGATATCATCTCGGCACCTCCTCCGAGTTCTGGAGGGATCGTTCTTCTCGAGATACTGAATATACTGGAGGGGTACGACATGGACGGGGGAAGAGATATGGAGACCCTGCACCAGGTCGTCGAGGCCGAGAGGAGGGCATACGCCGACAGGGCACGCTGGCTTGGAGACCCTGATTTTATAGACATTCCTGTAGATAATCTTATATCAAAGGATTATGCTGCTGAGTTAAGAAAGAACATAAGATCTGCCGCGACACCTTCGGTCGAACTGGACGGGGGTGGAGCAGCTGCGCCTGAGAGTGAAGAAACGACGCATTACTCGGTGGTCGATGCTGAAGGAAACGCTGTGGCGGTGACCACAACACTCAACGGGTCCTACGGATCGTCCGTAGTCGTCGGGGGAGCGGGCTTCCTTATGAACAACGAAATGGATGATTTCTCGGTCAAACCGGGCGTTCCGAACATGTACGGGCTGATCGGCGGCGAGGCCAACGCGATCGAGCCGGGCAAGAGGATGCTCAGCTCGATGACGCCGACGATCGTGGTGAAAAACGGCGAGACCTGGTTCGTCCTGGGTACTCCGGGCGGATCCACGATCATAACCACGGTCGCTCAGGTGATGATGAACATCATCGATTTCGGGATGGGACCTCTGGAAGCCGTGATCTCTCCGAGGTATCATCATCAGTGGAGCCCCGATCTCGTCTACTTCGAGAAAGACGGTCTGAGTGATGACGAGCGAGAAGGTCTCGAAAAAAAGGGACATGAACTGAGGGAGCGGTCCCCTATCGGGGACGTACAGCTCATAATGAAGGAGGGAAACTCCCTCACGGGAGTCTCCGATCCGCGAAGAGGAGGACTCTCCCGGGGAACCGGGGGGGCTTCCGCGCATTGACAGAACAGGAAGGAGAGCGAAGATGAAAAGAACGGCTTTACTCTTGTCAGCGGTGACTATGCTGGCGATGGCGCTCGTTGCGGGCGTACCCGGCTGCGCCTCGGCGCAGGTCGATCCCTACGAGCTTCAGGACGCCTTCGGAAGATTCCCTTTCGCCAGGGTGCTCCCTCTCGATAACGGGAATGCCTGGGGACTGATCTATGTCGACGTATATGGGAAGATCTACATAAAGCGCGCGACGAACAGGGGCTGGAAGAGGGAGTTCGAGATCACAAACCTCGGAGCCAAGGTCAAGAAGTACGACATACTCGACCTGGATCAGGACGGCATCCTCGAACTCGTTATAGCGACGATGGCGGGACGTATCCTCATCTACAGGCTCGACGATTATACCAATACCTGGGAAAACATAGAGGACGACTTTACGAGCATAGAGGCGTTCGATATTGCTGATGTGGATCGTGATCCGCAGATGGAGTTTATCGTCCTGGCAAACGGGACCATTTATATCATCGATTCGGTCGACAAGAGCCGACAGTGGATAAGCGAGAGAAAATTCACGGCGACAGAGCTTATCGTCGCCAATGTCGACAAAGACGAGCAAAAGGAGATAATCCTCAATACAGGCATCGTGCTGGACAGCAAGTTCTATATTGTCGACCTCGAGTGGGACAAGCCCTTTGGGGAGCGGATCAGCACCTTCGACATCAACAATGACGGAATCCCGGAGGTGATAGGCGAGTTTTCCGACTATTCGCTGAGGATATTCGACGTCTATGCCCAGAGAGAGATCTGGTAGGGGTATTTACTCAAAAATAATCGTTTTAAACTGGCTGCCTTTATGGTATACTCCGCCCGCAACGGTAATTAGCGATTCAAGCGGCAACAGTTTCTCAAGGAGGGTGGCTTTGGATAAAAAGCTAGCGCTTGGGGCGGTGGGTTTTCTTCTCGTACTCGCTTTCATGACATTCCCTGCATCCGCTGCGATGATCGTGGAGACATTCGCGCTCAGCGGCAACGGATCGTTCATGGCGAGTCCACCGATCTTCAGCGGAAACATCATTGCTGGAACGCTGGCTCCCGGTACATTCTGGTTCGAACTGAATGATAACGGCTGGCCAGTGGATGATCCCGGAACGCCAAACAACGAACGTTGGGATTACATCTTCAGCAATTACTTCCAGTACGATCCCACAACTGGAGGCGAGGGCTGGGACGGCAGGTTCCCTTCTTCGCTGCTCGGCGACAGCGCGCCGGAATGGCGGTTTTTTACCGCGGCAGGCGACACCTGCGGCGGCCTCACGACGAGCTTTACTGTCACGATCAGGGATTACAACGCAAACGGTATCATGGAGGACAGTGAGTACATCAACAAGGTGTTCTCGATAGGTCTCTTCTGTTACATCAACTTCGGGACGGGTGAGTTCGAGAGCTTCTGCGGGCAGGGTAACTGTTCAGGTACTCTCAACCTCCTTGATGAGTCGAGCTGGGACGAAGAATTCTACGTTCCCTCGCCGACCTCAGCTTCAGGAAGGCTCTACCTCAGGGATACAAACTGCACAACAGGAACTGAAGAGAGCAGCTGGGGCAGCATCAAGAAGATACACAACAACTGATATTCCTGGAGTTGAAAGGGAGGGATCCTGAGATGAAAATTAAATCGATACCGGTGCTCATCCTCGCGGCAGCGATGTTGTTCTGCGCGGGGAGCGTAAGGGCACAGTTCCCTGATAGTCTCTTTCTCGAATTCGACTTCGAGGGATTCGGCAATCTAGTGCTGACATCACCTCCGGTCTATTCGGGCGATGTGATTTCGGGGGATTCACGTATTGTCGGCGCGACCTGGACGATAGAGATCGACGACACGGGCTGGCCCCCGGTAAGCGATCCTGCGGCAAGGTGGGACTACATCTTCAATACGTTCTTCGTGTACAATCCTACCTACTACTTCTGGACGGCTGTGTTCGATCAGAACACGCTGCCCGCCAAACCGGACTGGGTGATCGATCACCCTATTAACGGGATGATGAGCGGTACCCTGGTGGTTTCTTCCACATTTTCTGATGACAACCGCGATGGTATCTTTGACATCACCGAGAGGATGTTCGGCACCTTCGAGGGCAACCTGATGGTCATGAAATACGGTACCGGCGAGTTTGCCAAATACTGCGGCTCCGGCTCTTATAACGGGGCGGCTTTCAACGACGATCCGGCGAACTTTGTGGATGATTACGTTACGGGGCACTGCCTCCTCGACCTGGTCAACTGCCAGATCGGTACGGAAGAGCAGAGTTGGAGCTATATAAAGAAGATCTACCGCTAGGCATGATCATCGCGGTCTGAAACCGATTGTTACGCGTATCCACATTGCAGTGGGTACGCCTTTTATTTCACCCGGGATAAACTTGTATCTGCGGGCCGCCGCCATGGCGGTCCTGTTGAGGGATTCCTGCTTCATTCCCCTGGCAAGTCTTATCTCTTCGACCTCACCCTGCACATTGACGAAAAGCAGGAGTTCGACGCCGCCGTCGATCTCTCCGTTGATATCACCGGGGATGGTCGGAAGGGATATGTTTATCGGTTTTGGTTCGATCGTCGTACGCCGGGGCCCGGGCCTTCCGTCACTTCCGCCGCTTCTGCCGCCGCTCTGTATGGGGTCGATCGTCAGTGACGGCTCGCCGATATCGTCCAGTACGGAGCGTTCATGGTCCTCCTCCTCGGTTTCAGATGGCTGTTCTTCCACCACGATGGCCTGTGGAAAGTCGGGGTAGGGGATCAGGGAGAAGGGCCGGTCGATGTAGAATAATTCGGATGAGCCGTCTTCGCCTGGCGGTTCATTGCGGAATATCTCGAGGTATTCGAGCTTGAAGAACAGGAATACAGCGAGGTGGACGAGAAGCGTTGCCGCGATGATAATGAACCAGCCTCTCCTGCTCCTACCGCGGTCGCGGATCGAATTCCTGTCAGGACAGGTCGAGGTTGTGTCTGTATCTGGCATAAGAGCGTCTTTTCGGGAGAACCCCATTTTCAGTTATCATTCTCACCGCTATTAGTATATGATTTCCAGGGAAGGGTGGCAAGAAACCACGGCGGCTGATTTCATGAGACGAATCGAACGCAGGGATATCACAGTGCCGAACGTCCTGACGATACTCAGGATGCTGATGGCTCTTGTGGCGGCTTTTCTGCTGATCTCCGGGAGCGGATACAGTACGATGGCCGCCACGCTGCTGATCTCTTCCATGCTCCTCGATTACTTCGATGGATGGTACGCGAGAAAGTTTCATCAGACGACCAGTCTCGGAGCGCATCTCGACCCTTTCGCCGACAAGGTGATGATAGCGGTCATCTTTATAACACTTGCCGTCAACTTCAGATCCCTGTGGTTCACATTATTCGTTACTGTGATCCTTGCCCGTGAAGTGGTCATAACGATATACCGCTGGAGGGTGCACGAGAAATCAGGGTCGCTCGTTCCGGCCAGCCCTCTCGGGAAGATCAAGACAGTCGTCCAATGTATTGTGGGCGGTTCGATTATCTTTTATATTTACATATACCCCGGTTTGATACCGGAGAACCACCAGATGATATTTTTCGCGATGCTGGTGACGACATTCATCACAGTCGATTCCGGACTGAGGTACGTGCTGCCGAGCTGCAGCGACGGCAAGAAAAGATCGGTGATGGAAAGACTCATCCAGCATGTCTTCGGAGTGGGAGCAAGGGAGGTTTGATCTGGATATCTACGATGCGATAAGGAACCGTGTCAGCACGAGGGCCTATCTACCCGATCCTGTCGAGGCGGATAAACTCGAGCGTATCCTGGATGCCGCCAGGCTCGCGCCTTCCGGGAAGAACGGCCAGCCATGGACCTTCATAGTCATCACCGATGCCGATACCCGCGAAAGACTCGTTCCCGCATGCAAGAACCAGAAGTTTATTGCCGAGGCTCCGGTTGTGGTGGCGGTATGCGGACACGAAGAACTTGCCTACCAGAAGATGGGAGGTTACTGGAACAGTCTGCCCGTGGATATCGGGATTGCGCTCGAGCATCTCATGCTTGCCGCGGAGGCTGAGGGCCTCGGGACCTGCTGGATCGGAGCCTTTCTCGAGGATGAAGTCAGGGAGATACTCGAGGTGCCTGCCGGCGTAAAGATAGTAGCCCTGACTCCTGTTGGTTATCCGGCGGTGGACAAGGTATTCCGCAAGAGAAAACCGCTCGAAGAAATCGTGATGAGGGAGAAGTGGGAGAAGCGATGATGAAGAGATATTTCAGAAAGGCGCTCATACTGCTGATGACAGGTACATTCGTTTCCGCCACACAGGCGGCGCTGGCAAGGCCGGGAAGTGAGGCTGCCGGGGAGGCCCGCGAGTCATGCTTCACGGAAACTGATATGCTCGACCTGTCCGGGATGACGATAGAATCCGGAGCCATGATGCCGGCGGCTGGCAGTCAAAATTCATTCTCGGCGGCAGACACCTTCGAGACATACGAGATAGAGCTCGAGGATGAAGGAAAGAAGGGAATCAATTACAAGGCCATCATAGGATACACGATAGCCGCGGCGTTCATCGGCTACGCGCTATATATCCTGATAGTACCTGATGAGGAAGAAGAAGAGCCAGAGCTGCCGGGCAAAGAACCGCCTGTCTCGCTGATCACGATCCCGTTCGGGGGATGATCGCGAAAGATCTCGTCCCCGCTGCCTTGAACCCCGCCACAAGATCTTCGATATCAATGATGAGGATGTACCTCCCAGGTTCCAGTGAACTGACATCCAGCATCAGGTCGTCGGAAATCGAACGCTCGCTGCTGCTCTGCTCGATCGAACTGGATATATAGACCCGCTGCTGAGGTGTCGAACCGCGCACACCGGCGGTGATCCATTCCCATGTCCCGGACGGCCCGTCCCTGTGATCGGCAGATGTAACACTCCAGGTCAGTCTGTATCTTGCGAGGTTTTCTGTGTCCCTTTTCAGATTGTAGATCTCGTACGAGACACAGAGCGATGCTCCCGTTTCGTATGAGGGAAGCGGGTCTATCTGTCCGGTGCAGGCACCCTCTTTATCCCGCAGGGACAGGCGTATGCCGCTCAGTGAGAGCCGGCCGCCGCTGAGATCCCGGATCGTTAAAGGGCTCCTGTAGATGGCCCTTCCCGGAGGTTTTCCTCCGGTGATCTCTAGGGCGAAGCTGCTCTCCAGTTGAAGCAGGGGCAGATCCAGAGCGAACGGCAGGACCCGCCAGCCCACTGAGGATTTTTCGAAACCGAACAGCTCGGCCGGATCGAACACGATTTTCTCTGTCAGGAAGATGTTCCAGTCGTTGTCGAAGAGGATGAAATCCATCTCGTACGACCCATCCCTGAAGTCGAGCGCCGAGTCTGGAAGGGCCACCGCGAAATCCACACGAGTTTCATCCCCCGTTCCTCTGAACTGAACGTTTTCGACGCCGACATGGATACACGCATATTCAACGGGGAATGTATACATCTGGGGGATGTTCTGCAATATGCCTTCCGTTATCATAGCATAATCGTTGAACCTGGGGTCGATCGGAATGTGATAGTTGCCGTTGAGAAACTCGTCCTGAAAGTAGAGAAGAAACAGTTTATCGCCGTGAATATAGGACCAGACCACGAAAGGTCCATCGAGTCCCGAACCCAATTTGTAGAGCAGGACAAGCGGCAGCCCGTAGCTCACGAGCGCTCTGCCCCTGGCCGACTCGACCCCTTCGAGACCGAGCCTGTCGTTTGTCAGAAGCGCGGCGGTCAGGAAGATCCTCCTGTAATGCTCGAGCAGCCTTTCGTTGATGCCACTGGCAGGTGTAGGATCATTCATTATCCAGAACTTCCTGTTGAACTCTCCGCGGTTTCTCTCGTCAAGGTTCGAGTAAACGGCCCTTTCGTCCATCGGTAGAAGAAGGGTGAGGTCCTGATACATAAACCTCGTCTCGCTGTCCATCAGCGTCAGAGCCGAGTCGAATTCCGCGGCGGCGGCCTCGAATCTATTCCTCTCCAGGGCGACGCATGCCGAGAGGAGCCTGAACCTGTATGCTTCGGGAAAATATTCCGCACCTGACCGGGCTCTGCGGGCGCAGACATCGTGCCGATGCCGCAGATACTGAAGCAACCCCAGGTTGAAAAGCGTCTCCTCATGACGTCCATATATGTTGTTTGCTTTGCTGAAACACCTGATGGCGTCATCAAGATCTGCTTCCGAACACATGTTTTCAAGGTAGAGGTCCTTCTCGATCCTTCCCTTGTGATACCACGCATGAAAGCAGCCTGGGTCGAGTTCGATAGCACGGTCCAGAGAACCGCAGGCTGATCCGATAAACTGTCTCGCATAGAGGGTCAACCCTCTCTCTACATGATAGGATGGGTTGTCAGGATCCAGTTCGAGGGCCCTGTCGATAGCCTGCATCGACCTGAGTCTCGATTCGGGAGTCCCGACGGCACGCAGGCAGACGGCGAGTCTCCTGAACAGTTCCGGATCCGCCCGTTCCGTCCTCAGCGCCATTTCCAGGGCCTTTATGGTGTCGGCAGAGCATTCCCTGAGGGCATAGTCACACGAATCGATAAAATCGGCTTCCAGGGCAGGTGGATGCATTCCACCGCACGAAGCGGCCAGGAGCATCACTGTCAATGCGAGCGAGAGATAAGATCCGGCCAAGAGAAAACCTCCGCGGGAGGGTGCTCGGGCACACATTAAATATTATATCACAGCCTGTTAGAGGTCAAGCTCGCCTGCTGTGGAGAGAAGCTGTCATCCGGACTGCCCGAGGAACGATAATTGCTCCTTATCCATCGGAATAGTACGTTTTTATTGTGCAGAGGTGCTGTCAGATGACAGAGATGTTGCTCGAAACACTTCCGGCTGGGTTCAGGAAGCTTGAATCGATGGTCCATACCCTCGCCAGGCTCCTGATGCAGAGTAACCTGTTTCCCGATACGCATCCATCTGTCAAAAACGCCCTCACTGCATTCATGGAGTCGCTCGATGCACTGATCGACAAAAGGTCATCTGTCGTTCTCAGGGTGCAGGACGGCACAGTACGGCTGCTCAATTTCGAAGTAGATATCACCGATACAAATGACAACTCGGTTCATTTCCTCAGGAGGGCTCTGGAAGGGATCTCTATTGGAGAGATCGAGTTCCTTGCCGGAACGAAGCCGGACGAGGCCCTCGCATTTGTCCAGATCGCAGGGGCGAGCATCAGGCGCGACACATCGCTGGATCTGCCGGCGATCTGGCGCAGGATAGAGAATATCAGGATCAGGCATTCTGGTGGCGGTGTAGATCAGCCTGTCTCGAGGGATCTTGTGCCGGCATCGGCCGGGAAAAGAGAGATCGGGAAGGGGAATGCTCGGGAGTCGGCAGGTGAGAGTGCCGCATCGAAGATGATCAGCGGGGTGCTTAGCAGACTGGCCAAGATCAGTTCAGATGAGAGTGGAAGGGCGGGAAGGACGATCATCAAGACGTTTGAACGTGAGGGAGGTAACAGCACGATCTTCCTCCTTCTGAAATCACTCAAGGAGTATGACGACTACACCTTCGATCACTCAGTGAATGTCGCCGTCATCTCGGCTGCCATCGCGAGGCGTATCGGATACAGCGATGAAGAACTGGGCAGGATCGGTACAGCCGCGATCATGCACGATATAGGAAAACTCTACATACCGCGCGCGATAATATATAAAGAGGGAAGGTTGACTCCAGCCGAATGGCAGGTAGTCAAACGTCACCCCGTTGAAGGTGAGAAGATCCTGCGGGAAGAGGGTCTGGATATACAGACGAGACGGGTCGCCTACGAACATCACATGCGGCACGACAGGAAAGGGTATCCCATGCCGAAAGAGGGGGCGGAATGTCTCGAAGCAAGCAATATTGTGAGAATAGCCGATACCTACGATGCGCTGACAACGAGACGCCCCTACAGGAAGCAGATAAGTCCGTTCGAGGCTCTGAAGCTGATGGAGAAGGGAAGGGGAACGGAATTTCATCCGGGGTATTTCGACATCTTCCTCGGTGTTATGGGGAACGTGCCGATCGGGAGCGTTCTGGTACTGGAGAGCGGTGAGAGAGCGCTTGTGATCGAGATCGGCACAGACGGCAGGCTCCCGAGGGCGAGGATCATATCCGACAGCTATGGAAACGAGATCGCGGACGGGCCAGTGATCGATCTCGGCGAGACTGTTGCCGAAACCGGAGCTGCGAGATTCAGGGTGCACAGCGTATCGGACACACCCGTGAGAGACATCAATATCGGCAAGTACGTCACGGAAGACAAGCACTGATCCCCGCTAAAGATAAATGCCCAGGACGATCATCCTCACGTGCGATGATCATCCCGGGCGCCATCCCTTGAGACTGCCGGTTCTAGAGTGTTCCGGGCTTTCCGATCTGCTTGAGTTTTCCGAAAGCGGTCCAGGTATAAGCGACCTTGTCTGACGTGGAATAAATGACGAATTCTACAGTCTTGCCGTCTTTGAGGGCATTGCCGCTTCTCGCCAGAAATTCCTCGCCGTCCGTGACCGTGATCCAGCCTCTAGGCGCGAATACGTCGACTATAGCCGCTTCGGGATCGATCAGCCTCAGAGCGTATACGTCGTTGCCGGAAGCGGTCATCCTGACCCTCACCATGAATACGCCGTCCTGCATAGGAGTGACGCTCTTGGTGAACCGGGGCGCGGCTGCCATGACGGCCTGACCGGCTATCGCCATCAGCAGCAGGGCAGCGGAAACGACTATTACTCTTTTCTTGAGTGCGGACATCTTGTTAACTCCCATTTGGTTACCAGAGTTGTTTGATTTAGAGAGTGAGCGAATACGCTCAAATTCTTGCCCTGCACATGATTATTATAACATATCTGATAAATCCTGTCGAGGGGGTAAAATCTGGCATGGAGAGGGAATTGTCTGTTATTGTGGCATGTAACTTTCACTGACATCAGACGTACCCGGCCGCTCACTCGACGCCGGAAGGGTCGAAACAGTTATATATATTAGCGTGAGGGACTTACATGCCGCGGAAGATTATGATCGTAGATGATGAGATGCATCTTGCAAGGATACTGCAGTTCACTCTGGAGCATGCAGGCTATGATGTCGTCATGGCGTTTGATGGGAAGGAAGCCCTTGACGCAATGGAAAAGGAAGTGCCGGACCTGATTATTCTTGATCTGATGCTCCCCGTTGTGGACGGATACAAGGTCTGTAACATCATGAAAAATGACGAAAGGCTCAGGGATACTCCCGTCATCATCCTCTCCGCAAGAGATTTCGAAAGGGAACCGCTCGAGGAACCGCTGAACGCCGATCTCCTTATGGAGAAGCCGTTCAATACGGAACACCTTCTCAATGAAATAGCCAGACTTGTGGGATAGAGCCTAGACCGGCTGCATGAACAGCGCGTCATCGCTCCCTGTGCCGCCGGTCGTTTCGCTCGTACGATCCTCGGAACCGGCGCATATACGCTGTCTTTTATCATCGATCATCTTTTCGATGCTGACTCTCGCCTCTTCGGCGCCGGGGCTCGAAAGAGAGGCCAGGCTGTTTTCGAGAATTTCTATCTCATGCCTTTCCCTCGATCGTGTCTCCTGGACGACTGCATTCCAGGTAGATTCGAACTCACCGAAAGGTCCTGTCTCTCTGGTTGTTGAAGTTTCGGGGTATCTGTTCTCGACGGCCATCCTGAGGCCTGTCATGACGATGCCGAGAGAGACGAACATCTTCGAAGTAAACAGCCTCGAAAGGAACCAGAAAGAGGCGATGATCACCGCGACAAAGCCTATCGTGTTGACCACGAGCAATGATTTGAGTTTCGTGACGATCGGCGCCAGTTCCGGAAACTGCATGGCCACAGCCGACCCGCTCGATATAAGAGCGAAGTAGAAGGAAAGGCCGAATGCGAGCGCTACCGCACTGGAACTGAGCAGAACGAGTAATCCGGATCGCATCCTGATCCCGGAAGTCATCTCATCTGAATAAATGTAACCATCTGTCCTTTTGTCAGTAACAGGCATATTAAACTCCCCCGTTATGGAATCATACCGGCTGAACGTACCGTTCCGATGGAGAATCATCAATAAATGTGCCAGAACAGGCCTAACGGGGGGTCAGGAAGAATTCTATGGCCTCTTTCAATTCGCCCGTATCGATAGTGGTATCGGTACAGGGGCCTTCCGGCCTCGTGTTCGGAATGCCTATGACGGGGATCTTCGGCGCGACATCCTGGATCCCGGCAATGAGGTCGCGCTCGCATGCCACCGCAACGATGGCTCCGGGAGAAGTGTCCCGTATGATCTTCCTCGCTTCGGTCCCGCCCGGAGCGGTGTGGAGCCTGACATCATCGTAACTCGAACAGATCTCTTTCGCCTTCGAACGAATATCGGCTCGCAGACATCTGGGGAAAAGGACGAGAACAGGGCCGGGACCCTTGCCCGGGCCGGCCAGCTCGTTGGCCACACGGATGAACGAATGGCTCAGCCTGTCTTTTGATATTCCCACAGAAGATGCCAGCCTCGTGACGAAGGGCAGCATCAGGAAAAAGAGCCTGCTCCCGTGAGTGAGACATACATTCATATACCGCCTGTTCCATATCACGGCCACGACGAGCAGGACATACCAGACGATGAGGGAAAGAGCCGCAGCGCCGAGAATACAGGTTATCACCAGCGCCCAGACGCTGCCGAAGGATTCGAAGCGGGGAAGAACGAGATACCAGAACAACAGGACGATCACGATGAAAAGCGCGAGTACGACGAGCGACAGGTAAAGGAACGTACTCCGGCTCTCCGACGTGTCCTTTTCAGAAGGCCTGCCATCCCAGTCGAGCCACTCGTCGCCCAGGACCCTCTTCTTTTTTCCATCACTCATCAGCATTTCCACCCGGGAATAACCTTTTCAGAATGTACCGGAATAGGTTTTAATCTTCAACAGGATTAACAGGATGAAAAACACGAATACATACGGAGGCCTGACCCTCGGGGTGGTATCGATATCCTTCGCCGCCGTGTTCATCAGGCTCGCTGATGGCCCGGCCGCGTCGGTCGCCGCGCTGCGGCTCCTCTTTGCCGCGCTGATGCTCCTGCCTTTTGTGATATTCTCTTCCGGAACCAGAAATGCGATCGTTTCGCTCCGGCGAGGAGAAAAAGGACTCCTCGTCCTGTCGGGGTTTTTTCTGGCGATGCATTTTCTTTCCTGGATAGCATCGCTTTCCTTCACGGGGATCACGAGCAGTATCGTGTTCGTGACTATGAGTCCTGTCTTCATCGAGCTCTACTCAGTGACAGTAAGGAAGGAGAAGACTGCCGCCAGGGTCTGGGCCGGAATCGGACTGGCGCTGGCAGGCAGCGTGATCCTCGGAGGAGGCAATATCGCTGCCGGTGGGGAGAGCTGGAAGGGTGACCTGCTCGCTGTCACTGGCGCGGTTGCGGTGGCCGGCTATTTTATCGTTGGAAGCAGGTTGCGGCCAAAGCTCCCGCTGCTCGCCTACATATTCCCCGTCTACAGCACAGCCGCGGTCCTGCTCCTGATCATGGCGCCGCTTCTGGGAGGCGGCCTTGCGGGGCATCCGGGAAAACTGTATTTCTACTGCTTTATAATGGCGCTCGTCTGTCAGGTGACCGGCCACTCTCTGTTCAACTGGGCGCTGCGAAGGATGAAAACGACCCTTGTAGCAATGTCGACACTCGGAGAGCCTGTCGGTACCGCTATGCTCGCGTGGCTCATTCTCGGAGAAACACCTGTGCCGACCGAGATCCTCGGAGGAGCGGTAATACTTGCTGGAGTCTTTGTCGTGTTGAGAGGAGATCCTCGACGTGTCAGAGAGTGACGAGGATATCCCTGACCTCTTTTATCAGGGCTTCGTCCCCGTTCCATTTTAACAGGAACAGCTCGAACGATTTCCTCGCTTCGTCACGGCGCCCGACGCGCATCAATGAATGTCCGAGGTAGTAGAGGGTCCTGGGCAGCGAATCGTCTCTTGCCCTGAGTTTTTCGAGTACAGATACAGCTTCTTCAAAATCCCTCGTACGTATGTGGATCATCGCTATGCCGAGATCTATCTCCGGGTTAACCGGGGACAGGATCCGGGCTTTCTGCCATGACTCCAGTGAACCATCGAGGTTATTGAGCGCGTATTCAGTCCTCGCAAGCCCGATCCACGCATCGACGTTCGAGTCGTCTCTGTACAGGGCGAGGCGATAGTACTCATGGGCATCCTTGAAATCCTCGATCTCGTAAGATGCGATACCGAGGTTCAGAAAGAGATCGGTGCTTGATACACCTGCGTCCCTGGCAGTACGCAGCGTATGTATGGCGTCGACGTACATGTGCCTCGCGTTCATGACCTTCCCCAGCAGAAGATGGTAATCGGGTTCCAGCCCGATCCAGGCTCGGGAGGAGACCAGCTGGGCATAGGCTGCCTGGTAGTTCTGCTGCATGTAGTAAGCCTCGGAAAGAACGAGGTTCCCCCGTACGTCGTAAGGAGAATAACGCAGAGCGTCGGCCGCGTATTTCTCGGCAGTGCTGTACAGGCCCTGCTCCAGCGCGATTGCTCCAAGCGCGGAGTATGGGGGATGAAAGTTATATTTCAGGCTGATGGAAAACCTGTAAGCCTTTTTAGCCTCGGAATACTTGCCCTGCATCTCGAGAGAGCGTCCAAGTCCGTACTGAAGCATATAATCGTCGTTCCTGACACTGGCCGCTGCATGAAAGTTCTCCTCCGCTTCTGCATATTTTCCCCGCTCGAGCAGAGCCATGCCGAGATTGTATCTCGTGTCCGGATCAGAGGGATCCATTTCCAGCGATTTCCGCCAGTTGACGATAGCTTCGTCCATATCGTCCCTGTCAGCAGCTTCGACTCCGAGGTTGTAGTATTTCAGCGCGGAATCCCCGCAGGATACGATTACAGCGAGCAGCAGGCAGGCAGTGACGATTGAAATCTTTCTCATCCTCATTCCTTTCGATTCAGGCTGGTGGGACAACATCAGGAATATAACGCTAAACCCTTAAAAACTCATCAATAATGATATATCCGCATAAATGGGTATAAAAAAGCATCGGAATCCCTGATTATTCAATGATTTAAAATATAGTTGACTTTTTATTTTTCTATAGTAAAATTCTCAGTTGAGACCTGCTGTTTTTTTTTGCCCTTCAACGATTCAGGAGTCAGGAAATCCTGCGAGGTTTGTTGTTAAATGCTTGAAAAAGAAGTAGTTTACGAGTCTGTACTGGATCACGACTTTCTCGACGAGATCTATTCGCTTCCCGGCGGAAAAGAAGTAAAGAAGTGCATCCAGTGCGGGACGTGCAGCGGTTCATGTCCGCAGGGGGCCGTCATGGATTACGCTCCAAGGAAGATATTCTCTCTCATAAGGGCGGGATTCAGGGACGAAGTGCTCAGGTCGAACACGATATGGTACTGCTCGTCCTGCTACACCTGCGCCGTCAGGTGTCCCAAGGAGATCAAGATCACCGACGTCATGTATGCCCTCAAACGTATCTCGATCAAGGAGAACAAGGCGAAGAAAGGCAGAAAGGCGGCAGTCCTTTCCAAGACTTTCATGAATATGGTGAACAAGTACGGGCGAAATCACGAGACGGAGCTTATGACCCGTTACATCCTGATGGCTGATCCGTTCAGCGCATTCAGTTTCATGCCCCAGGGATGGCGGCTGTTCTCCAACGGCAGGCTTCCGATAATGCCGCACAAGATCAAGAATATCGAACAGTTGAGAAAGATCCTGAAAAAGGTCGACGAGCTGGGGGAGATATAGATGAAATACACGTATTATCCTGGATGCTCGGTCAAGTCGACGGCGAACCTCTACCAGGAATCGATCGACGCTGTGATGCCCTCTCTCGGCGTCGAACTCGAGGAACTCGACGACTGGAACTGCTGCGGAGCGACAGCCTACATGTCTGTCAGGGAGCTGATGAGCTTCGCCATCTCCGCAAGGAACCTGGCGATGGCTGAGAAGCACCACCGCGATATCGTGACTCCGTGCAGCGCCTGCTACCTCGTTCTGAAAAAGACCAACCAGTATTTCAACGATTATCCCAATCTGAGGAAGAAGCTCGGAGTGGCGCTCGAGGCCGGCGGTCTGAGCTACAGCGGCAAGACGCGAGTCAGACACATACTCAACGTAATCGTCAACGATGTCGGTATGGAAAAGATCGGTGGACTGGTTAAAAAGAAACTCGAAGGTCTCAACGTCGCGCCTTACTACGGTTGTCAGATCGTCAGACCTTCCTACTACGGGTGTGGAGCGGACGCTGAGGAAATAGATGATCCGGACGATCCTGTCAGTATGGACAGGCTGATAGAGGCTACGGGCGCGACCAGTGTCAAGTACTCGATGAAGACGAAATGTTGCGGTTCATCTCTGATGGGTACCGAGGAAAAACAGGCCATGAAGCTGTGTATGGAGATCCTGGCTGACGCAGAGAGAAACGGTGCTCATTGCATTGTGACGATCTGCCCGTTATGCCAGATGAACCTCGATGTCTATCAGACTAAGGTGAACAGACTCTTCGGAACGAAATTCGATATACCGGTAATCTACTTCACGCAGCTCCTTGGGCTGGCGATGGGAAAACAGCCGAAAGAACTGGGGTTGGGAAGACTCGCGGTGAAGATGACGGGGCAGATGAAACAGATACTACAGGGAGCGTGATATGTCCGAACGTATTGGTGTATACGTCTGCCACTGCGGCACGAACATCGCCGGCAAGGTAGACATAGACGAGGTGGTCGAGTTCGCCAAAGGGCTCGATTACGTCACACTCGTCAGGGAATACAAGTTCATGTGTTCCGATCCCGGGCAGTCGCTCATCCAGAAGGATATAGAGGACGGACTGATCAACAGGGTCGTCGTCGCTTCGTGCTCGCCACTGATGCACGAGAAGACATTCAGGAATGTCTGCACGCGTGGAGGCTTGAACGAATACCTCTTTACAATGGCCAACATCCGCGAACAGTGCTCGTGGGTGCATGTAGACGCCGAACAGACGACGGACAAGGCGAAGGACCTGATAGAAGCAGCCATAAGAAGGACAAGGCTTCAGGAACCCCTGACGAAGAGGGAAGTCCCGATCAACCCGAGGACTCTGGTCATAGGCGGCGGAATATCCGGTATACAGGCGGCGCTCGATCTCGCCGATGCAGGCAAGAGTGTTGTTCTCGTCGAGAAGGAGCCCTCGATCGGCGGCCACATGGCCAAGTTCGACAAGACCTTTCCGACGCTCGACTGTTCAGCATGTATCCTGACGCCAAAGATGGTATCGGTCGGCCAGCACGAGAACATCGAGCTGATGTCCTGGGCGGAGGTCGAAAATATCGGCGGCTATGTCGGAAACTTCAGCGTCAAGGTCCGAAAGAAATCCAGGTACGTTGACGCGGAACTGTGCAACGGATGCGGCGCCTGCTGGGAGAAGTGCCCGGGAACGCGGGTACCCCGCAAGGGAAACGTCCATGAGAGGCTTTCGCTAGGTCCAACGACCTCTATCTACCTGCCGTTCATGCAGGCAGTGCCGGCCATCCCGGTGATAGACGCCGAGACCTGTATCCGTTTCAAGAACGGCAAGTGCGGCATCTGCGCCGAGGTCTGCGAGAGAAACGCGATCGATTATGACATGAAAGAGGAGATAGTCGAATTCGAGGTCGGCAATATCATAATCGCAACCGGATTCCAGACCTTCGATCCGGCACAGATCGGGCGTTACGGATACGGAAAATTCGATAACGTCCTCACCGCTGTAGAATTCGAGATCATGAACTGCGCTTCCGGCAACACGGGCGGAAATATCCTGATGGCCGACGGGACAGAGCCAAAATCGATCGGCATAGTCCACTGTGTGGGAAGCAGGGACAAGAATCACAACGAGCATTGTTCGAGGGTCTGCTGCATGTACTCCCTTAAATACGCGCACCTTATCAAGGAAAAGACGGATGCTGAAGTCTATGATTTTTATATCGACATGAGATGTTGCGGCAAGGGGTACGAAGAATTCTATGACAGGCTGCTGGGGGAGGACGTGAGGTTCGTTCGCGGTAAGGTGGCCGAAGTCACAGAGGTGCACCTGGAGGAGGCGGAAAAAGGAAAACTCGTCGTCAAGGTGGAGGATACGCTGGTTGGTACGGTACGCCGGATCCCGCTTGATATGGTCGTTTTGGCTACGGGTCTCGAAGCGCACGAGACCCTTCCCGACGTTGCAAATCTCTGCAACGTCAGTATCGGCAAGGACGGCTTTATCATTGAGAAGCATCCCAAGCTCGGTCCGGTTGCCACGGCGACTGACGGGGTCTTTATCGCCGGCGCCTGCCAGTCGCCTAAAGACATCCCCGATTCGGTAGCACAGGCTTCCGCCGCTTCGAGTGCGGTCCTCTCGATGATCACAAGAGAGAAGATCGAGATCGAATCGGCAACGGCGGAGATCAACGAGGACAGGTGTTCGGGCTGCAAGATATGCAACACACTGTGCCCTTATCTGGCAATCAAATATGACGAGGAAAAGGAAGTCTCCGTCGTCAACGAGGCTCTCTGCAAGGGCTGCGGGACATGCGTGGCGGGATGCCCCAGCAATGCGATATCGGCAAAACATTTCCAGAACAACCAGATCTTGGCGGAAATCGAGGGAATCCTGCGAAGCGGCAGCAGGCAGGCCGGAATTAGAACTTGACGGATGCGGAGAGTTTGGTTACGATAAGCGCCCGATTTTTACCGTTTTTTCGATGGGGGGGCGGAGCAGGCTTCTTCTTGCGTTTAACATGAATATTTGGCGGGAGTGGTATGTATTCGCAAAAGCTCAAACAAAAAACGATCGATAAGGACTTTCTTGATGAGGTTGGGCGTCAGCCCGGCGGAGAACGGGTTATCGATTGCTTTCAGTGCGGTACGTGCAGCGGCTCCTGCCCGACAGCTTACGCGATGGATCACACGCCCCGCCGTCTGTTCGCTATGGTGAAAGCGGGGTTCCGCGAGGAAGTACTCAACAGCAACACTTACTGGTACTGCACTTCCTGCTACATATGCACCGTCAGATGTCCGCGCCAGATAAAGATCACCGATGTAATGTACGCGTTGAAAAGGTTAGCCATCAAGAAGAGGTATGTTCGGAGAACGAACTCCGCGTGGGCATTTTACCGCTCCTTCGTTGATATCATCGAACGGGACGGAAGAAGCTTCGAACCGGAAATGATGATCCGCTTCATGCTGAGGACCGATCCCAGGCTTCTCCTGAAAAACGCGAGGCTGGGGATGAAACTCATGAAGCACGGCCGTCTGCCTGTTCGCCGTAAAAGGATCAAGGGCAGAAAAGAACTGAGAGCGATCATTCGAAAGGCAAAGAGCGAAAGCTTGTAACAGGTGACGAAACAGAGCTATATCTATTATCCCGGTTGTTCGCTCGAGGCGACGGGAATTCCGTACGATCTTTCGACAAGAGCTGTATGCGAGCACCTGGGTATCGAGCTGCAGGAACTTACCGACTGGAACTGCTGCGGCGCCACGGCTTATCTCTCCGTAGAGGATATCGCCTCGATGGCAGTAGCAGCGAGAAATCTGGCCATTGCCGAATCGACCGGACTCGACCTCATCACGCCATGCAGCGCCTGCTATATCACACTGAGCAAGGTCAACCACTATTTCGAGGATTATACGGACATACGCGCGAAGATCAACAGCGCACTCTCCGCCGCGGGACTGGAATACAACGGGGGAGTAAATGTCAGGCACCTCCTGTATGTCTTTTCCGAGGACATCGGGATGGACCGCCTTGCCGGCGAGGTCCGGGAGGATCTGGCTTTGAGAGTGGCGCCGTACTACGGCTGCCAGGTCGTCAGACCGTTTACGGATAATGACAGCCCCGATGTTCCGCTCGCTATGGACGAGATCATCTCAGCCCTTGGCGGTGACGTCGTGGATTATCCTCTCAAGACGAAATGCTGCGGGGGAGCTCTGATAGGCATCGACGAAAAAACTGCGCTGGATCTTGTAAAGCCGCTTCTCGAATGCGCCGAACGCGGAGATACCGACTGTATTGTGACATGCTGCCCCCTTTGTCAGCTCAATCTTGACGCCTACCAGTACAAGATCAACAAGGCATACGGAACAGACTACCATATTCCCGTGTTGTTTTTCACGCAATTGATCGGGCTCGCGTACGGTATAGACAAGAAGAGACTCGGGCTGAATATGAACATCGTGCCGTACAGGCCGGACGTTCGAGAGAAAGGTGCTTCAGGATGACCGAGAATGGAGCGAAGGAGAGAACGCCACGGATCGGCGTGTACCTGTGTCACTGCGGGTCGAACATCGCCGGAATGGTCAATATCCCGGAAGTTGCCGAGTTCGCGAAGGAACTGGAAAACGTCGCGCTTGTCAGAGACTACCGGTTCATGTGTTCGGAACCCGGCCAGGAGCTGATCGCCAGAGACATCAGGGAACAAGGTCTCGAGCGGGTCGTCGTCGCAGCCTGCAGTCCGCTGATGCACGAAAAGACCTTTCGCGAGGCAGTAGAAACGGCCGATCTGAATCGTTATCTCATGCAGATGGCCAATGTCCGGGAGCACTGCTCCTGGGTGACTGCAGACGGTTCTTACGCCACGGAGAAAGCAAAGGCTCTGGTGGCTGCTGCGGTCGGTAAGGCAACATGGCTGGAACCCCTGGAGCCCAAAAAAGTCCCCATCCATCCGGATACGTTGATAGTGGGCGGAGGAATAGCCGGTATCCAGGCTGCCCTGACAATTGCCGAGGCCGGCAAGAAGGTATATCTGGTCGAACATTCCCCCGCACTGGGCGGCCATATGTCGCATTTCGACAAAACGTTCCCGACGCTCGACTGCGCTGCATGCATCCTGACCCCGAAGATGGTGGCGGTCGGCAAGCATCCGAACGTGGAACTGCTGACATGGTCCGAGATCGAAGAAGTATCCGGATACATCGGAAATTTCACAGTCAAGATCAGGAAAAAACAACGTTTCGTCGACGAGGATCTCTGTAACGGCTGTGGAGAGTGCTGGGAAAAGTGTCCCAGCACGACATTACCAAGAAAGAGAAGGATCACAATCGAGGGCAGGTTGATCAATGAAAGAGTGCTGTAGCTCCGGGCAGAACACGTCTAAGATCAAGGAAGTGCAGCCCGAGAAAGTGGCGGAGATACTGGAGGGCTTCGAGCATCGTGTCGATTCGCTGATCATGATCCTCCAGGACATCCAGGAGGAGTACCGGTACCTGCCCGAGGATGCGCTCCGGATCGTAGCCGATGATCTGGATCTTCCGTTATCCCAGCTTTACGAGGTAGCGACGTTCTATCGATCGTTCAGCTTGAAACCACGTGGCAGGCATGAAATAAAAGTTTGTCTCGGCACTGCGTGTCATTTAAAAAATGGACCTCTGATTCTTGAGAGCTTCGAAAGAGAACTTGGTGTTAAAAGGGGAAGTACTACGCCGGATCATACCTTTACCCTGGAGACGGTCAACTGTGTCGGCGCCTGCGCGCTGGCTCCTGTCGTGATTGTGGATTCGGAATATTACGGTAGCAGCAGGCCGAGCACCGTAAAAGGGATTTTAAAGAATTACAAAAAGTAGAGAGAAAATGATTACTAAGCCGGGAATTCCGATTCAATCAACAGCTGAATTGGAAACCTTTCGAACAGGGCTTGTTTCCAAAGCGGAAAGCAAGGATGTTGTTATCCAGACATGCGCCTGTACAGCATGCGTAGCAAATGGTGGTCTACTGATTATCGATAGATTTAAATCGTTGATTGAGCAGGATAAAGCACGAAGTGATATACGACTGAAGGTGACAAATTGCTTCGGTTTCTATGAAAATAATCCGCAGGTAGTCGTCAGCCCCCCCGATATTCAATATCTCAATGTCATGGAGAAAGATGTCGAGGAAATATACTCAAAAACCGTTAAAGAGGGTGAAATTATTGATCGGCTGCTTTTCGTAGATCCTGTTACAGGTGAAGTGGCGCGGCATAAAGAAGAAATACCGTTTTACAATAAACAGAAGAGGGTTGTACTACGGAACTTTGATAAAATCGATCCATTGAGTATTGAGGATTACATAGCCGTCGGAGGATACAGGTCTCTGGCCAAGGTGCTGGCTGAATTGGAACCCGATGAAGTCATCTCGATAATAGATAAATCCGGTTTGCGGGGAAGAGGGGGCGGCGGGTTTCCTACCGGAAAGAAGTGGAAAACGTGCCGCCGTGCCCACGGAGATATACATTACGTGGTTTGTAATGGCGATGAAGGAGATCCCGGTGCATTCATGGATCGCGCCATCATGGAAGGGGATCCTCATAGTGTTATTGAGGGGATGATCATAGGGGCCTATGCCATTGGGTCTAACCAGGGATTTATTTATGTCAGAATGGAATACCCTTTTGCAGTTGATCGGTTGTTAAAGGCAATTCATGATGCGATGGAATATGGTTTTCTCGGAAAGAGCATTCTTGGTTCTGGCTTCGACTTTGATATCAGGCTCAACAGGGGTGGGGGTGCGTTTGTCTGCGGTGAATCCACCGCTCTGATGGCTTCTCTTGAGGGAAGGGCAGGTGAACCCCGGGCAAAATACATACATACCGTTGAGAAGGGTTTGTGGAATCAACCGACCAATCTGAACAACGCTGAAACCTGGGCGAATGTGCCAGTTATCATTGAAAAAGGTGCAGATTGGTTTGCTTCCCTTGGCACAGAAGGCAGTAAGGGAACCAAGGTGTTTTCCCTTGTAGGGAAGGTCAATAACACCGGTCTCGTCGAGGTACCCATGGGTATTACGCTTCGGGAGATCCTGTTCGATATCGGTGGGGGGGTAAAAGGCAAACGCAAGTTCAAAGCGGTCCAGACAGGCGGTCCATCCGGAGGCTGTCTCGTCGTCGATATCGAGGAAAAGGGAGAAAAAGGCGCATTCAACCTGATCGATCTCCCGGTTGATTTCGATCGGCTGACCGAGGCCGGATCGATGATGGGTTCTGGTGGAATGATCGTTATGGATGAGGATGACTGTATGGTCGATATCGCCAAGTACTTCCTTAGCTTCCTGAAAGAGGAATCGTGCGGCAAATGTGTACCATGCAGGGAAGGAATCAGGCACATGCTTACGATCCTCGAAAGGATCACGAGCGGAGAGGGAAGGGCGGAGGATCTGCTACTGCTCGAGGAGCTTGCCGAAACGATAACCGAAGCATCACTCTGCGCTCTGGGAACACAAGCGCCCAATCCTATCCTGAGTACGCTGAAATATTTCAGTTCCGAATACGAAGCACACATATTCGATAAAAAATGTCCTGCGGGAGTATGCAAGCAGCTGGTGACATACTCGATATCGGCGGATAACTGTACCGGCTGCACACTCTGTGCGAAGGACTGCCCAGCCGGTTGCATCAGCGGCGCTTCGAAGGAGCTGCACACTCTGGATGCGAGCGCCTGCATAAAGTGCGGTATCTGTTACGACGTTTGCAAGTTTAACGCTGTGATTCGGAGATAAGGATTTCAATGGAAGAAAAGGAATCAGGTCAGGTTCTCGTGCATCTGGAAGTCGACGGGAAATCCGTAGCCGTTCCAGCGAGCTCTACGATCCTCGATGCGGCGAAGCTGCTCGGAATACATATTCCGACGTTGTGTTATTCTCCGCTTGTCGAGCCATACGCCGCATGCCGTCTCTGTTCCGTCGAAGTCGAGTATCCCCGCGGCGGAGGCAAGTTCGTGACCGCATGCAACTACCAGGTGTGGGACGGGATCAAGGTGCGCACGGACACCGACAAGATACATCGTATTCGCAGCATGATCGTAGAAATGCTTCTCGCGCGGTGCCCGGATATCCAGGTGCTGAAGGATCTCGCGATAGAATACGGTATCGAAGAGATTCGTCTCGAGAAAAGGGAAGAGGGGTGCATTCTCTGCGGCCTCTGCGTGCGGGTCTGCACAGAGCTCGTCGGGGCGCATGCGATATCGTTCGCCGGTAGAGGTCTCGATCGCCGGGTAGCGACTCCGTACGACAAGTCGAGTGACGCCTGTATCGCGTGCGGTGCATGCGCACTGGTCTGCCCGACGAAGATCATCCGTGTCGAGGATCAGGAAGGTCGCGAAATCATCCATGACGAACTCTCGCTGGGACCTTCCAAAGCGATCACACTGCCGTTCATGCAGGCGGTGCCGAATGTACCATATATCGACACGGAACATTGCATACATTTCCAGACGGGTGAATGCGGGTACTGCGCGGAAATCTGCGAAAGGGATGCGATCGATTACGAAATGCAGGAGGAAACGGTCGAGGTGGATGTGGGGAATATAATCCTGGCGACGGGGTTTGAAGTGTTCGATCCTTCCGGAATGGGGCAATACGGTTACGGCCGCCTGAAAAACGTGGTGACCTCTCTCGAGTTCGAACATCTGAACTGCGCCGCTGGACCTACCGGCGGAAGGATCCTGATGACCGACGGTGAAGAGCCGTCGAGTGTCGGGATCATACACTGCGTAGGGAGCAGGGACGAGAATTATTACGAGTACTGTTCCCGGGTATGCTGCATGTATGCGCTGAAATATGCGCACCTGATAAAAGAAAAGACAGATGCGGACGTCTACAGTTTTTACATAGATATGAGATGCTTCGGAAAGGGATACGAGGAATTCTACCACAGGCTGCTCGAGGAAGGGGTCCAGTTCATCAGGGGACGGGCGGCGGAGGTCACAGATTACGCGAATGAGCCCGAAGAAGAGGGAAAGCTGATCGTCCTCTGCGAGGATACCTTGATAGGCAGCCTTCGACGGATACCTCTCGATATGGTGGTATTGTGCTCGGCCATTAAATCGAACGAGGATGCCAGGGAGCTGTCGCGATTATTCTCATGCAGTCTGGGAAGCGATGGTTTCTTTATTGAGAAGCATCCGAAACTCGCACCGGTATCCACTACTTCCGACGGAATATTCATAGCAGGCGGCTGTCAGGGTCCGAAGGATATTCCGGATACCGTGGCTCAGGGAGCGGCAGCTGCGGCCGAGGTCCTATCGCTGATTGACAGGAAAGAAGTCGAGATCGAAGCGGCGATCGCTGTCGTGGACGAGGATCGATGCTCCGGCTGCAAACTGTGCAACACGCTCTGTCCGTATCTCGCCGTCAAGTATGATGAGGAAAAAGGTGTTTCCGTGGTGAACGAAGCGCTCTGTAAGGGATGCGGTACCTGTGCCGCGGGATGTCCCAGTAACGCCATATCCGCAAGACACTTCGAGAACAGACAGATATTGGCTGAAATTAAAGGTCTTCTTTAACTTGTATTCAGATCAACAGATGGAAGGGATGGTGTGATGAGTTTCGAGCCCAGGATAATCGGATTCCTGTGCAACTGGTGTTCCTACACCGGGGCCGATCTCGCCGGGACAGCAAGGATCAAGTACGCTCCAAACATCAGGTCTATAAGGGTGATGTGCAGCGGCAGGATCGAGCCGACCTACATCATAAAGGCACTGCATGAAGGCGCGGACGGGGTGCTTATCGCCGGTTGTCATCCTGGAGATTGCCACTACCAGGAAGGCAACTACAAGGCTCTCAGGCGGTACAGACTTCTCAAGCGTATCCTGCCCGAGTACGGGATCGAACCGGAGCGTCTCAAGCTCGAATGGGTGGCTGCATCCGAGGGAAAACGATTCGCCAGGATCGTTGACGATTTCACAGAGCAGTTACGGGAACTCGGCCCACTGGCCATAAAGGAATCGATCGCCGAAGCGATGAAGGACGACATTGATCCTCATGAAGCTCACAACGAAGAAAGCGGTACAGCTGATGAAGCTTAAAGGCGGGATTTACTGGGGAGCCGGCTGCGGCGGATGCGATGTCGCCGTACTCGATATCCACGAGAAGATCCTCGATGTCGCCGAGAAGATGGATTTTCTCTTCTGGCCGCTCGCTATGGACTTCAAATACGATGATGTCAGGGCGATGGATGACGGGGAATTCGACCTGGTCCTCTACAACGGCGCCATCAGGAACTCTGAGAACGAGGAGATCGCGAAGCTCCTCAGGCGAAAGACAAAGACTCTCGTGGCTATGGGAGCCTGCGCGCACATCGGTGGACTTCCCAGCCTTGCGAATTACCACACGAAGCAGACACTGTTAGATCGCGTTTATAAAGAGACGGAATCGACAGAGAATCCGGAGGGGACCGTTCCTCTCGAGAATACGACATTCGAAGGCCACGAGCTCGAGCTTCCTCGTTTATACAATACGGTCAAGACGCTCGACCAGGTCGTCGACGTCGACTACTATCTCCCCGGCTGCCCGCCGGTACCCGAGCAGATCGTTAACGTCCTGACGGCTGTATTCAACGGCGATCTGCCGCCGAAGGGCTCGGTCGTCGGCGCGGGAACGAAAACCCTCTGCGACGAGTGTCCGCGCGAGAAGGAAGAGAAAGAGATAAGCATTATCAAGCGGCCTGTAGAGATGATCCCCGATCCGGAGAAATGTCTGCTGGAGCAGGGTCTGATATGTCTCGGACCGGTTACGAGGGAAGGCTGCGGCGCCAGGTGCATCAACTCCGGTGTGGCGTGCAGGGGATGCTACGGTCCCCTTGACGACGTTTACGATCAGGGAGTCAAGATGATAAGCGCGCTCGCTTCGGTCCTGGCACCGAAGGAGGAGAAGGAGATCGACGCGGTGCTTGACGGCATCGTCGATCCCTTGAGGACTTTTCACAGGTTCAGCACAGCCGCATCGATCCTCAGGAGGAAAAAGATATGAGGCGCGTGGAGATAGATCCCATCAGCAGGCTGGAAGGCCACGGCAAGATCACGCTGTTCATCAACGACGACGGTTCGGTCGAGAACGCCTATCTTCAGATCCCCGAGTTGAGGGGATTCGAGAAGTTTGTCGAGGGACTGCCCATCGAGGAGATCCCGAGGATCATGCCGAGGATCTGCGGCGTCTGCCCGGCCGCCCATCACATGGCAGCGGGAAAAGCCGCCGACAATGTATTCTCGATCGATATTCCGGATGTTGCGAAGAAGCTGCGTGAGATGTACTACATGGCGCATTTCATCCACAGTCACGCGGCTCATTTCTATGCCCTGGCCGCTCCTGATTTTGTTCTCGGTCCCGACGCTCCGAAGGCACAGAGAAACGTTCTCGGACTGATCGCAAAGGTCGGCCTCGAGCTCGGAGGAGAGGTCGTCAGGCAGAGAGCGATCTCTCAGGAGATCCAGATCATGATCGGCGGCAGGGCGACGCATCCCGTGTGGAACATCCCAGGGGGCGTCACGAGGGCTCTGAGCGAGGAGAACGCCGACAAGATCAAGGGCCTGGCCGACGAACAGCTCGGTTTCGCGGAGCTCAGCCTGAAGCTCTTCAACGATCTGGTCCTGGCAAACGAGACTTACCTCGACCTGATCATGGGCGGGATCTTCGAGCAGGTGACAAACTACATGGGCCTGGTCGACGAGAACAACAAGGTCAATTTCTACGAAGGTCAGGTCCGCGTCGTGGATATCGAAGGAAAAGAGCTCTTCAGGTATTCCGAGCCCGATTACCTCGATTATATCGCCGAACATGTCGAAGACTGGTCCTACCTGAAGTTCCCCTACATCAAGAGCAGGGGATGGATGGGATTTGTCGAGGGCGCTGAAACATCCCTCTACCAGGCCAACCCGCTTCCGCGCTTCAACGCCGCCGACGGCATGGCGACACCGAAGGCGCAGGCCGAGTACGAGAAGATGTTCGACACCGTGGGCGGCAAGCCGTGCCATAAACTCATGGTCAACCACTGGGCCCGTCTCATAGAGATGGTATACGCGGCCGAGAGGATGCAGGAGCTCATAAACGACCCGGAGATCACCGATCCAAATGTGAGGGTGATACCTTCGACCACTCCGAAGGAAGGCGTGGGTATCGTCGAGGCTCCGCGCGGAACACTAACGCATCACTACTGGACCGACGAGAACGGGATAGTGACAAAAGCGAACCTTATAGTCGGGACGACCAACAACAACGCCTCGATCAACATGGCCGTAAAAAAGGCGGCCCAGAACCTGATCAAGCCGGGCGGAGAGGTGACCGAGGGACTTCTCAATATGGTCGAGATGGCGTTCCGCCTGTACGATCCGTGCTTCAGCTGCGCGACGCACAGTCTTCCCGGACAGATGCCGCTTAAGGTCGAGATAAGAGATCTTGACGGCGAGATACTGAACGAGGTATCCAGATAGCGGATCGGAGAGGATTCCGGGAGTAATCAGATGAAAACCCTCATCATCGGGCTGGGTAACACCGTTGTGAGTGACGACGGCGCCGGGGTATATGTAGCGCGCATGTTGTCCGGAAGGTTTGATACCGGCGATGTTTCCGTCATCGAGACGGAGTGCGCCGGGATGAATCTCATGGAGATGCTCGATGGCTTCGACAGGGCCTTTCTGGTCGATGCCATCCTTCTGAACGGCGAGGATGCAGGCACCGTATTCCGTCTCAGGGCCGACGACCTGCAGATCACACCCAGGCTGTCATCATGCCACGACATAGATATAGTCACCGCCCTTGAGCTGGGAAGGCAGCTCGGCCTTCACATGCCCGAAGAGGTGACGATCTTCGCGATCCAGGGCGATGATATGAAGACCCTGCACGAGGGATGCACTTCGCAAGTCGAAGGATCTCTTCCTCCCCTCGCTGATGAGATCGAGGGCCTTGTCAAGGGGACGGATGCTCCCCGTATCTCGATAGCCCTGGCGGAGAGGAAGAACAGGGATGCATGAAGTCTCAGTCATGCGTAATCTCCTCGATATAGTCGAAGCGACTGCTGTCCGGGAGAGGGCCGAGAGGGTAGATGTCATCCATCTGCGTATCGGTGAGATGACGGGCATCAACTATCAATCCCTCGAGTTCGCCTTCGAGATACTCTCAAAGGGCACGAGAGCGGAAGGCGGCAGGCTCGAATATGACAGGGTGGATCTTCGCGGTAAGTGCGCGGAGTGCTCGCGTGAGTTCAGTCCGGAGGAACTCGTCTTCAGGTGCCCGGACTGCGGATCGGGCAGGGTTGATATTATCGCTGGCAGGGAGATGGAAGTAGATTATATTCTACTGGACGAGGAAGGTTCATGATGCATCAGATAAATGTAGGAGAGGACCTCAGGGAGCGGAACAGGGAGATCGCGGCCGAAAACCGCGAGATGCTGCGTTCGCATGGTGTCTTTTCCCTCAACATCATGAGCGCACCGGGCGCCGGCAAGACTTCTCTGCTTGTCAGGTCGATCCCTCTGTTCAGTGAAAAATACAGGATCGCTGTCATAGAGGGCGACCTGCAGACGACGAGGGACGCCGAGAGGGTCGGGGCGCTCGGGATCGATGTCCATCAGATACAGACCGGTGGAGTATGTCACCTTGACGCTTCAATGATCCACTCGGCCCTGCATCAGTTCGACCTCGATTCCATTGACATCCTGCTGATAGAGAATGTAGGGAACCTCGTATGTCCAGCCGAGTTCGATCTCGGCGTCGATGCGAAGGTGATGCTCCTCAGCATCACCGAGGGGGACGACAAGCCCAAGAAATACCCGCTCATGTTCAACGAATCCCGCCTGCTTATCCTGAACAAGATCGATCTCCTCGAGATGGTGGATTTCGACCTGGAGAAGGCGAAAAAAGAAGCTTCCGACATAAATCCCGCAATTGATATAATAGAGATCTCGTGCAGGACCGGCGAGGGCATCGAGGCCTGGACCGGCTGGATCGAAAATCTGGTTTCTGAAAGCAGGGCTGGCTGATGTGTCTGGCGATCCCGATGGAGATAAAGAAGATCAACGGCAACGAAGCTGTGGCTGAAGCGGGCGGTATCCGAAAGCAAGTACGTCTGGACCTCATCGCCGGAGCGGAGATAGGGGACTACATCCTGATACATACCGGGTACGCGATAGAGAAACTCGATCCCGAGGAGGCCCGGGAAACGCTCGAACTCATCAAACAGGTCTACCGCGCCGGAATGACCGGAAGCGCGGACCCCCCGGATAATGATGAATAACATAGATTCACTGTTCGGATCCTTCCATGACCCCGCTGTCGCCGGGAGGCTGACGGACCGGCTCGCCGGGCTGACACTTCCGCGTCCACTGGCCCTGATGCATGTATGCGGCACACACGAACATTCCATAGCGAAGGCGGGTATCAGATCGATGCTTCCGGGCGGTATGAGGCTGATCGCCGGGCCCGGCTGTCCAGTCTGCGTCTGTCCGGCTGCCGATATCGACCTGGCCATACAGGCGGCTCGCCGCGAGGATACGATAGTAACGACGTTCGGGGATATGTTCAGGGTGCCGTCTGGTGAGACCTCGCTGGAGTTGTTGAAAGCCGATGGATACGATATCAGGGTCGTTTATTCACCTCTCGACGCTGTTAAACTGGCCTCCGGAAATCCCGGAAAAGAGATCGTCTTTGTCGCTGTCGGGTTCGAGACTACCGCTGGACCGATCGCCGCGTCGATTAGGACTGGCGTGCCGGAGAACTTCTCGATCATCCCATCGATAAGGCTCGTTCCCCCGGCGCTCGAATTCCTCCTCGAGAGCGGGAGAGGATCGATCGACGGATTCATCCTTCCGGGCCATGTCAGTACCGTGCTCGGCAGAAGAGGGTATTCTATCCTCGAGGACAAGTACGGCGTACCTGCGGTGATCTCCGGTTTCGAGCCGGTCGATATTCTCAGGGGCATCCTGGAATTGACGGAAATGATCCTCTCCGGCCCGCCATTTTCCGTTCTCAATCTGTATAAGAGGGTCGTATCGGAAGAGGGAAATACAAGGGCCAGGGAACTGATCGCTGAGGTATTCGAACCGGCTTCCTCTAACTGGAGAGGTATCGGCTCTATTCCCATGTCCGGTCTTTCGCTGAGAGCGGGGTATTCAGGCGTTGACGCTGTCGAGCGCTTTGGTCTCGTGCCTTCGCCCGATGCGGAGGATGTCAAACCCGGCTGCATCTGCCACGAAGTCATTCTCGGCGAGTCAGAACCGGAACAGTGCCCCCTCTTCGGGACCGGCTGTACGCCGAGAAAACCGCACGGGCCATGCATGGTCTCCAGCGAAGGGACCTGCCGGGCGAGATATCAGTACAGGCCGGCCGAAGATATGTATTGACGCTTCGCCGAAATCTGAATTAACGTCTATTCCGTAATAATCATTCGAATAACCTGGCATCGGCGGCTGTATTCAGGATGAATGCGGCATGAGGGCCGGATAATCCCAAGGGGGTCAAGAATGAAGGTACAGGTAGGAGATCAGTCCTACAACATCGGCGGCAGCAAGATCAGGAACGTTGTATATATCGTTATACTCGTTATCCTGGTCGCGTCCGGACTCTATTCGGTCGGAGCCGACGAAGTGGGAGTGATCCAGAGATTCGGAAAGTTTGTCCGCAGCACCGAACCCGGGCTGCACCTCAAGATCCCCCTGGGGATCGAGAGTGTGGTCAAGGTCAAGGTCAAGAAGGTCTTCAAGCAGGAATTCGGGTTCCGGACGCTCAAGGCTGACGTAAGGACCCAGTACAGCAGCAAGAGGTATCTCGGGGAATCCCTGATGCTCACCGGAGATCTCAACGTTGCCGAGGTAGAGTGGATCGTCCAGTACAAGGTGAAGGATCCGTACAACTACCTGTTCAAGATCAGGAAACCCGAGGAGACGCTCAGAGCGATGTCGGAAGCCGTTGTGAGAAGGGTCGTCGGAGACAGAGCTGTCACCGAGGTACTTACGCTGGGCAGGATCGAGATCGCCAAGGAGGTCGAAATCGGTCTTCAGGAGGTGCTCGACAAATTCGAGTCCGGGCTTCAGATCGTCACTGTCAAGCTGCAGAACGTCAATCCTCCTGAACCTGTAAAACCTGCCTTCAACGAGGTCAACCGGTCCAAGCAGGACAAGGAAAAGATGATCAACGAGGCGTGGGAGGATTACAACAAGAGGATACCCAAGGCGAAAGGCGAGGCGGCGCAGATGATTGCCGAAGCCGAGGGTTACGCCATCAGGAGAGTCAATCGGTCCGAGGGCGACGTCGCGCTCTTCAACCAGGTCTTCAAGGAGTACCGGAACGCGCCGAATGTGACGAGGCGCAGACTGTATCTCGAAACGATGAACGAGATCCTTCCGAAGATCCAGGAGCTCATCATAATCGATGAGAACCAGAAATCGATACTGCCCCATCTCAATGTCGGCAAGGACGGGAAGGGTGGTGGTCAGTGATGCTTACAGGAAAGAGAATAGGGATACTCGTTATAGGCTTCATCCTGTTCCTGTTGATCACAAATTCATTCTATAAGCTGAACGAGTCGGAACAGGCGATCATCACGCAGTTCGGCCGGCCGGTCGGTGGAGCGGTCAAGGACGCGGGACTGCACTTCAAGATCCCGATGATCCATACTCTTCACAGGTTCGAGAAGAGGATTCTGAACTGGGATTCGTCGGCCGACCAGATACCGACAGCGGACAAAAAGTACATCTGGCTCGATACGACAGCCAGATGGAAGATAGTGGATCCCCTGCGGTTCTACACCTCTGTCGGCAATGTCAGGGGCGCGCAGACGAGGCTGGATGATATTATCGACTCCGCTTCGAGGGATATCGTCTCGAGCTTTGTCCTCGTGGAGGTTGTCAGGAACTCGAACAGGATACTCGAGAAGCGGGAAAAGGATCTTGATGACGACGCTATAGGCGGCGACGAGGAAGAGATCGAGACCGTGATCGAGGTTGTCGAGATCGGCAGGGAAAAGCTCACGAAGATGATCCTCGAGCGCGCTTCCGAGCTCGTTCCCCAGTACGGGATCGAACTGCTCGACGTACAGGTCAAGAGGCTCAATTATATCGAGGATGTCCGCAAGAAGGTCTACGAGCGTATGATCTCCGAGCGTCAGAGGATCGCCTCGAAGTACCGGAGTGAGGGCGAGGGCAAGAAGGCCGAGATCGGGGGGATGAAAGACAAGGAACTCAACAGGATATACTCCGAGGCGTACCGGAGATCAGAATCGCTTCGGGGAGAGGCCGATGCCGCGGCTACGAAGATATACGCGAAAGCTTACAATCAGGATCCTGAGTTCTACTCGTTCCTCAAGACTCTCGAGGTCTACAAGAATACCATAGGAGAGAACAACCGGGTCATCCTGACAACAGATACCGAGCTGTTCAAGTACCTGAGGAGGAGCGACGGCAGGTAGCGGCCCCTGAGCGGCCTGAAAACACTAAAAACTCGCACGGTGAAGCCTTAACCGTTGGGAAGGGGCTTCACCGTGTGCTATATTTAGCGGAATCCCTTCCGGATGGCCTTACTTCAGATGGAGGAGCGTTTTATGGGGATTGGCGGTAAAAGCACTCTGAAAACAGCACTCTTTACACTCCTCGCCCTTCTGGTCGCAGGAACCGCTTTTGCCTGGAATCATTCAGAGCTGGAATGGAAGACGATCGATACCGAGCATTTCGCCATCCATTTTCATGACGGGGTAGAGGCGAGCGCCTTCGAGGTGGCGCGTATCGCCGAGGAGATATACGTACCCATCACCGCTCTCTACGAATACCGCCCCGACAAGGTCCATATACACATCACAGACAGAGCCGGACTTCCCGAGGGAGCGGCATATTACTATCTCAACCGGATAGACATCGATACGGATGACATCGATTTTCAACTGAGGGGAAACGCCGACTGGCTCAGAAACGTCATCACCCACGAATTCACTCACATGGTGTCTCTCCAGGCTTCCATGAAGATGCCTCGCTGGATGCCGGCGATCTATCTGCAGGGCTTCAATTTCGAGAAGGAGAAACGCCCCGATGTCATAACCGGATACCCCAACTTCACAGGTTCACTGCCCTTTTCGGGGGAAGCGGTGCCGAACTGGTTCGCGGAGGGAATAGCCCAGTACCAGGCGCGAGGAGCGAGGTACGATATATGGGATTCCCACAGGGATATGGTCCTCCGAATGGCATCACTCGGCGACAGGCTTTTGACTCTCGACCAGATGGGGGTCTTCGGGAAGGGATCAGCGGACGCTGAACTGCTGTACAACCAGGGTTACTCCCTGGTGAGATACATCGCCTCCAATTATGGCGAGGACAAGATCGGGATGCTCGCGTCAGCTCACGGAAAGCTGTGGCGCGCAGGTTTCGGAGGTGCCAGCAAAGAGGTCCTGGGAATATCCGAGGGAGATCTGTACCGGGCCTGGAAAGAGGATATAACTGCACGGTCTGAAGAGCGGGCAGGACGGATAACAGTCCACAGAGAAGGGTCGAAGGAGGCCGGAGAGGGCTTCTTTAATTACTCGCCTGTATCGGACGGAAAGGGCGGCCTGTATTACCTTTCCAACGGGGGAAGCGAATACAGGGGCGTGGACCTGGTCTATCGGGGTGCGGGCGGGAAAGAGAAGGTCATTGCCGCCGATCTCAGTTCGGGCGTGTCCGTCTCGCCGGACGGCAGCACTTTATTCTATTCCAGGAAATCAGATGACAACAAGCATGGATACGAGTTCAACGACGTTTATTTCTATGACCTGAAGTCGGGCAGGGAAGATCGCCTGACCAGGGGAGTGAAAGCAACGGGACCTGCCTGCTCACCTGAAGGCGGGAAAGTGGCTTTCGTCATAAATGGAGACGGGTTCAGCAGCATTGCCGAGATGCACCTCGATGCGGGTGAGCTGAGGATGCTGACTCCCGACGTTCCATGCAGGCGGTATTCAGGTCTTTCGTGGTCGGAAAAAGGGATCCTGGCATCGAGATTCGACGGGACCAGCAGGGACATAGTCCTTGTTTCTCCGGAAACAATGGATGAGACCGTACTGATAAATACGAACGCTGACGAAAGGGATCCGCGCTGGTCTGCCGGAGGCAGGGGCTTTTTCTACTCCAGCGACAGGACCGGTATCTTTAACGTATATTACCGGGAACTCGGGACCGGGTCGGACCTGATGGTCACTGACGTTGAAGGAGGCGCCTTTCAGGCCTCTGAGGAAGGGAAAGACCTCCTCTTCGCGGCGTTCGGCAGGAACGGGTACAAGATCCGGAGGCTGAGGGACTGGTCCGCTGCAGCTTCCGCCCCGGACCCGTCTATCGATGAAAGACTGATTGCCGAGAGGGTCGCTGTCGTCGGAAGCGGGATGCGGAATCTGCCGGCCGATTCACTCTCTGTAAGCGGCAAATACCGGGTCACATATACGATCCCGTTCATTTTTCCCAGGGTGTTGGTCTACGACAACAAGTTCCGCATCGGATTCGCTCTCGATTCGAGGGATTACCTCGACCGGCAGAGCGTGTACGCCGCTGCTGACGCCTCTTTCGCCGGTGAGTTCAACCTCCAGTTCGGCGCCGAGTTCAGACAGCTCAAACCGACATTCTCCTTCGACCTGCTCAGAATGCGCAAATACTGGGATATATACGATTCCCAGTCAGGCAACATCAGGTACCGATATGACCTCTGGGATGCATATTTCACATGCAAGCTCGAGTTCGAGCAGGAAACACTGCGCAGACGCAAGGATGTATCGATCAGGTATAACCACGGGGAATACGGCGTCAACATCAACGCCTGGGAATCGATCGGCATCGAGCTCGGATGGAACTATTACAAGGCTGATGAGATCGCGCTGATGTTCGATTACAGGAATATCAGAAAGGGTGTCGAATCCAACATCAACCCGCGGGGTGGAAGAAAGCTTCACCTCGAGGGAGCCGCCGTTCGGGCTAAACTGTCCTCCGGAGATTTCGAGTATTCATTCCAGCCGCTTTACAACGACAATAATTTCATGAAGTATATGGTCATGTACGAAGAATACCTGCCTCTTCCGTTCTGGGCTCATGCTCTGACAGTATATGTTCGAGGAGGGTGGATAGACCGCGAAGATATCGATGATTTCTTCTACCTCTATCTCGGCAGCAGGGACGGCCTGAGGGGGTACTCCTACTACAGCATCGGCGGCACGAAGAACGCCATGGCGAGGCTCACTTACAGGTTCCCGATATGGAGAAAGATCGACTACCAGCTCCCCGGACTTTACTTCCAGTCGATATACGCGGCAGTATTCGCCGAGGCTGGCAAAGCCTGGAACGAAAACACGTTCGACATCGAGGATCCACAGATCGGTGCGGGATACGAGCTGAGAGTGAACGGATTTACCTTCTTCAGCTATCCCCTCGCCGTATCATTCATGGGCGCGTACGGGTTCGATATGGTCGAGTACGGTGATCCCTTCATCACAGAGCTCTCTTTTACAGAGGGGCAGGCGTGGAGATATTACGGCAGCGTTCTCTTCAGCTTCTGACAGGAATATCATGAAGGTAAGACTCGGCGGTTATAATATAGACGCGAAAACGATCAGGGAGCTTGCCGGCGACCGGTACGGCGAAATGACGCCTGAGATAATCTCAGCTTCATACGCCAGGATCAGCCGCGATCCGCGCGACGTAAGCCGGCTTCGCGAAGAGGCGAGAAAAGACATAGAGAAGGCCAGAAAATCGAACACTGCGATAGTCTTCGGCCTCGGTCATTCTTCTATCGCCGAGCATGCCGTCTTCAACCTCGACGTGATGGGGATATCGAGGCTGGCGGTCGAGGCTGTAGAGCAGTTCCGGCTCGCCTCGTTCACGGAGAAATCCCAGCGATACGTCAGACTGGGCCGTGATTTCGTGGTGCCGGAAGAGATCGTGAAAGCCGGGCTCAAGCGTGATTTCAAGACCCTGATGAAGCAGCTGTCGGAATCTTACCAGAGTATGTATGAGGGTATCAGGGCCGCGGGTGAGGAAGATGAAACGGCCAGGGAGGATGCGAGGTACCTGATGCCGCTCGCGACGACCGCTCAGTTAGGGATGACCGTGAACGCGAGAGAGCTCGAGTACATGATCAGCAGGCTTGCGTCGCATCCACTCGCGGAGCTGAGAGAATTCGCCTCGAAGCTCTCGAGAGTGGCCGGCGGAATCGCTCCCTCGCTCGTGAAGTACCCCGATCCCACCGACTATTTCAAGGCCGCTCCCGCAGTCAGGGCCGGTATCAGGAGAACTGCCGGCAGGGCCGGAAAGACCCTCCCGGGTGACGGGCCGGAAGCCCTCCTCATTGATGTTACACCTGATGCGGACATACGGCTCACGGCATCACTTATCTTTGCCTCGACCGGCATGAGCCATTCAGAGTCGATGCGTCGAGCGGCAAAGCTGGGAAAAAGAAAACGCGCCGCGTTGATCGCCTCCACGATGGAAGAAATGAAGCCGCATGACAGTGTCTGGAGAGAGTTCGAGAATATACGCCTGCTCTACGAAGTCATCGTTTCATCATCGTGCTTCGCTCAGCTGAAGCGCCACAGGATGGCGACAATCATATCTCAGGATTACCTGCCCTCTCTCGGGATATCGATTCCCCGCTCGGTCAGAAAGGCCGGGAAGGTGAAGCTCCTGCGGGAGGCGGCTGAGTTGTCAGAAAGGGTCCGCAGAAAGATCGTTTTACGTGTCGAGAAGGCGCGTGATTATCCCCTTCTCAACGCGCACAGACGCAGGGTGCTGTTCGACATCAACCTGCGGGAACTCTATCACTTCTCCAGGATGAGATGCGATATACACGCGCAGTGGGAGATAAGGCGGCTGGCCGGCCTGATGTGCGCCATGGCGGAGGAGAGGATCCCTTCTGGGTCGGTGCTGCTCTGCGGCAAGGACTCTTTCGACCTGCGGAAAAAAGATCTGTTCGGATAAGCCAGGCTTTGACCGGGAATCCGTAATGCCGGAATTCATAGACATAGTAAAACAGAGAAGAAGTATAAGAAGGTACCGACCCGATCCGGTCCCGAGGGAACTGATCGAAAAATGCCTTGATGCGGCGAGTTACGCGCCGACGGCCTGCGATACGCAGTCGTGGCGTTTCATCGTGACCGAAGGCACCCTGAAGGAGAGGATCGCGAAGGAATGCCTCGGTGAGCTCCCGGTGCCGAACAGGTGGGCAGTCGAAGCGCCGGTTATCATCGTAATGGCTTCGGCAAGCGACCTGGTGACCCACAGGATCGGAGCTCGCATAAAAGGGACGAATTACGAGCTTATCGATGCAGGCATAGCAGGTGAACATCTTGTGCTGCAGGCCGCTGAACTGGGACTTGGAACATGCTGGCTCGGATGGTTCAAGAAGAAGAAGATCAGGAAACTGCTCGGTCTTCCCTCGGGATGGCTAATTACAGCCCTGATCACGATGGGCTATCCTGCCGGCGAAGTCAGCGGGAAGAAAAGAAAATCCCTCGATGACATCAGGGAGTATCGCGAATGAACGGGCGGCCGTTGCTCAGGACAGATTCACTCAACTGCTCGATAGGCGGCAACCGTATCCTGGATTCTGTCTCGTTCGATGTCCGCATGGGTGAGTTTGTATCTCTCATCGGTCCGAATGGAGCTGGCAAGACAACCCTTCTGAAATGCCTGATGAAGATCATCCCGTTTGACGGAGGCTCGATCCACCTGGATGACAAAGAGATCAGTTCCTTCAGGCAGAAGGAACTTGCATCACGCATAGCTTATGTTCCACAGGCCGATTCGCGTTACCTGCCTTTCACGGTCGAGGAATTCGTGATGACGGGAAGGTATCCGCATCTCAGCCCATTCACGACATACTCCGGTTCCGACAGGGATGCGGTTAAAGAGGCGATCGAACTGACCGGAACATCAGTATTTGCTTCGAGACGCATGTCGGGGCTGAGCGGAGGCGAAAGACAGCTTGTGATGATAGCCGCTGCTCTGGCGCAGGGAGCGGATCTCATGCTCCTCGACGAGCCTGCGGCCTTTCTCGATCCCGGTCATGAACGTAGTATCATGAGCCTGCTCCGGGATGTAAACGTCAGGAGGGGGACGACCGTTGTTATGGTGACGCATGATATCAACCGGGCTATCCTCATGGGCGGGCGCTCCCTTGTTCTCGATCGCGGCAAAGTGAAGTATTTCGAGGAAGCCGCAGGGCTGACCTCATCAGGGGTCTTGGAGAAGGTCTACAACAGGAGCTTCGAGTATATTCAGCACCCGCGCGCGGGTTGTGATATCATAATTCCGGACGTGACATATTATGACGGCTAGAGAAAAGACGATCCTTGCCGTGATGGCGGTTACTACGGCTGCAGTGCTGCTGGCCGCGCCGTTTATAGGTATGGAGAAGATAACACCCGCGGCCCTTGCCGCGGATAAGGGCATGGTCGCGGAGATATTCTGGCGAATCCGTGTCCCCAGGGTGATCATCGGCTTTATCGCCGGAGCATCTCTCGCGCTGAGCGGGATGGCCTTTCAGGCCGTCTTCAGGAATCCCCTCGCGACACCATTTACCCTGGGCGTCTCGAGCGGCGCCGCTTTCGGAGCGGCTCTCTACATGAAGGCCGGTATCATTTTCGGCCTGGCCTGGCTCCCCGGTCAGTCTATAAGCGCGTTCGTATGGGCTGCGGTATCGATAGCTCTCGTCTACGGACTTACCAGGGTAAGGCGGGGTTTTTCGACAGCGACCATGCTCATAGCGGGGGTAGCGATCAGTTTCTTTTTCTCGAGCCTGATCCTCTTCATGCAGTACATGAGCGACTTCACACAATCATTCAGGATGGTGAGATGGCTCATGGGAGGAGTCGAGACGCTTGGATACGCAAGCATATGGACGCTTATTCCGTTCATGGTCTTCGGCGCCGGGTTAATATTCGTCAGTCTGCGTGAACTTGATCTCCTTTCGCTTGGCGACGATATTGCGGCAGGCAGAGGAGTCGAGGTCAAGAGGACACGGCGGCGGATCTTCATAGCCGCCTCGCTGCTCGTCGGGGGAGTAGTCTCGGTCTGCGGGCCGATCGCTTTTGTCGGGATGATGGCTCCGCACATCTGTAGGCTGCTTGTCGGGGAGGGACATACCCGTCTCGCTCCCGCTTCGTTCCTTTTCGGAGGAACCTTTCTCGTGCTGTGCGATACGCTGGCGCGCACAGTGATCGCCCCTGCCGAGATCCCTGTTGGAGTGATCACAGCCCTTCTCGGAGGCCCCTTCTTCCTGTGGCTTCTGCTGGGAGGCGCTTCGGAGAAGAGCCTTATGTACGGAAGGGGGACAGTCTGATGTCTTCCGGACTGACAGGGGACATATTCGACATCAAGCGTTTCGCGATACATGATGGCCCCGGAATCAGGACTACCGTCTTTTTCAGGGGATGTCCGCTGGTATGCTGGTGGTGTCATAACCCCGAGGCACGGGTCGATTGCGGGCGAGAGACGTACCGGAAGAGGTCGAGAGACATGACGCTGCCCCTGTCTGACAACGTGATCGGACCGGAAGTAGAACTTGATACGCTTGTCACGGAGATCTCGAGAGACAGCATATTCTACGATCAGTCCCGGGGAGGCCTGACGGTCTCCGGGGGAGAGCCGATGATGCAGATAGATTTTCTCGAGAGTCTTCTGCAGTCGTGCCGGGATCGCGGGATCGCGACTACCGTTGATACCTCCGGATATGCGCCGTGGCCCGAGTTCGATAGGATCCGTGAACTCGTCGACCTGTTCATGGTCGACCTGAAGCTTATCGACGACGTACAGCACGAAAAATACACCGGTGTGTCAAACACGCTGATATTGGAGAATTTTGAAAAACTGTTGAAAGCAGGCTCCTCGGTCAGGGCCAGATGTCCCATGATCCCCGGGATAACGGATACGGAAGAGAATATGGACGCACTCATATCTTTTCTCGGGCGGTACGAAGATGTGGAGCTGATAAGTCTCCTGCCGTACAATCGCCTCGGGGAGGACAAGTTCGACAGGTTCGGGCTCGAATATGGACCGGGCGCCTTGAAGACACAGACGCCGGACGAGATGAAGATAATTGCGGGCAGGTTCGAGCAGGCTGGCCTCAGCGTCCGGATCGGAGGATGATCACGATGAACGAGAGGATCGCACGTCTCAGAGAGCAGAGTATCAGCGCGGACCCAGCCATAAGTATGGAGAGGGCTTCTCTGGTAACACGATTTTACTCCAGTGGTGAGGCTGACAGGCATCCCGTGCCGGTGTCCAGGGCAATGGCCTTGAAATATATACTCGACAACAAAGAGCTGTGTGTAAATCGGGGAGAGTTGATCGTAGGGGAGAGGGGCCCGGAACCGAAGGCGACACCGACCTATCCCGAAATATGTGCTCACACACGGAACGATCTGGATGTCCTCGACACGAGAGAAAAGATCAGGTTCTCGGTCTCGAAAGAGGCGAAGAAGATCCAGGAAGAAGAGATCGCGCCTTTCTGGCAGGGACGTTCGATACGGGACAGGCTTTTTGAGGAGATGAGCGAGGAATGGAAGGACTCCTACGCGGCCGGGATCTTCACGGAGTTCCAGGAACAGCGGGCTCCGGGCCATACCGTGCTCGATGACAAGATATACCGAAAAGGGTTCGATGACTTTCGCGAAGAGATAAGGGCCAGCATTGAATCGCTCGACATATTCAACGATCCGGAGGCCCTCGACAAGAGGGACGAACTCAGAGCTATGGATATTGCCGCCGGCGCTCTCATAGCATTCGCGGAGAGATACTCTCTGCTGCTTGCAGGGGAGGCAGGCGATGAATCTGACCCGGAAAGGAAGTCGGAACTCGAAGAGATGTCGAGGATTTGCTCGAAGGTCCCCGCAAGCGCTCCGGATACCTTCTGGGAGGCGATCCAGTACTACTGGTTCGTCCATCTCGGTGTCATCACAGAGTTGAATACATGGGATTCCTTCAATCCCGGCAGACTCGATCGTCACCTGTATCCGTTCTATCTCAAGGGACTTGAGGACGGGACGTTGACGAGGGAAAAGGCGAAGGAGATCCTTCAGTCCTTCTGGGTCAAGTTCAACAATCAGCCGGCTCCCCCCAAGGTCGGGGTAACGGCTCTGGAGAGCAGTACCTACACAGATTTCTGCCTGATAAATCTCGGCGGAGTCGACGAAAAAGGGGAGGATGCAGTCAACGAGCTTACCTTCCTTATCCTCGATGTTATCGAGGAGATGCGCCTGCTCCAGCCGGGTTCTATGGTCCAGATCAGCAGGAAGAACCCCGATGAGTACCTGAAGCGTGCTCTGAAGATCATCAGGACCGGTTACGGTCAGCCGTCGATATTCAATACGGAGGCGATGGTCCAGGAGATGACGCGGATGGGCAAATCGATCATCGACGCCCGTAATGGAGGCGCCAGCGGCTGCGTCGAGACAGGTGCGTTCGGCAAGGAGAGCTATATCCTCACGGGGTATTTCAACATCCCGAAGGTCCTCGAGATCGCGATGCACAACGGGATGGATCCGGCGACCGGCAGGCGCCTCGGACCGGAAACAGGAGAACTCTCATCGTTCGATACCTTCGATCGCTTCTACGACGCTTTCGAGACCCAGCTCAGGCATTTTATAGATATTAAAATTCACGGCAACAGGATCATCGAGCGATTATGGTCGAATCTTCTACCCGCCCCGTTCCTCTCCCTGCTCGTCGACGATTGCATCAAAACAGGGAAGGACTACAACTCCGGAGGAGCGAGATACAACACATCGTATATTCAGGGGGTCGGACTGGGAACGATAACGGACTGTCTGACAGCCGTTAAATGGCACGTATTCGACAGGAAGACATTCGGGTTCGCCGAACTCGCAGAGGCCCTCACGGCTGATTTCGAAGGAGCTGAAGAACTCAGGAAGACACTTCTCGATGAGACGCCGAAGTACGGCAACGACGAGGACTATGCCGACATGCTAGCCGTTCGCGTCTTCGAGAGCTACTTCGGAGCGATCGACGGCAGGCCTAATACGAAGGGCGGCCAGTTCAGGATAAACCTGCTGCCGACCACATGCCACGTCTACTTCGGCAGCGTTACAGGCGCGCTTCCAGACGGCAGGAAGGCGGGAGAACCTCTCTCAGAGGGTATATCGCCGGTACAGGGCGCCGACAGGAAAGGGCCGACAGCGGTTCTCAAGTCGGCTTCCCGGATCGATCATCTCCGTACCGGAGGTACGCTCCTCAACCAGAAATTCACGCCGGGCGTTCTGGAGGACGATGACGGGTTGACCAAGGTCGCGCACCTGGTACGGTCATATTTCAGGATGGACGGACATCATATCCAGTTCAACGTCGTCAACGCGGAAACACTGAGAAAGGCACAGAAGACACCCGAGAAGTATCGTGACCTGATAGTGAGAGTCGCCGGGTACAGCGACTACTTTGTCGACCTGGGTGTGGACCTGCAGGAAGAGATCATAAAGAGGACTGAGCACGGACTGGAGCACTAAAGGCTCGTCTGACCCTCATCGTCAGTCAGATTTTATTACCACAAGAGTCATGTCGTCGGCCTGGTGCATGTTGCCGGTGAAATCCTTGACGTCCTCGACTATCAGGTCCTTTATCTCTGCTGCCGTCAGGGATGAGGTGTCGGTGTCACTCAGCAGATCCTCGAGCCTCTGCTGGTCGTAGAATTCGCGGGACATATTCAGCGCATCGGTCACTCCATCGGTGAATACAACGAGAACGTCGCCCGACTCCAGCTGTACACTGTCTTCCCTGTATCTGCTGTCGACAAGCGCTCCGAGCGGGAGGCCATGTCCTGCGCCGTCAAGCGATACAACATTTCCTTTTGATTTGAGCAGGGGTGGGCTGAACCCGGCGATCGTATAAGTGAACTTTCTGCCTGGTACGTCGATATTGGCGAGGCAGAGCGCCGTATACATCCGCTCATTCGTCTTGTGGTACAGCGAGCGGTTCAATCGGGCGGCGACCTGGGAAGGCGAGGTTGTCTTGTCTGTATTCGAGTAGATCATGCCGCTGGACATGACCGCTATCATCGCTGCCTGCATAGCTTTTCCAGAGACATCTCCGACCGCGACGCCGAGCATCGTCTGCTCATCGTCTATCCAGAAGATGTCGTAGAAATCACCGCCGACCTCGCTTGCGGGAATGCATATCCCCGATATGGTGAACCCTTCCAGCAAAAGATCCGCCTGAGGCATTATCGACATCTGGGCGTTGTGCGCGGTCTGGAGCTCGATCTTCATCCTTATCGTCTGCATGCGCCTGCGGTACAGGAAGAGAAAGATGCTCGCCACTATGAGAAAGACTGCTATCCGGAACCACCAAGTCTTCCAGAACGGAGGCAGGATGACGATCTTGACTGAGGCTCCCTGCTCGTTCCAGATGCCATCGTTGTTCGACGCCTTTACACGGAAGGTGTATTTGCCGGGAGGGAGGGTGGTATAGGTAGCGAATCTTTTTTCATGGTCGGCATACACCCAGTCCTGGTCCAGGCCTTCCATCTTGTAGGCATACTGGTTTTTGTCGGGAGCGCTGAATTCCAGAGCCGCGAACTCGAAGGAGAAAACGTAATCTCTGTGCGTAAGGCGGATCTCATCGATATCCGATATTGGCCGGTCGAATCTGACTTCCTCGTTAAGCTTCGTGAATGATGTGATTACCACGGGCGGTATAAAAGGATTATCCTTGATGTCCGAAGGGAAGAAGGCGTTGAATCCTTCGGTTCCTCCGAAGAACATCTCCCCGGAAGGAGCACGGAAGAATGAATTCCCGTTGAATTCGTTGCTCTGCAGCCCGTCGCGCTCGTTATAGTTCTTGCAGACCTTCTCTCTCGGATCGAACCTGCATATCCCGTTATTCGAACTCAACCAGAAGTTTCCATACTCATCTTCCAGTGCCCCGTATACGGATTTACTCGGCAGGCCGTCCTCATCCGTATAAGCGGTGAATATTTCCTTTTCACGATCGAAGGAGCTGAAGCCGCCTCCCCATGTGCCAAGCCAGAGAAATCCTCTCGCATCTTCAAGGATAGAGAAAACAAAATCATTGTTGAGACTGGTGGAATCATCGGGATCGTTCATGTAGGCGAAGAAAGTGCCGGACTCCCGGTCCATCCTGTTCAGACCACCGCCCTGTGTGCCGATCCAGAAACCGCCGTCCCTGTCCTCGAATATCACCCTGATGAAATCATTGGTGATGCTTGAAGGATCGTCAGGGTCATGATTGTAACGAGTGAAGGCACCGGTCTTCCTGTCCAACCTGTTGAGGCCGCCTCCGTTGGTGCCTACCCAGAGGTTGCCGTCACTGTCTTCAAACATCGATCTTATCTGGTCATGGCTGATGCTGGAGGGATCTTCCGGATCGTTCCGGTAACAGTAAAATCTTCCCGTTTCCCTGTCCAGACGGCAGATTCCTCCTCCATTGGTCCCCACCCAGATCCTGCCTTCCGTATCCTTGTATACGACCCTGACGATGTCCGCGCTGAGGCTGAATGGATCCTCCGGGTCATGCCTGTAATTGGTGTAAATGCCCGTAGATCTGTCCAGAAAATCGAGGCCGCCTCCATGTGTGCCGATCCAGAGCTTTCCCGGTTCATCCTCGAGGATGGACCACACGATGGGATGCCCCATCGAGTTGATCCCGTTCGGATCGTATCGGAAGTGAACGAATTTCTTTCTCTTCAGATCGAACTTGTTGACGCCTCCGCCGTATGTACCGAGCCAGATCACATCCGACCTGTCCTCTTTGATATCGTATATCTCGTTGTAGCTGATGCTCGTCGGATCGTTCGGATCATTGATGAACGTCAGGAACTTGCCGGTCGCAGGATCGAACCTGCACAGACCGCCTCCGTTTGTTCCGAGCCAGATGATGCCGTTACTGTCCTCGTGGATAGCGAAGACCGCCGGGTGGCTCAACCGTTCCGGATCGTCAGGATCGGCTTCGTGATTCCTGAAGGATCCTGTCTTCCTGTCGAGGACGGAGACTCCTCCGCCGTTGGTACCGATCCAAAGGTTGCCGTGACTGTCAGATTGAAGAGCTGAGATCGAATTGCAGGGCAGGCTCGCGGGATTGTCCGGCTCGTGAACATAATTTATAAATTTGCCTGTCTTCGGATCGAGGCGGGAGAGCCCGCCGCCGTCGGTTCCTGCCCATATATATCCATCAGCGCAACGACAGATAGTCATCACCCTGTCAGCGCCGATAGTTGTCGGATCCTCAGGGTCGTGAAGATAACGTGTGAATGTCCCGGTGCTGAAGTCGAGCCTGTTCAGCCCCTTATCCGTACCTGCCCATATGTCGCCCATTGAGTCTTCGTGGATGCAGTTGACTATGTTATTGCTGATCGTAGATGGATCGCCATTATCAGACAGATAGTGGATGAAGATATCGTTTTCTCTGTCGTAGCGGTCGAGGCCCTTCTGGAACGTACCAACCCAGAGTATTCCGCGGCTGTCGAAAAAGATTGACAGGAGATGGTTGTAGCCGAGGCTGTTCGGATCTTCCGGATCGTGCCGTATTACCGAGAAATGATACCCGTCGTACCTGTTGAGCCCGTCCTCTGTGGCGAACCACATGAAGCCTTCGTTGTCCTGTGCTATGGAATAGACTATCGTCTGGGATAACCCGTCATCTATGGAGAGTTCCTCGAATCTCATCCGGTTCTCCTGGCCGCGCGTATCCGTGCCTATGAAGACCAGAGCGAATATGGCTGAAAACAGCAGAAATCTTAAAAATACCGGTTCCAGGAACTTCACATTCATTCCCGACCCCCTCGATCGAGGATATGCATTCAGGCGCACCCTATAATCAGTTATACGTAACAGATCGAATAATGGTTCTTACTTAATGAGGCAAGGAGGGATAGAGTCCTGCTTTAAAAGCATCAGAAAATATTACCCGGTATCACAGCCCCATCGTCTACCGGTGCATGATATCCTCATATGTTCACTTCATTCAAGTATGGAAATCCCGGCGGGCATTGTTCCGGTTTCCTGTTTGGCTTGAGAATCCCGCTGAAAAGGTGTAAAATCTTGCGGCATCATCAGGGTACATCATTCCATCCGAATCAGGTTCGAGATGAATAGTGGACGATCCAGAATGTCGAATCTTCGGCTCTCCGACAGGATACTGCTCGGCGTGGCATTGATACTCGGTATTGCGGCCACACTGAGAAGTTTCGGAACAGGGGAGATCACCATCTTGGCCGCAGCTTTACTTGCTGCGGCAGCTCTGCTTTCCATAAGGCCCCTGGCAGGGCTGATCAGGGAGAGGGAGTGGAATGGCGGGCACAGAGGGATGATCCTGGCGGTCATCTTCGGTGCTCATCTCATCGCGACTCTCTTTTTCTTCCCTCCGGAGGATATCGTCAACTCCAGGCCGGTGCTCTCCCTCGATCATGCACTCCACTACCAGCAGGTCGTTCGAGGGAGGGAGGTCTTCGGGGATTCTTACAGGCTTCACACGTACGATCCATACTTCATGGCCGGATACCCCGGGGGCACTGTCTTCGATATAGATTCAAAGGGAGTCGAGATCTGGTGCGCTCTCCTGACTTTCATCGATACTGCCAGAGCCTACAAACTCTTTCTGCTGATGGGATATCTTCTTCTCCCATTCAGTATCTATGCAGGGAGCCGCCGCCTGGGATTCAGTTTCGACGAATCTGTACTTTCCACTCTTATCATGTTGGCTTTCTGGCACTGGGGAAGGCCGTATTTGGGGGAATTCCGATTCGCCGGCATGTTTTCCTTCCTTACCGTTTCGCATCTTTCGGTATATATCACAGGGCTGTTCAGATCCTTCCTGAGGGAAGAGAAAGCGAAGGTATTCTGGATAGCGGGCCCACTCGCATTTCTTGTGCATCCTACCGCGGCAGTGCTCCTTCCGATCCCATTCATTTCACAGTTTTTCGTTGAGCGGCGTGCTGTTCGATCAGGAGCGATACACGGCAGGTGGGAACTGAAGATCCTCGTCAGGCTGACAGCATGGTGTCTGCTTGTGATCGCCGTTAATGCGATCTGGCTCGTTCCTTTCTTCAGGTATCTCGATATAAAGACCGCCTCGTTATCATTCTTCCAGATCAACGGCATCATGGACCTCTTCGAAATACTTTTCAGACCGGGCAACCTGCCCGCGCTATTACTCGTTGCGCTGTCGATCACAGGGCTGGTTCACCTGCTGCGCAACGGGCGGACCGGTGAAACGGCAGGACCGGCCGCCGGGAGCGCTTTTCTGATGTTCATCGCCGCTTTCGGGATCTACATACCGATATTCGACCAGATGGAACCGGGGAGATTCCTCGTGCCGGCCCTTATATTCATGTCGCCTCTTGCGGGTCCGGGGCTGGTGATACTGTTCAGAGCAGCGAGGATTATGCTTCCCGCGAGATTCCCGTTCGGCCGGGCAGGAACAGCGATAATCATTCTACTGCTCCTCAGTTCTCCCGCGTTCTCCCTGTTGGCGTCAAGGGCCTGGTACCGCCACACGCTCAGTACCACTACCACTACCGAGGTAGAGGCCCTGATCGATGCCCTGAAGAGATATACCGAGCCCTCAGGGAGGTTGATGATCGAGGACGGACCGGCATGGAACTACGGTGACAGTTTTCTTCCCGCGATCGTTCCGCAGATCACCGGGGTCGAGCAGATAGGGGGTCCGTACCCCTGGGCATTCATCAGGCATAATTTCGCGAACTTTCACATGTGCAGCGCAATGGACAGACCCCTCAATGAAATGAACTCGGACATGCTGTGGCGCTACATCAGTCTCTACAATATCAGGTGGATACTGACAGCGACGCCCGAATGCCGCGAATATTTTGAGAATATCCTGCAGCAGGATCAGATATGGAACTCGAAACATTTTGCCCTGTGGGAAATAGTTGCGCCCGGAGGATCACTCGAGGATCGCGGAATCGTGATCAAGGCGTCGTACGGCCGGATCGAGGTGACAATCAGGCAGGACGAAAACGGGAGCCTGCCAGGCAGGGTCCTGCTGCCTTATCACTGGGATCCCGGCCTCCATGTAGATCCTCCTGCTGTCATGACGAAGGAGCAGCGCATGGAGGATCCGGTACCCTTTATCATCCTCGAACCGCATGGAATGAGGGATATCCTGATAGAATACCGCTGAGAAATCTTCGCATTCTCCTGTCTCAGAACACTTTAGAAGCTGCCGTTGACTTGATCGTCCGATTGTTGTACAATTAACGTCTAAGTTCTTATAAATGAAAGGAATTCGTAAGAGCATCATCAGCTAACGAACTGCGCGAATCATGACAGATAAAAGCCGCAACACGCTCGTAGTATGCGTGCTGCTCGTCATCGTGGCCTTCCACCTGGCCGTGGCGTGGCAGGATTTCCCCACGCTCACCCGAAACGGATTCCTGTACGACGACAGCTTCTACGCATTTCAGATATCCCGCAATATGGCTGAAGGCTCCGGAATGACTTTCGATGGTGTCCATCCGACTACCGGATTCCAGCCTCTATACGTATTTCTTCTTGTCCCCGTTTTCATGATCGCCGGCGGCGATCCGGCGCTGCCGATCCATATAGCGCTTTCCATGCTCGCGATTTTTACCGGATTGACTGCGTTTCTGATCTACAGGATAGCGAGAAGGTATGTAGGTTACGCAGCCGCGTTGACAGCAACTGTGATCTGGGCATTCTCGCCGATAGTCACCGGGCAGACTGCCAACGGGCTGGAAACGGCGATGGCTTCATTCATGATAGCGGCCGGTGTGCTTTATTATCTCAGCAGAATAAGAGGGAAGGACGATCCTCCGGCATCGAGGTTCTTCATTCTCAGCCTGCTGCTAGGGCTCGGGATCGTATCGAGGATAGACGGCACGCTTCTCGCCCTGGTCCTGGCCCTGGATTACCTGCTCGTCCTGAAAAGAAGAAAAGCCTCATCCAGAATTCTCCTGAGACTGGCACTGGTTCCGGCTGGTGCGCTGATCCTCTACGGACCATGGGTGCTGTTCAATATCGTAGAGAGCGGCACCATCATCCAGGACAGCGGCAGGGCGACTCGCTTCCTTTCTCTGGCGTACACATCGTACTTCGGATACGGGCCGGAATCCCTCGCCTTCAAGGGTCCTGACATCTCTTTTATCTTGATACACCTTGAACATGCGGTCTCATCTCTCAAGGTCATACCGCCGGTACAGGTCTTCTTCCGTTCCGCCGAGAAGCTCGATGCCTTTCTCGGCACAGGCGCCGCGTTCAGGATCGTCAGCAATATTGCCGGCTTTATTGTACTCATCTTCGCCGGGTTGACTGTACTCAGATGGCGTCGAGACGGCAGGAAGTCAAAGAGGGGAGAAGTCAGATTTCTTCTCGTTTACTCCGCGCTTCTGATGTTCTCCTATTCGTTTTATATATTCGGAGCTTTCTTCTTCCTGAGATATTTCTTCCCCGTTTATATGATCGCATCGATATATCTAGCTTTCTTCCTTCAGGACGGGTTTGACTGGCTGCGGGAGAGATCTGTCACTGTCAAACGAACATGTGTCGCGGCGGCAGCGGTTTACCTCCTTTTCTTTTCGTTCTTTTCCTACTCACAGGCCTTTCGATCACATCCTGTCTATCCGTATTACGATATAGCGCAGTGGATAGAGGAGAACACGCAGAAGGAAGATAAACTGGGTGTTTTTCAGTGCGGGACGATAGGTTACCTTTGCGACCGCCAGGTCATCAACCTCGACGGCAAAGTGAACCGGGATGCTTTTTTTGCCCTCAAAGCGGGCAAGCTCGATGAATATCTGAAAGACGAAGGGATAGACGTCGTAATAGATCACTCGAAGATACTCGAGCTTTTTCTCGGGATCACACCGGTCAGCATGAAGGATTCATGTACCAGGATAGCAGTTGGTTCGATGTATCCGCGATGCGGGTGGTACGCGTTCCGGTGTGCACTTCGCGGCACGGAAGGACTGGAGGGGGAGATGTCCTTTTCCGATTCTTCCGTCTCTCTTCGGCAGCTTGACGAGAACGAATAATCTCCCCAGCAGACAACTAGCGGATCAGGAACATCACGACTACGGCCGTCAGGCCCAGCAGTGCCAGCACTGACACGGATATGATCCCGGCCAGCATTATCGTACGAACAAGCATCAATCTCTTTGCTTCCTTGTAGGCTTCCATTTTGTCCTCCCATGTAAGTGGAACAGGTGCGTCGTCGGGCAGCTTCATCCCGGCTGTCTCTTTCGCCATCTCAGCCAGTTCGGGATCTTTCTCCAGGTACTCCCTTACAAGCTTCCTTGTGTCATCACATGCCTCCTCTTCGATATAGAGGGGAAGCAGGTCGATGATGACATTCCTTGTGATTTCCATATCAGGAAACCTCCTTCTGTATCCTGTCGTTCAGCAGTTTCCTTCGTACCCTATGAACCTTGACCTTCGCGGATGTAAGCGAAAGACCGAGTATGCGCGCTATATCGGCATAGGGAAGCTCATGTTTTACGCGCAGAATAAATGCCGTGCGGTCGCAATTGCGCATCGTCTGGAGGATCTGTTCGATCCTGCTCAACTCGTGTCTCGATTCAGTGACCCTGTCGGGCCCTGGAGAAGGGTCGGAGTGATTCTCATCGAGATCAGTCATACGGCTGTCTTTCCGCAACTGCATCAGGTAGAAATTTCTGGCAATGGAAATGAGGTAGGCCTTGAGGGTCTCTGTCCTTATCGTGTCTCGGCGTGTCCAGGCCCGGATGAATGTCTCGGAGGTGAGATCCTCGGCCTTTGCTTCGTCTCCCGCAAGCCAGAGAGCGAAGCGGTAGACATCCTTTGAGTATGAATCGTACAGTTCCTGAAAATCCATCATCATCCCTTCTCTGCTGATAATATGCGCAGAGCGGGGAAAAGTTACAGTCAGATATGCATAAAAATACCTCCCGGCTATAAAAGCCGGGAGGTACACAAAATCCAGGTATTTAATGTGGTCTACCAGGCGCACGAGATTATACCTGAGAGAATAGAGTCTTACAAATCAGATAGGCTCCAAAGCGGATCCGCGAGGGCTACCATCAACCGAGAACTGGCTGCACTCAAGTGTATGTTTAATCTCGCCAAGGACCAGGGTCGATATCCTGACGTTCCAAAACTAAAGCTGTTCAAAGAGAACAATGCCCGTGAAGGATTCTTTGAACACGAGACTTTCCTGGTGCTGCGCGAGGCGTTGCCGGACTACTTAAAGGGCTTCGTCACTTTTGCGTATCAGACAGGCTGGAGGTTGGGCGAGATTCAGAACCTCAAGTGGTCAGGGGTTAATGAACAGAAAAGGACAATCCGGCTTGAGGGGAGCGAGACAAAAAACGACGAAGCCCGCACCATTCCCATGACTAATGAAATGCGAGAAATCATCCGGCAGCAGAAGCAAGCTCGGAATCTCGGTTGCCCGTATGTGTTCCATAGGTCGGTGCGAAAGGTCGGTGATTTTCGCGTCTCATGGAAAAAGGCGTGCAAGGCTGCAGGTTGTGAAGGTGTGGTATTCCACGACTTTCGACGGACCGCAGCTCATAATATGATTTGGGCGAGGATACCTGAGAAGGTCGCTATGTTGATAGGTGGCTGGAAAACGCGGAGCGTGTTCGACAGGTACAACATCGTCAGGGCCACCGATCTGCTCAAAGCCGCCGACCTAATCGATGGGTACCAGGATCTGATGGATCAAGCGACTACTGCAAAAACTGCTACAATCGCCGGGTTGGGTGGAAGGTGAATCTGCTAAGTTGGTGCCGGAGGCGGGAATCGAACCCGCATGAGGTTGCCCCCGGGGGATTTTGAGTCCCCTGCGTCTACCAGTTTCACCACTCCGGCACAAGCGGAAAGATATTTTCATTATACTGTAGTGTCAAGGCATTTGGACGGATACGGGCTGTCTGCGTGATATGTCCAGGCATTTTTACTTGACGCAGGCCGCCTTTTTGATAATATATCGCGGGTTGGGGTTGTAGCTCAGCTGGGAGAGCACTTGTCTGGCAGACAAGAGGTCACGGGTTCGATCCCCGTCAACTCCACTTTTTTTATATCCGGACCAACCCAGGGGCCCGGGCGCCATGACCGAAAGGATGCGGAACGCCATGGAAGGCAGTGAGGACCTCAAGGCTCTATGCATCTTCGAGGATGACAGATTTTCCAACTTTTTCCCACTTACACTCAATAAGCCGGTCTTCGATCTTCTCATAGGTACTCAGACGCTGATGGAGCGTATCAGGGCCGATGTCGAGCATCAATCGGTCTGCATGATCTGCCGCCCCTATCTCGCTGATACGACAATGGAAATACACGAAGGAGGCGAGGAGGAGAGCGTTCCGGTCATTAACGGGCCGTCAGGAGCAGAGACCTTCTTCGTTAATGGAAGACTCCTCGCTTACGCGGACGAGCTGTCGAACCTCGCTTCGGAACTCAAGTTGAACGAGATATTGAAAAAGAACGGCATTCCCGTCATCGCCAGGCTCGATACCGAGCATTCAGCCGCGTTCGTAGAGTACATGCTCTCCGCTCTATCCGACGAGAAGGTCGAAAAGGTCATCATAGGCATGAAGAACGCCACCGGCGAGAACTGCCTCGATGAACTCAGCTCGGGTTACGACGAGGACCTGGAGTCCTGGGCGGGAAGCAATGGTGTCACTGTCAGGGACACCAACGTCAAGCTGCTCTCGTTCTACTGGCAGCTGATCGTTGAGAACGGCCCCTGCATAGAAGATGATTTTTCCAAGTATCCCCTGAGGGGATCAGCGCCGGAGTCGTCCCTGTACAGGGGGGTCGACCTGATAAACGAGGAAGATATCCTGATCGGTGAGAACGTGGAGGTAAGGTCAGGTACTGTGCTGGACGCTTCTTCCGGCCCTATTATCATAGCCGACGGCGCTGTCATCGAACCCAACGCGATCATATATGGACCGTGCTATATAGGAAAACTCACTATTATCAGGGGCGGCGCAAAGGTAGGCAAGGGGACGTCGATAGGAGAGCAGTGCAGGATCGGCGGCGAGGTGGGCGAATCGGTGATCGCCGGCTACACCAACAAGCAGCATGAGGGATTCCTCGGCCATGCATATATAGGTTCCTGGGTGAACATCGGGGCCGGGACGGCAAACAGCGACCTGAAGAACAACTACGGGAAGATAAAGGCGTGGTGCGCCGGCGCGATAAGGAATACGGGACGGAGATTCTTCGGACTGGTCTGCGGAGACCATTCCAAGATCGCGATCAACACGAGGATCAATACCGGTTCGGTCATCGGATTCAACGCCAACGTCTTCTACACCGGCTATCCTCCGAAGTTCGTACCGAGTTTTACATGGATGATGGAACCGGAATTCGAGGTCCATGGGCTGGACAAGGCGCTCGAGACTGCCGGCATCATGATGGACAGGAGGGATGTTGAACTGACCGAGGCGGGCTCAGAACTTTTCCGGGTCCTGTTCAGGTTCAGCCGGCTCGCAGGGCATAACCTCTAGACGCCGCACCCACGGCAGGATGGCATTCATAATGAAATTTGATGAGACGATCATAATCGGAGAGAAACTCAACAGTACAAACGCCAAGATACGCAAGATCTTCGAGAACCGCGACATCGAGGCGCTCCTTTCCATCGCCGGCGGCCAGGTGGAGGCCGGCGCCTCATGGATCGACATCAATGCCGCCATGCTGATGGATAAAGAGCTCGAAACCCTTCTCTGGGCCGGTAAAGCGATCCTCGAGAAGTTCGATAAGGGAATATCTGCTGACAGCCCCGATGTGGCCGTTCTGGAGAAATGCGCCGCCGAGTTCGGGGAGCGGTGCATAATCAACTCGCTGACAGCCGATGAGGAGATCCTGGAGAAGATGCTCCCGATCCTTGCCCAGGCGGGAGCGGGGGTCATCATCATGCTCAAGACAGTCGACGGGATACCTCCGAGGACGGATGAACGGCTCGGTCTGGCAAGGGAGGCCGTCATTACCGCGAAAGAGAGCGGGCTCGCGCCGGATAAGATCTTCTTCGATCCTGTCTTCCAGCCTGTAGCGACAGGCAGCGAGGGACTGGGGACGGCGCTCACCACACTTCGTGCGCTCACCGCCGAGCTGCCCGGATTCCACAGGGTCGGGGGGCTTTCAAACGTCTCCTACGGATTACCTAAGCGGAAGGTAGTCAACAGCGCCTTTCTCACAATGGCCGTTTCTCACGGGCTTGACGCGGTGATATGCGATCCGACAGACAGTAAGCTGGTCGATCTGCTCAAGGCATCCGAGGCACTGGCAGGGATCGATCCCGGCTGCCTGAGATACCTCAAGCACTACAGGGCCTCGAAGAAGGACTGAACGGTCCAGTAGTCCTCTATATTGCCTCACCCTTTCCTCATTTTGCTCTATGCAAGCGCAATACGGGTTGCGGGACAGTTCGGCGGATTGTCGGCTTGACGTCTCTATCCTGTTGTTATCGTGCCAGATAAATCATGCCACGAAGCGATGGGCTCCGTGGCATGACTCTTGTACCTGCAGGTAACTGCACGCGGAAAGTTCCCTGCGTGATTGTGGTTTGTCCCTGGCGTGTTTTTCATCCTCACGTGTTGAAGAAATCATCGGACAGGGGTACACGTTCGATGCGGGGAACTTTATTTATTGTAACACACACACAGCATCCGGTTCAACCAGTCATCCCTTTCTCATGTAAAATCAGCCGCTGAGCATTGAAAAAAAATGTCCAGTTCAGGGAATTTTCTTTTTGACAACGATTTGCCCGTGTGATATCAATGAGGCGATACAAGGTTTTCAAGTGGCAAGATATGAAAAAGCCTGAGGGAGGCTTTTTTGTGATCCACTTCAAGCGAACGGGGTGAAAGGCTATGACGAAGGCTGATCTCGTCGAGGAAATTGCCAGGGATACCGGGCTGAGCAAGAAGGATACGAGCGTAATCGTTAATCTTATCATCGACAACATCTGCAAGGCCCTGGCTGAAGGTGACAAGGTGGAATTACGCGGATTCGGCAGCTTCAAGGTGAAGAGCCGTAATCCTAGGAAAGCGAGGAATCCCCGGACCGGAGATTCGGTAGATGTTCCCGCCAAGCTCGTGCCCTATTTTAAGGCGTCAAACGAGCTTAAGACAAAGGTCAACGTCTGATCGGACAGAGCGATCCGAAAACTTCGCAGAATCCGTTTGCAAACAGCGGACGGATCTTTATATATTGCACACTCGATATCGTATGGCACCGTAACGGCGTTGAAGAACAGGAATTAATATGCCGAGTGGAAAGAAGCGGAAAAGAAAAAAGATCGCAACACACAAGAGGAAGAAGCGGTTGCGCAAGGACCGTCACAAGAAGAAGAAACGCTAGACAGGGTTGCACCTTGACAAGCATCGCACTCATGTATCCCTTGCCGGCGAGGACGACCGAAACGCCAGGAATGAGCAGGAGCTGCAATGACTTCTCTCTCTGACAGAAGAAAATCGCAGAGAATCGCGGCGGAATTGCCTATTACTGTCGAAGGCGGTCCGCTTGAAGCGACTGGCAAGACCCTCAATATCAGTGAGAACGGCGTTTATTTCGAGGTTCCCCACTTCATCGAACCCCTTACCAAGGTACGGATGGAGCTCTTCTTCCCCGATGAGGGTGGCTCGGAGGAGGATGGGACCCGCGTCGGATTCGACGGTGTCGTCGTCCGGGTGGAACCCGAATTACCGACCGATTATTCCGGCCTCTTCAAGGTCGCAGTCTTCTTTACTCATGTACCGGAGAGCTCGATGACCATCCTTATGGCTTTCATCGAGGGAAATGTGACAGACTGACAGTCCGGACTTCTACGGGCAGGTATTCCAAACAAAATCATTATCTTTCGTGCGTATCTGTTCTGACATTGTGCCGGTAGTACTTGCGTTTCTTTTTGGCATATGGTAATAATACCGGCGAAAAAATGGTGTTGTCCTACCCAGGCCGTAGAGCAGGGGGTGCCCGTTGGCGGGAAAAGGTTCTGTAATCATCATCGATGACGAACAGTCCCTTCTCGAGATACTCGAGCAGTATCTTATCGACAGGGGATACGAGGTCGAAGCAGTCGGAGATGGAGCGGGAGCGGAGGCTCTGCTCGGAGAGAGAGCGTTCGACGTAGCCCTCGTTGACCTCAAACTGCCCGACTGCAGCGGCCTTGACCTGATCTCGCGCTACCAGGACGAATATCCTGCTATGCAGTTCGTGATCATGACCGCTTACGCATCTCTCGACTCCACCATAGACGCCATCAGACTCAATGTATTCGATTACATCCAGAAACCTTTCGATCTGGTCAAGATCGGAGAAGTGGTCGATGCCGCATACGCGAGTGTTTCGATGATCGGTCAGAAGATCGAGGTTCCGGGGCGCGACGATCAGGTGCGTAGAGAACTGTTGGAGAGCAGGGACGACCTGAAACGAAGGGTCAGCAAGGCTAACGCGGATCTCGGCCAGGCGAGGGATTCCCTCAACAGACATGTGACTCGCCTGAAGATGCTCTTTCAGATGGGAAGAGATATCAGCTCCAACGAGAACTGGAGCGACGCCCTTGACCGCTTCCTTATGGCCCTCTGCAAATACATGGAAGCCGATGGATCGGCCCTTCTGCTTTTCAGCTTCGGCGGCAAGGTCCTGCAGATCAGAACGTCGTACAAAATGGAGTTGAATTACGTTCAGACCGCCGTGAACCTGCTCGTCGATGCTCAGAAAAAGGATTTACTGCAGCCGGAGATATTCAGTCTCGACAGTTTTAAGGAAGGAGTACCGGTTACATGCCTGTCATCGAACAACAGCTGGAGTAATTCCGCTATTCCGCTGCTGTACAAGGGCAGGTGGCTCGGTTTTCTCGTATTAAGAAAGAAATATGCTTCGAAACGTGAATATCTGGGAGACTATCATTTCCTCACTACGATCCAGACCATACTTACCGAGGAAGTCGCCAACGCGGTCAACATCAGCAGGTTGAGGAATCTCAAGGATTTCAACGAGACAATCCTCGAAAACATCAATAACGGGGTCCTCAAGACAGACAGATCGGGTGAGATCGTCTTCGTCAACAGCAGGGCGAGAGAGATCATCGGCGATGCGGCCGACAGGAAGATCAAGTTCGACGAACTCTTCCGGAACCCTTACGGCAGAGGAAGCCTTTTCGAGCATCTGTTTTACAACGACGAAAAAAATCATTCCATTGAGGGAATCCTGTCTATTCCGCAGGGCGGGACGATTCCAGTGAGACTGAACTCCACACTCGTGGAGAGTGATGAATACAACGGGAAATCAATCGTTGTCGTCTTTGAGGACCTGACTGCCCAGAAAGCTATGGAAGAGGAACTCAGGAGAGCCGACAGGTTGCGCTCCCTCGGTGAGCTCTCGGCCGGTGTGGCTCACGAGATCCGTAATCCGCTCACGGGAATAGCCACCACGGCACAGGTCCTCAGGGAACTGCTTAAAGACGATACCGACAAGATCAGATACATAAACGTCATACTGGAGGAGATAAAGCGCCTCGATGGTATCATTACGAGCCTCCTGCAGTTTGCAAGGCCCCTGACGCCAAGACCCGCAGAGCTTTCCATAAACGGCGTGATAGACGAGGCAGTGATGCTTGTTTCTGACAGGGCGAAAGAGGCTGGCGTCGGTATAAGTGTAGAAACAGCCCTTGAGGACGACGGATGCTTCCTCGACCGGGACCAGATCAAGCAGGTGGTACTCAATCTCGTGATGAACGCGATAGAGGCCTGCACCAGGGGCGGCGGCGTCAATGTGCGTCTCGGTGTGGCGGAAGACCCGTCGAGTATTGTCATGCTTTTCGAGGATGATGGCTGCGGTATCTCGAAGGAGACATCAGACAAGATATACAACCCGTTCTTCACGACCAGATCTGAAGGTACGGGGCTCGGCCTGTCGATATCACGAAAGATAATCGAGAATCACGGCGGGAGCATATCCCACAAGGACAGAACGGACAGAGGCACGACCTTCCGTGTCAGGCTTCCGAGGAAAATAGCATCCGCTAATACGGAAGAAATAAAAATCATAACCTGAAGGGGCTGGTATGCCGGGAAGAGTACTTATAGTAGACGATGAAAAGGCGATCAGATGGTCGCTGGGAGAGGCACTCAAAAATGAGGGATACGATGTATCTGAAGCGGAGAACGGGAAGACAGGGATAAAATCGTTCCGGGACGATCCGGCCGATATCGTGATCCTCGATCTCAAGCTTCCGGACAGGAGCGGCCTCGATATCCTCAAGACATTGAAAAAAGAGGATGAGGACCTGCCAGTTATAATGATGACTGCTTACGGTGAGGTGGATACGGCCGTCGAGGCCCTCAAGGGCGGAGCCTACGACTTCATACTCAAGCCTTTCCAGCTCGAGAAGATGAAGATGGCGATCAGGCACGCTCTGGAGAACAGGCAGCTCAAGACCGAACTGGACGGCATCAGGAAGAAAGACAGAGAGAATTACAATATAAAGAGCTTCATCGGCAAGAGCAAGGTCATGCAGGAGATCTTCGAGACGATACGGAAGATAGGCGAGAGCAGGGCCAGCACGATCCTTATCCATGGTGAGAGTGGTACGGGAAAGGAACTTGTCGCGAGGGCGATCCACGACGCGAGCGAAGGGGGCAGGATGAGACCCTTCCTGGAGATCAACTGCGCGGCCCTGCCCGAGACCTTGCTCGAGAGCGAACTTTTCGGACATGAAAAAGGCTCCTTCACAGATGCCAAGACGAGAAAGAAGGGTCTCTTCGAGTTGGCTGAAGGCGGAACTATATTTCTCGACGAGATAGGAGAGATGGGGGTGACGCTTCAGAGCAGGCTGCTTCGCGTCCTGGAAAACAAGACATTCAGACGCGTCGGAGGAGTGAAGGATCTACGGACCAATACGAGGATCATATCCGCGACGAACAGGGACCTGAAGCGTTCTATCAAGGAAGGCAATTTCAGGAACGACCTGTACTACAGGCTGCAGGTCATACCGATCACCCTTCCTCCGCTGCGTGACAGGACAGAAGACATCCAGCTTCTCACTAACCACTTCATCTCCATGTTCAACAAGGAATTCAAGAAGAACATCAAAAAAGCCGGCAAGGATGTCCTGAAGGTCCTCCGGGATTACTCCTGGCCCGGCAACGTGAGGGAACTCAAGAACGTCATTGAGAGGGCTATCCTGCTCGATGCCGAGGACGAACTCCTGCCGGAACACATCCCGGCCGAGATCTCGGGAGAGTGTCTGGAGAACGGGGACGGGATCGATCCCAACGGGCTCAATGACATCGGACCGGTGAGCATCCGCGAGATGGAGAAGATGCTTATCATGAAGACCCTCGGTGAGACCGGCGGCAATAAATCACAGGCCGCCAGGATCCTCGGAATAAGCCGCCAGACGCTCAGAGAGAAGACAAAACTGTACGAAGTGGAGTGACGCAGATGAATCCGGAGATCTGGGCGCTTGTCGAAAGGAAAGAGGTCACTGAGATCCTCGAGGAGCTTGCTTCCGAGGAGAATCTGCATCTGCACAGCCTCGTTTCCATTTCCGAGGCGCTGGGCATGGAGGAGCCTCAGGGAGGTATAATCCTCGTCATAGATTCTTCAGGTGAGCATTCGAATCATGCCGCTTTGATAAAAAGATTCACGAGGAATTTCATTCAGTTCGACGCCATCGTTTTCGGTCCGCGGAAGGAAGAAAGCGAAGACGGGTCAGAAAGAAGAGCAGGCGTGGACCTCTATGTCCCTGTGCCTGTCGACCGCGAGGATTTCTTCGTCAGGGCGATCAACCTCATAGCTCTGAGGCGCCTGAAGTGCGCGGCAGGCATCGTCGGCCGATCCGAGCCTCTCAACGAGATGCTCGAGATGGCAATGCAGGTCGCGCCTACAGAAGTTTCGGTTCTCATCGAGGGGGAAAGCGGCTCCGGTAAGGAACTGACGGCCAAGGTCCTTCACATGATGAGCCGGCGAAGCACAAAACCCTTCGAGGCAGTGAATGTCGGAGCTCTCGCCGAGGGTGTTCTGGAGAGCGAACTGTTCGGGCACGAGAAGGGCGCCTTCACCGGGGCTGTGGCACGGAGGCGAGGCCTGTTCGAGCGTGCAGATACAGGAACGCTCCTGCTCGACGAGGTCGGAGAGATGTCGCTCGGGATGCAGGTCAAACTCCTCAGGGTTCTCGAAACGGGAGAGTACCTCAGGGTCGGAGGCATCGAGCGGCTCCACGCCGATGTCAGGCTGATATCTGCCACGAACAGGGAGCTTGAGACAGCGGTCGAACAGGGTGTCTTCAGGAAGGACCTGTATTACAGACTCAAAGTAGTCCAGATCAGGATTCCGCCCTTGAGAGCCAGGCAGGAGGATATCCCCTTCCTCGTGAGACATTTCCTGCGCCGCTCGGCGGCCAGACATGGAAAAATGATAAAGGGAATAGATCGAAAAGGTATGGAAATGCTCGTCCGGTACCCGTGGCCGGGCAATGTACGTGAACTGGCGAACATGGTGGACAACCTCATAGTGCTGAGCCGGGATCCCGTAGTCAAGGCCGAGGAAATAGAGAAAAGGCTTCATGAGAGGCTGAGCAGAGAAAGCCAGGCCTTCCCCGATCTTCCGATACATGTCCAGAAAACGCGCGAAGAGGTGGAGAGAGAGCTGATAATCAATTCTCTTCTCTCTCTGCACAATGACGTCAGGGAGATCCTGCATGTACTCAGGGAAAGGCCTGGACAGGGCGGCGCGCCGGGAAGATGGGATACATGGGTCGAGGTAGAGGAAGCGGGGGAGGATCAGCACCCTGATATGAACAGTATAGAAAAAGAGGCCATACGCGACGCACTTACCAGGAACGGAGGAAACAGGAGGAGGGCGGCGAGACAGCTCGGAATGTCTGAAAGGACGCTTTACAGAAGGCTCAAGGAGTATGGCCTGGCATAAGAGGGTCTTTCTGAAGATGTTTTTAACGTTTGTTTCGGATTCCGGAGTTTGTTATAATTACTATGTAACAAGTGCCGGCCGATTGTCGCTGCTGATAGATTTGGAGTTCTGAAGATATACCCCCTGGGAAATCGGAGAAATGCATGCGGATCCGTATTTTCGTGTCGTGTCTGCTCTTCACATTCAGCATTGCAACAGTCGCGTCAGCGGAGAAATACGCGGGTGAGTTCATGGCCCTCGGCGGCGGCGCAAGGGCGATGTCGATGGGCGGCGCATTCATAGCCGTGGCGAATGACGCGACCACCACCTACTGGAACCCGGCCGGAATCGCTGATTTCTCATCCTTTCTGACGACTCCCGGAAGCTGGGAAATGTCTCTGATGCACTCCGAGAGATTCGGAGAACTTATCGACTACAACTACTTCTCCTCCGCCTTTCCGCTCAAGAATGGAAAGTCCGGATGGGGAGTCTCTCTTATCCACATGGGTATAGATGATATCCGTATTGTCCCGATGAACGATGGGATGATAGGAGGTAACTCGGACGGCGACGACAGATTCGAGCCCTGGAACGGGGAGAGTCTCAATTTCGATTACAGAAACTATCCTCTCGAAAGCGTAAACGACCTGGCGGTCTTTCTTACTTACGGGCAGATGATGAGCTGGGGCGATGTCGGAGCGACAGTGAAGTTCATCAGGAACGATCAGGTCACCGGTGTCTCGAGCTTCGGACTGGGCATCGATCTGGGATATCTCAAGCGCGGACTCTGGCGCGACCTCGCCGTGGGAGTCAAGCTCCAGGACGCTACCGGTACATTCATCAGCTGGAGCACCGGGAAGCGTGAGTTTATCTATCCCGCTGTCAAGCTGGGCCTGGCCTGGCCGATAACGGTAAAGAGCATGAACAGCGTGCTGGTCCTCGCCGCGGACAGCGACTTTCGTTTTGAGAACAGGAAGTGGGTCTCGCAGTACTGGATCGGAAGCGCCAGCGCCGATTTCCACTTCGGCGCGGAACTCCTTATTCGCAACCTCGTCGCGCTCAGGGGCGGTAAGGACATGGGCAGATGGACTGCGGGCGCGGGATTCCTCCTGAAAGACTTCACGTCCTGGGAATTCAATCTCGGCATAGATTACGCTTTACTCATGCACGATGTTCTCGATACGACCCATCGAGTCTCATTACTCGTTTCTTTCTGACAGGGTCGTAGCCGGGAGCCCGGGGGTGTTGCAGCCGGTTGAAGATCCTTACGATGATACTGGCTGGAGGAACCGGTGAGGGCCTTTCCGTTCTGACCCGGCACAGGGCAAGAACGGCGGTCCCGTTCGGTGGCCTTTACAGGATAATAGATTTCTGTCTCAGCAATGCCGTTCATTCCGGCCTCACAGACATCAATATCCTCGCTCAATACAATCCAAAATCGTTGATCGAACATATCAGGATGGGTAAACCGTGGGACCTCGACAGGAAACACGGCGGCGTTACTATCCTTCAGCCCTCATACCACGGTGAGGCTGCCCACTGGTATCTCGGCACTGCAGACGCTCTCTATCAGAACCTCGATATTATAAAGGGCTCGGGCTGCGACCTCGTACTAGTACTGTCCGGAGATCAGGTCTATATCGCGGATTACGGGGAGATCATTGCTTTCCATCTTTCGCACGACGGACCGGTGACGATCACCTGCAAGAAGATCTCACAGAGAGAGAGTTCCAGGTTCGGCATGATCCGGTGCGCCAGGGACGGGCTAGTCAGACAATTCAGGGAAAAGCCTGCCAGGTCACTGGTCAGCGACAGGGCCTCGCTCGGTATATACCTGTTCGACGCGAGATTGCTTACTGGACTTCTCAGGGCGAGCGGGCCCGATATAGTATTCGATATACTCATTCCTCTTATTGAAGAGAAAAAGGTATTCGCGTTTCCGTTTGATTCATACTGGGAAGATATAGGTTCCATACCTGCTTATTACCGCGCGTCGATGAGATTGCTCAGAGGCAGGCCGCTGACATCGAAACAGGGATGGCCGGTGTATACAAGAGGTGAGGATCTTCCTTCGGCTCGTTTCTGCGAAGAATCGGAAGTGTCCGATTCGATAGTGGCCTGCGGCTGCCGTATCGAAGGCAAAGTCAGCGGAAGCATCCTCTTTCCGGGCGCGTCTGTAGAGAGGGGTGCCGAGGTCAGGGACAGCATCGTATTCGCGCATTCGAGGATACGCAGTGGAGCGAGGGTCGAGAGAACAATCCTGGACAAGGATGTGACTGTCGGAAGCGGTGCCTGTATAGGCTGCGCTGAGCCGCCGTCAGGAGAGATTACCGTAATCGGGAAAGGCGCGTCAGTACGAAACGGCGTTTCTGTGGAGCGCGGAAGGATTATAGAGCCGGGTGAAAAGGTGAGGGACCGGGGATGATCAGAAGGATGTCGGCATTCATACTGGCAGGCGGCGTCGGCAAACGGCTCAGCCTGCTGACGACGCACAGGGCGAAACCTGCCGTTCCATTCGCCGGCAAGTACAGAATAATTGATTTTACCCTTACAAACTGCGTCAGATCGGGGATCGGAGAGGTCTTCGTGCTCGCCCAGTACATTTCCCGCTCCCTCGAACGTCACCTCGGGATCGGAAAGCCATGGGATCTGGACAGGGCTACGGGCGGACTGCATATTCTGCACCCACATCTTGGTTTCAGGTCTGCCGACTGGTACAAGGGGACTGCCGACGCCATCTACCAGAACATGTCGATCCTCGAATCTCTCGATTCCGAGCATGTTCTGATCCTTTCCGGAGATCACGTATATAATATGGACTACGGCGATTTTCTCGGTTTTCACGTCAGATCCGGAATGCCCCTGACCGTAGCCGTTACCGATGTGCCGAAAAGCATGACGAGGCATTTCGGGATCGCGACGGTAGACAGCGGAGGGAAGATCCTTCGTTTCGATGAGAAACCCGAAAAAACGAGAAGCAGGCTTGCCTCGATGGGAATATATATATTCAATCGCCGCTTCCTGATGAGCACTCTGGAAAGATTGAAAAAATCACACGACGATCTCGATTTCGGCAAGCACATCATTCCAGACCTGGTCGGCAGGGGCAGGGTCGCGGCATTCAGATACGGTGGTTTCTGGCTCGATATCGGGACCCTGAAGTCATACTACCACGCGAGCCTCTCACTGCTCACAAAACGCCCGCGCCTCGAGTTTTCTGGTGACAGGCGCGGGGTGATGACTGCCCCGGATGACTATCCGCCGATGCGCCTGATGGCCGGATCCAGCGTAGAAAGAGCTATGATCTGCAGCGGCTCGGTCATCTCGGGCACAGTTCGCTCGTCTGTCCTTTCCCCCGGAGTCATCGTTGAGAAGGGCGCGCTTGTAGAAGATTCCGTTATTCTCCAGGACTGCGTGATCGGAAAGGGAGCAAAGGTCGTGCGGGCGATCCTCGATAAGGACGTCCGTATCGGGAGCGCTGCCGTGGTCGGTACCGGGGACGCTCGTATTCCGAGCGACCTCCAGCCGGAATATCTCGATTTCGGAGTAACGCTCGTCGGCAAGGGGACCAGGATACCATCGGGAATAAGGATCGGTACAAATTGTCTCGTCGCAGGCCGTATGAGGCGCAAGGATCTGCCTGATGGCATGAGCTCGATTTCGGGAGATAAGTCAGTCTGATTCGACCCAGATCATCAGTCTGTCACCGGGGTAGACGAGGTCCTTCTTGATGCTGCTGTTCCACACGAGTATGTCTGACACCCTCGTGCTGTACCGCCTGCTTATCGCACTGAGCGTCTCGCCTTTCCTTACCGTATGGTAGACCTTCTTTTTTCCTTCCATCTTCTTCGGATCGTCTGATCGGCCACTTGATGCATATCTCCGTGTATCAGCGCCGGAGGGAAGGTATATCGCCAGGCTCTGGCCGGGATGTATGGTGGAGTTGTAACGCAGGTTGTTCCATCTCCTCACCTTGCTGAGACCGACATGATGGCGTTCGGCTATCTCGCTCAGTGTATCGCCGTCCCTGACAATATAGACGACCTTCTTCTGTCCCTTTGGCGGACTGTATTTCTTGACTGTGATCTTCGAGGGCAGATTGGGCGCTTCCCTGTACTTGGGCTTGCTCGTTGCCGAGGCCAGCTGCCCGGAATCCTTGACTGGAATCAGAAGGATAGTGCCTTCCCTGATCCTGTGCGCATTCCTGATATTGTTGATCCGTTTCAGCTCGGACTGGGAGATCTCGTACCTGGAGGATATCCGTGAGAGCGTTTCGCCTCGACGCACCTTGTGCCTGTGCCAGGAAACACGCTCCTCGGGAGGTATGTCGGCAAGAACGGCCAGGACCGCGTCGGCCTTCCCGTAGGGGACCTTCAGGTCTATCTCCATGTCCGGAGGAGTGGCCCATCTCTTAAGAGCCGGATTGAGTTTCTTCAGCCTTGTGATCGTGCAGTCGGCACCCCTCGAAATGTGTTTGAAGTCGGTCGAGCGGTTGATAGTCACCTGGTCGAATGTGACCGGTTCGACAGGTCCGATCCTGAATCCGTACGCAGCCGGATCGCGACCGATGGTCAGCGCGGCCATGAATTTGGGAACGAACCATTTCGTCTGACTGGGCAGGCGCAGCACCCAGTAGTCTTCTGTCTTCTGCCTCGAGATGGCGGCCGCGACCCTGTATTCACCTGCGTTGTATCCAGCGAGCGCCAGGTCCCATCTGCCGAACAGGCCGTGTAGATATTTCAGATAATTGGCAGCCGCATAGGTGGCAGCCACGATATCTTTTCTCTCATCTATCCACCAGTTGATCCTGAGTCCGAAGAGGCGCCCTGTCCCTGCCATGAACTGCCAGGGGCCGGTCGCCTTGACACTCGACCTGGCATTGAGGTTCAGGCCGCTTTCGATAACAGCGAGGAAGAGCAGGTCACGGGGAAGTTCCTGTTCGATGAGTATAGGTTCGATAATATCGCGGTACATCTCGACCCGCTCGAGCCATCTGGTAAAATGCCTCCGGCCTTTGCCCTGAAAATACCGGAGCCAGTGCTCGGTTCGCCAGTTCAACACGACTTCGATCTCTTCCTCGACGACATGGTTCTGGCCGATCGAGTCAATCACTGAGACCATCAGGTCGCGCCACTCGTTTTCAGTTTCCTCGTCTTCTATATGGTTATTCAGGACTATGGCCCTATGTTCGAGCAGATCGAGGTAGTCACAGACAAACGGGTCAGGATCTGTCGACTTGAATTCACTGATATCGATGATAAGGGATTCACTGAGTGATTGTGAGTATTCGAGGTTGCCGAGTTTGTAATATGCCTCGGCCTCGTCGAGTTTCCTGCTGAGCAGCATAAGCTGAGGATAGAGGAGATAGACCTCTTCTTCGCTGCCGGACGGCGCGATCGCGGCCGATTTTCCGCTTTTACCGGCCGGAATACAGCCGGTAAGGGCAATCGCTATCATCATGGCAAGCAGCATCGAAAGCAGGCGTTTCATTCCTTCTAACCTCCAAGTATGGCGTAATATATCCAAATCCGCGGCGACATTCAAGGACAGAACGAACCGCGGATCGATAGTCCGATATAGATATGCATGCATGAATGGTGCCCCTGGCATCGCTCGAACCCCTTTAAATCGATGTAATAATAGTGTATAATAATCTATGGAGCATGCCGTAAGAACAACCCTGCGCGAGCGAGACGAATTATGCATCACGGGTTTGAGAAAGATTACAGGTTTCTCCTGTCGAGACTGATCCCCAGGCACCGGCTGTCCTCCAGCAGGGTCGAGGGCATCAGGAGCGCCCTTGCCTCTGGAATACGCACCGAGCTTATAAGAGAGGCGTGGCTCTCGATGGAGGAACTCGTTTCCCTCCGTATCTACGACCGCGGAGCCCCCGAGACCAGGGGGGAAGAGGTTCACGTCCAGTTTACCGAAAGATCCGGGCCCTCAAGAATAACCCTCGAGATGCCTTCAGCCGAGTACAGCATTGTCTCGGGAACAGAAGTGATCCGGGGAGGGATCGTTCCATCAGTCCTGGCCGGCATCATTTCAGCCCTCGCCCTCGATGAGTCGCCCGTCAATATCACGGACAGGCTCGAAAATCTTCTCGATCTGGCGGGAAACATAGATCCCGGCGCTTCTGCCTTCCTCATGCTGTTCAGTGAATTCGAGGCGCCGAATATCAGGAAATCCGGACGCATCGGGGAATCTTCCCTCGCTGACGCCGAATCGGGGGGCTTCTACGGGGCGTCGTTGGGATCCGAAGAATCTGTGATACTTGTCGAGCGCGGCCGCATGGACGGAAGTATCTTTCCTGTCGATGAAAGGACCGGAACGATCATGCTCTTCCCGCTGAGAAGCGCGGGAGTCGTCTACGGATTGTTCGAGGTACATTCCTTATCTCGAGGAAATCCGGAAAGCGACAGTATGATCAACTATCACCTCGTCGCGAAAGGGGTCATCAGGGTCCTGGACAACAATCGTCAACTCGAGCGCATGGTGTCGATCGACAGGCTTACCGGTGTGTACAACAGAAACAACTACGAGATCCAGCTTCCGCTCGAGATGGAAAGGGCGACACGTAACAGAAAATGCCTGGCCTTTCTCATCATGGACATAGATGACTTCAAATTCTTCAATGACAAGTACGGCCACGATACAGGAGACAAGGTACTCAAGCTCGTAGCTGATACAGTCAGGAAGCACCTGAGGAAGATAGATCAGCTGTTCAGATTCGGTGGAGAGGAGTTTATCGCGCTGCTCCCGGGCGCTGGACGCGAAGCTGCCGAGAGAACCGCCGAAAGGATCCGTGAGGTAGTGGCCGGCACGAAGCTGGCGATGGATGACGGAAACGCGCTGGGGATTACGATAAGCATCGGAGGATGCATATTCCCCGTCGACGCCGGCGACGAGGAGGAACTCTTCCGCAAGGCTGATCAGGCGATGTACAGAGCGAAAAGAGAGGGCAAAAACAAGGTTTCTTTCTTCACAGGATAGAATGACCGGATACGGCCGGGAGGTGGATGATGTTTGTGTGGTGGGCCGTCTTTTTCTTTGCGGGTACGATCTTTCCTTCCGGCGCAGACGCCGCGGCGGCGGCTCTGACTGCCGCTTCCATCCTTGTCTGCCTACAGAGTCCTCTTCCTCCTGCCCTCCGGCAGCGTGCTTACCTGACATGCGTTTCAGGGCTTCTTGTGCTTATAACGGCATCTCTGACACCGATTGACAGGGCCGCCCTCGATGGTTCAGCCGCACGGCCGGCCCGCCTTTCGCCCGAGTTCTCAGCTCCCGCTTCCGCTGTAAGGAAGAGGGTCATAGCGATCATCGGCAACAGAGCATTGAGAGAGAATACGAAGGGGCTGCTGAGGGCACTCCTGATCGCGGACAGGAAAGCTCTCTCGGTCAGTGTGAGGCGGTTCTGGAGCGCGACAGGGACCGCTCATTACCTCGCCCTGAGCGGACTCCACCTCGGGCTGATAGCATTACCGGTCTTCGGAATACTCACTCTTGCGGGTGCAAGGGGATTATTGCGCGATATCGCGGCCCTGGTCGTTCTTTGCTTTTATGCTTCCGTAGCGGGTAACCCTGGATCACTTCTCAGGGCTCTGTCCATGATGACGGTGATCAGGCTATCCAGGATAGGCGGAATAAGGATCGGGCTCGCGCAATGTGTCGTCGCCGGAGCTTTCCTTGTATGCATACTGGACGAACAATCTCTCGGCGATACAGGTTTTCTGCTGTCGTTCAACGCGGCAGCGGGCGTTGCCATGCTCGGAGTACCGGTCTGCAGGTCGATCAAGAACCGGATGTCCGGGAAGCGGGGTGGAAGGATACTGCTTCCTCCAGTCATCGCCCTGGCGATGTCGTTCTGCGTTCAGTTATCAATGCTTCCACTGGCAGTTAGGATCTTCGGGTTTGCCCCTCTGGCAGGACCCTTCATGAGCGTAATACTGGCAATTCCTGTAACGGCCCTCCTGTACGGCGGTTTCATTTATATCATCGCCGGACACATCACCGGGTCGGTCGCGGCAGTGCCGCTGAATCTGCTATCGAGACTGGCGACCGGCCTTGTCTCACGGGGAACTGCTCTGACCCGTACAGGGGTTGTGATAACGGATTTCGACATCCGGTTGTTTATACCGGGTCTCGCACTCTGTTCCCTCGCTTTCAGGTGCGATGCTGAGAGAAGGAAGGTGTTTATGGCAGGCTTGGTCCTCGCCGCTCTCTCCTTTCTGCTTCCGTTGACAGAGCAGGATAACGGCATCGAAGAAACACTCCGTTATTCGCGCTCCGAAGCCCTTCTCTTCGGAGGTACGGGAGGCATCCTCGTCATTGAAAACTGGCCGGCGGCATGGTCCGCGCCATACCTTGTCAGAGAAGTACGGCGATCCGGAGTGAGATGTATAGGATCCCTTGTAATCCTCGATCCGGGAGACTTCGATGCTGAGGGGATATCGATCGTCGCAGGCGATCTTGGCGCCGGGCGGATATTCTACAGCCCGTGGCACGACGGTCCGTATCCGGATGTTGCCGTGTGGCGCTCGATCCGGGAAGACACGGTCCTTTCGGGGGATAGCTTTCGCCTTTCTGTGCACGCCCCCTCTGTCCTGCCCGGACGGGGAAAACGCGCCGGCACATACGAAGCCTCTCTTGTCATATCACCGCTTGACTGAAAGAGGGATGACGGATAATATCCAGTATCATCGGGTCCGGCCGCAGGAGACGGCGGCGGACTTCCGAACGGGCGCCATGCCAGGCGGCCGAATCCAGCCAACCAAGACTACGTGGTTCGGCCCTCTCGATCAGGGAGTGATGATGAAAGAAAAGATGAAGATCGCCGTAATAGCCTCCGGGCGGGGAAGCAATTTCCAGGCGCTCGCGCTGGCCTGCCGCGAAGAAGGATACCCAGCCGAGATCGCTCTGCTGATCTCCGACAATCCGGACGCTGGAGCCCTGGAATTCGCGCGCGAGAACGGCATTGAAAGCGCCGTTATCGACTGCGGTCCGAAGAGGGGTTCGATGTCTCCCGAATCCAGCGAGACGATGTACAATCTCTGCCTTGAACGTGGAATCGAACTCGTCTGTCTTGCCGGATTCATGAGAATAGTCAAGGGAAAGCTGCTCGATGAATACGCCGGAAGGATGCTCAATATTCATCCTGCCCTGCTCCCCAGCTTCAAGGGCCTGCACGGACAGCGGCAGGCTCTCAATTACGGCGTGAAGTATACCGGCTGCACTGTTCATTTCGTCGATGCGGGTATAGATACAGGTCCGATAATCATACAGAAGATAGTCCCCATATTGCAGGATGACAGCGAAGCGTCCCTCAGCGAGAGGATACTCGCCGAGGAGCATATAGCATATCCGGAGGCAGTTCGGCTTTACGCCGGAGGAACAGTAAAGATCGAGGGAAGGAGAGTCCAGATCAGTGATGAGTAGTGACAAAAGCAGACTCGCGGGAATCGTGCCTGATTACAGCGGCAAGGTGAGGGATATTTACGACCTGGGGGAGATGCTTCTCATCGTTGCATCCGATCGCCTCTCCGCTTTCGATTCGGTCATCCCCACCCCGATACCGGGCAAGGGAACCGTGCTCAATACCATCTCGGCAGCATGGTTCGAGAAATTCGATACCATGCCCAATCACATGATCTCAGTAGAAGTCGAGGATTTCCCCGAACCTTTCAACGAATTTTCGGAGGAGCTTGCCGGCAGATCGATGCTCGTCAAAAAGGCTGCCCGGCTCGATATCGAGTGCATCGTCCGCGGCTACATCTCGGGATCCGGATGGAAGGAATACCAGAAGAACGGCGCCGTTTGCGGTATCAAGCTGCCAGACGGACTAACAAACTCGGATAAGCTCGAAAGGCCGATATTCACCCCTTCCACCAAGGCCGATTCAGGGCACGACGAGAACATCTCCTTCGAAGAAGCGGCAAAAATCGTCGGGCGGGATACTGCCAGGGAACTCGAAAAAATCAGTCTGGACCTCTACACGAGTGCGAGCGAGTTCGCTCTTTCAAAGGGAATCATTATCGCAGATACAAAATTCGAATTCGGAGTGACCGAGGGACAGATCATCGTCATCGACGAGATCCTGACACCGGATTCCTCGAGATTCTGGCTCGTTGACGAATACAAGCCGGGGCAGCAGCAGAAGAGCCTCGACAAGCAGTACGTGAGGGATTTTCTCGACGACAGTGGATGGGACCACGAACCCCCCGCACCGGAACTCCCGGCAGATATAGTCGAAAAGACGAGGGAGCGCTACGCTCTCGCAGTAAAGATGCTGTTTCCCGAGCTGAACATCGAGAGGTACATGAGATGAACAGGAAAATCCTGAGAGCCCTTATAAGTGTTACTGACAAGAATGGAGTAGTCGATTTCGCCCGCGGACTCACTGACAGAGGGGTGGAGATCATCGCATCAGGCGGGACCGCGAGAGCGATAAGGGATGCCGGGATAGAAGTGAAGGGGATCAGTGACCTTACAGGATTCCCCGAGTGCATGGACGGGCGGGTCAAGACACTTCACCCCAAGGTGCACGGAGGGATCCTCGCCGACCGCACAAAAAAGGAGCATCTCGATCAGGCGGCGCAGCTGGGGATAGGGTTGATCGACATGGTAGCTGTAAATCTCTATCGGTTCAGGGAAGCTGCTTCTGATCCCTCTCTCTCCGAGCTTGATATCGTAGAGCAGATCGATATCGGGGGGCCAACTCTGATCAGGTCTGCCGCAAAGAATCACGATTCGGTATCTATAGTCACTGACCCGTCCGACTACCCGGATATCCTTGAGGAGATGGACGCGAACGAAGGATGCGTTACCGACGGAACGAGAAGGAGACTCTCGTCGAAAGCTTTCCACTACACCGCCGCATACGATTCGGCCATATCTGCGTGGTTCGACAGTATCGAAGCTCCAGGTGAGATGCCGGACCAGAGGATCAGCGTATACAGGAAGTCCCGTTCCCTCAGGTACGGTGAGAATCCGCACCAGAAGGCGGCACTTTATGTCGAGGAATCGCCTGCCGGGTCCTTTCACCTGTTCGAGCAGCACCAAGGGAAGGAACTCTCATTCAATAATATCCAGGACATGTGGGCGTCATATCTTCTCGCCCGCGATCTCGGGAAAAACGCGTGCGCAATACTCAAGCATATGAATCCGTGCGGTGCCGCGGTATGCGACACTGTCGGGGAAAGTTTCATCAGGGCGCGCAGGACAGATCCGGTATCGGCCTTCGGAAGCGTCATCTCCGTCAACGGGATCGTCGACGAGGAACTTGCCGTCGCTTCGAAAGAGGGATTCGTCGAAGTGATACTTGCCAGAGGCTTCACCGGCGGGGCGCTGGAAGCACTGAAGAAGAAAAAGAACCTCAGGCTGATCACACTCCCCGAGGAAGAATGGGAGAGGGAGATCTCCGGACGAGTCTCGAGGGAAGCGGGGCCGATGCTTCTCGTCCAGGACATAGACACGGGATTCCCCGAGATAGAGAGTCTCGATATCGTTACTTCCAGAAAACCTTCCCCGGAAGAAGAGAAAGCGATGCGCCTCTCCTGGAAGATCGTAAAGCATATGAAGTCAAACGGGATCGTCATCTGTGATTCCCTGGGCACGGTCGGTGTCGGCGCCGGACAGATGAGCAGGGTTGATTCATGCAGGATCGCAGTAGAGAAGGCGCGGATCGAGAATATGACGATAGAAGGGGCAACGGCGGGATCCGACGCCTTCTTTCCCTTCCCGGACGGCGTAGAGACCCTCGTCGAGGCTGGTGTCAGGTGCATTATCCAGCCCGGGGGTTCGATAAGGGACGATGAGGTTATCGCCGCCGCCGAAAAACTCGGCATAACGATGGCTATCACAGGCAGAAGACATTTCAGGCACTAGGAGGAATATCAGCATATGATGAGGGAGTGGGAAGGCGAATCAATTGTGATCCTGGACTTCGGGTCGCAGTATACACAGCTGATCGCACGCAGAATAAGGGCTGAGGATGTTTTCTCGGTCATTCTGCCGCATTCGGCCGGAATCAAAGATATCATGGCCGAGAAACCGAAGGGACTGATCCTTTCCGGCGGCCCCGCGGACCTTACCGAGGAGAACGCGCCAAGGCTCAAAGCTGATATATTTACTCTTGGAATCCCTGTACTTGGTATATGTTACGGCATGCAGCTCATATCCAAGATGAAGGGCGCTGAGCTGGAAAGATCCGGTCATCGGCAGTTCGGTCACACAAAGATCGAGGCGAATACAGATACGACCCTCTTCAGAGGGACGCCGTCGGAGCAGAAGGTCTGGATGAGTCACGGGGTGCGCCTTAAATCCATGCCCGATGGATTCGTGGCGACTGCGTCCTCGCCCGGCTGCCAGATTGCCGCGATGAACAATGATGAGGAGAGGATCTACGGGCTTCAGTTTCATCCGGAAGTCTTTCATACGGAGAACGGCATCGAGATACTGCGGAATTTCCTCTTCGAGGTCTGCGGCTGCGAGAAGGTATGGAGCTCAAAATCGTTCGTCGACCTCGAGATTTCCCGCATCAGGGAAAAGGTAGGCGACGCCAGAGTGCTCTGTGCTGTCAGCGGCGGAGTCGACAGTTCCGTGATGGCCGCACTGGTCGACCGGGCGATCGGGAAGCAGCTCGTTCCGGTATTCGTCGACAATGGACTACTGAGAGAGAACGAGGCTGAAGAAGTACAGAAGATCCTCGCCGGATGCCTCACTACCGACCTTGTGTTCGTCGATGCGACAGATGATTTTCTCGATAAACTCGAAGGCGTCACAGACCCGGAAAAGAAGAGAAAGATCATAGGCGCGACATTTATTGACGTATTCGAAAGAGAGAGCGAAAAACACGGACCGTTCGCGTTCCTGGCGCAGGGAACTCTCTACCCCGATGTCATTGAGAGCCGGTCGACTGGCGGACCCTCCGACACGATCAAGTCGCACCACAATGTCGGCGGACTGCCGGAAGATATGAGCTTCGAGCTCATCGAACCACTCTCGCTGCTCTTCAAGGACGAGGTAAGGGAGGTAGGCAGGTTTCTCGAACTCCCCGCAGTTCAGATCGAAAGGCATCCCTTTCCTGGGCCGGGACTGGCAGTGAGGCTTCCGGGCGCCATCACCAGAGATGATCTCGATCTGCTGCGCAGGGTCGACAAGATCTTCATAGACGGACTGAAGCGCGAAGGCCTCTACAATGAAGTATGGCAGGCATTCGCGGTGCTTCTGCCAGTAAGAAGTGTCGGCGTGATGGGTGACGAGCGAACCTACCAGAAAGCGGCAACGCTTAGAGCGGTGACCAGCACGGACGGGATGACAGCGGACTGGGCCAGGCTCCCCTATGATTTCCTGCAGGACATATCGAACGAGATCATCAACAGGGTCGATGGGGTCAACAGGGTCGTATACGACATCAGCTCGAAACCGCCCAGCACAATCGAATGGGAATGATGCTGAGCCGGACAGGACTTCTTCTGATCCTCATATCAGCGTTTATCTGCGTGCCGTCCTCCGGCGCAGCGGAGGATCGCCTTGCGGACGCGATGAGAGCGCTCGAAGCAGACAGTTTCACGGCTGCCCTCGAACTCTCATCGGCACTGCAGCCGAATCAATGGCTCGATATATACCGGCTCAGTTTAAGAGCGGAATCCTTTCTCGGAACAGAAGACAGTACCAGCTCCGCCGAACGCGCTGTCTCCGCTCTTCGCCTGATCTCAGGAGAAGGAGCGAAAGGTCACCCGCTGGAGGGCGGCCTTATCGATCTTGCCGTTCGGTGCAGCGGTCCGGAAATCATCCTGCCTTTCCTGACCGGGAGGATCTCTTCGCGCCTGAGACCGGAGACACTTCTTCTCATCGGCCGACATTATCTCGAAACGGGCGACAGTACAGCAGCGGCGGCGGCTATCACACTGGCTTCAGGACGAAGGCCACGCATCCATGATATGGAGTTATTGAATGAGCTTGCCGTCAGCGGCGCTCTCACCGCGCCGGGAATCTCCAGTGAGACAGTCGCCTCACTCGCTTCAGCCGCTATATACTCCGGAGACAAAGAGACATCTCAGCTGCTGATCGATCTCATCCGGTCTGCTGGAGAGTACCGCTGGCTGGCGGAACTCCTAGACGCCGATCTTCTCGCCGCATCCGGCAGAAAGACCAGAGCCCTCACTCGATACAGGGCCGTCTTCAATTCTGAAATATATCCGGTAGAGGGGAAGAAACAGGCTCTTCAGCGTCTTGCCGGCCTGCAGTACAGGATGAAGCGATACAGGGATGCTTCGACCAGCTACAGGACATACGGGCTCTGCTACCCGGCCGACCCGCTGGCGGAGATGTCTACAGACATGTCCGCCAGGCTCGAGGTGGCTTCCGGACAGTGGGAAGCCGCCGCCGCCACATGGAGCAGGATCGCCGATGCCGGTCCCGGGAGCCTGATCGGCCGTGAGGCGATACTCGGAATGGCAGTGGTTCTGGAGAAGACAGGGAGAAAGAGTGAGGCATACAAGGCCCTCGTCGACAATCTGCCGGGCATCCGGGGCAGACTCAGGGCGGCATACCTCTACTGGATCATAAGGACGTGCGGTGATGAGCAGTCGCGTTCTGACCATGCCGTGATCCTCGAAGGGCAGGCTGCCTGGTCTTTCTACGCGATCGCGATGGGGGACGGACCGGGATTTCTGAATGCCGATGATGAGCGAAACAGCGTTCCCTCGATAAGGGAACTCGAATCGGACAGCAGGAAGCTGCCTTTTCCCGGTTCAGGCGTTCCACTTGATCATCCTGCTCTGGGGGCGTTCAGATATTTCGCGTCGGAAGAGATGAAGGGGGAAGCGGCCGTTTGCCTGCGCGGGTATATCGAGTCCCTCGACGACACGGGGAAGAAAGAGTGTGTCGGAAGCCTCTACGATGAAGCTCGGAAATCCGGGCTTGAGAGCCTCTGCCTCGAGCTGGCAGTCGAATATGACGGCCTCTTCGCCGGCAGGAAGGATTACATCGAGTTTCTGTATCCTGTCGCTTATGGTTCCGAGATAGATCTTTATTCGAAAGAAAGAGAACTTCCACCGGAACTGGTTCTCGCCGTCATCAGGGAAGAGAGCAGGTTCGACGAGGCGGTCGAGTCCCCAGCAGGAGCCTGGGGCCTGATGCAGGTCATGCCCTCGACAGGCGATTGGATCGGAGGCAAATTAGGCATGAAGGACGTAACCTTATCGGACCTTCGCGATCCAGGGTTCAACATATCCGCCGGTTGCTGGTACCTCCGTTTTCTTCTCGATCGGGCCGATGAATCTCTCGTCGCCGCCCTTGCAGCCTACAACGCCGGACACGGCCGGATGAGATCCTGGAAAAAGAAATTCTCTCCACACAGGGATCCGCTCGCTGCGATAGAACTGATCGGTCCATCCGAGACGAGACAGTACGTCCGCCGGGTCCTCGATACGATGGCAGCCTACAACCGCCAGTCCTCGACAGGCCGTCAATAAACCGGCGGCACGATCCTCGGACAATACATGCGTTATTTCGAGTCTGCGTCAGGAATTTCATCGATTCGGCACTTATCCTGTCATGTGCATCATCGGATATACCTTGATCGCACCGCCACTCCCAACTCGATAAGTCCGTATGCTATGGCAAACACAATACTTCCGGCTCCGTGCCAGAACTGTCTCGCACGACCCCGTTTGGCCTGTGACTTGCTTATAAGCCCTCGAGGGGTGTCCTTTAGAAACAAGCACCGCCATATAGTCAAGGAAGGTCGTTAAATATGTTCGTCGAAAGGTTCCTCAGGTTTGTCCCCAAAAAAAATCTGAAGAAAGCGATAGCGTTCTTCAATAAGGGTGAATACAGGAAGGCCTGCAAGGAATTCGAGGTCTATTTCGATCGTTCAGACGGACCCGATGCAGGAAAGGACCAGGAACTGCTCCGGATGTATATGGTCGAATCGTATATAGAATACTCGAAACAACTCGATAGCGATGGAAATATATCAGGTGCCGTCAAGGAACTCGAGAAAGCGATAGAACTTCAACCAAAGTACGCTGATGTACATTACGGACTCGGAAAACTCTACGAAAAGGCCGGCAGAAGGGTCAACGCGAGGGAGAGCCTCAAGATAGCCCTGTCGATCAATCCTAATTACTTCAGGGCTCGTGTCATGCTGTCGAAGAGTTTCTGGCTTGACGGCAAACATGACCGTTCAGCGGAGGAACTTGTCTCGAGCCTTTCGGTTTCTCCAGCCTTTTTCATCGAGCAGGTACAGCAGCTGAAAGGCCTGGTCGACAACGATCCGGATAACGAAGATATCATGGAGCTTTTCAGGAAACTTCTCGAGGAGAGACCCTCCTCATCACAGGTCAGCAAACAACTCGCCCTGGAAGCGATCCAGAATGGCGATTACGAGTTCGCACTGGCCGAACTGAGGAAATCTCTTTCACTGCATCCCGATTACCCGGACCTGCACAACATGCTCGGTATCGCCTATGCGAATTCCGGCATGACGGACGATGCAATCATGGAATTCGAGACTGCTCTGAAGATCAACCCGGATTACCTCAAGGCGAGGCTCAATCTCGCCCTCTCGCTCTATGAAAAGGGTGCCCGGGAGGAGTCGAGAATAAATCTCGACATGGTTCTCAAGCTGGATCCCGAAAATGAGCTTGCGAAAAACCTCATGAATGAACTGTCACCGGTAGGGAGCGAGAAGTAAATGGCTGCGAATACTGCTAAGAACGAATACTACTCCGTACTGGAAGTGGGTCACAAATCCACAGCGGATGAGATAAAGAAGAACTACTTCCGTCTCGCGAAAATGTATCACCCTGACGTAGCCGGCGACAAGCCCGAGAACAGGGGACGGTTCAAGCTCATAAACGAGGCCTACAGCGTACTGGGCGATCCTCAGAAGCGCAGGGCTTACGATGAATCCATGCGCTTCAAGGGCGGTGCTACCAGAGAAGGCATGGAGATGCGTCAGGATGACAGCAAGGGCGCATCGATGGCTTTCAGACAGGCTCGCGACGCGATGAGGGGGGGCCGATATGATAAAGCGATCATGCTTTTGAGAACGGCTATACGCTTCGATCCCTCCGACCCTGCCTATCACAGCTGGTACGGGTTCTGTCTCGCGATGACAAACTCCGATCTCCACGAGGCGAGGGATGCCTGCAGGAAAGCTGTCGAGATCGAGTTCTACAGCGCCGATTACCACGCTAATCTCGGATTTGTCTATTTCAAGGCCGGGCTGAAGAACCTGGCAGTGAAACACTTTACCGAAGCGCTTAAATGGGATTCCGATCATAACCTCGCGCATAAGGTCATGATGCAGCTGAACGGTGGAAACTCTTCATTCGGTGAGGCCGGGCCGATCGGCAAGCTGATAACAGGATTTAAGAAGATTTTCGTCGGCTGATCCCGCCCGGAAAATATATCCGATTAATTGTTGATTTTTCAGGCGCCTCTGGCTAACCTCTCTCCCGAGGTGATTGCCATGAGAAGAACCTGCTTTGTATGTTACGGCGCCGACGGCAAAAAAAACTCTCTATCCTATCATGAAATCTCACGAAAAATCGAGGGAGACGAGTTCTTTCTCTTTCTTTCCCGGTCGAGGCCCGAGGATGAACTGCCGCTGAAGGAGCTGTACAGGCGTGTCGTCTCCTCTTCCAGGCTGGGCCATCCGGCACGTTTCTTCAGGGAACTTGCAGAGTCGGTGGGAATGGATGTAAAAGACAGCCGGAATGATTCATGGCTGGATGAGACCTGCATCGTCATGGTATGGAAGAAAGGCGACGAGGCCTTTCTCTTCAGGAACCGGAGAACAGAGCCCGTCTGGTTTAATCCTGAAACCGGACGGGAGGACTCGATCCGGTCGCTTGAAGGCAGGGTCGAGATCGGGCTTCAGAGGGACGGGAGCCAGGTCGATCTATTCGATAAGAAGTACGGGGATCATTTTATTCTCGATCAGTTCAGAGTATCGGAAGATGTACAAACGCTCCTTTTCGCACCGTCGAGGGATTTTGTGCGCAGGAACAGGGAGGCACTTCTTGACAGCGTGCTCTTTCCTTCGTTCGACATACCGGCGAGCGGGGAGCTGCAAGTGGATACGGACAGATCAATGGGGGCGATGCACTGGGGACATGTAAAGTCCGTCAGTGACATGCCGGAAGGAAAGAAACGGGGTGTGGAGATCATGAAGACTTCTGTACCGATGGCAGCGGGGGCGGTTGCGCTCGTCATTGCCATATTGCTGATATTCAAGCCTTTCGGAGGTGACAGGGACCAGTCCGTCAGTGGTGAGGACGTTCTCCTCGCGCCTGCGGGAAATACCGGTAACGCTAATGTCGAAAGGGAAAGCGGCGGCGGAAATGCAGAGGAAGCAGCCGCGGATTCCGATGCCGGTGACCCGGTTCCCTCTTTAACGATCGAGAAGACACCATCGAACGTCAGGGTCGTCATAACGGAAGGATGGAAGAAGAAATTCGATGCGGCAGTGACTTCTTCTCCTGTGATCTGCGGCGATAATGTTACCTTCGGCTGCAGGGACGGGAATCTCTACTGTTTCTCTCTCGATGGAAATATCAGATGGAAGTATACGGCTTCCACAGGCGTCGGAGCCACTCCGGCCTGTGACGGGAACCGTATCGTCGGTGCGGATTATGAAGGAAACGTATTTTGCCTCGCCGCGGCTGACGGGAAGCGGATATGGAACTACAAGGGCGGAGCCAAGATCGTCAGCAGCCCGGTTATCAGGAACAGGGCCGTTATCGTGTGCACCATGGATGGACGGATCATATCCCTCGATCTGGAGACCGGAAAGCGAGAATGGAGCGAGAAGATCGGCGAAAAGGTCTGGGCTACTCCGTCTGTCGGAAAGGACTATATCATAGTGGCCAGCACGGATGGCTCCCTTGTCAGGATGACACTGGACGGCAAGGTCACCTGGAGGGTCGCACCAGGCGGATCGCTGCATTCTTCGCCGCTCTGCCTCGAAAAGGAGGATCTACTTATCGTCGGCACGGGTGACAGGTATCTCATCGGCTATTCCCTCTCCAGGGGGATGCTTATGTGGAGATACGGGGCAGGCAGCGAGGTCAGGAGCGCACCTGTGGCCTCAGGCGGGAAGATCGTCGCGGGAACCGAGGACGGGATCCTCATCGCCCTGGATATGAACGGGCAGCTGCTCTGGAAGAAGGACATAGGGGGAGCAATAAGGTCAAAACCCTTGATTATAGGTGATCTGATCGCTGTAACATCTTACAATTCAAAATTATCCATACTATCGTTGGCCGACGGCACCATTTCGGCGGAGTACAGAGCCGATGGTCCGATCTATTCCTCACCGGCCTACCATGACGGCAGGGTGTTTTTCGGCTCAAACGGAGGATTCCTCCACGCTCCATCGGTCACTACGGCCGGAGGATGATCCCGGAAGACGGATAACTGCATTTTGACGCCTCCGCTTATCGATCGGGTGACGACCTTGATTGACAGGAGGCGTTGTATTATCTTGCTGTACAAATGGAGGTTCTCTTTTTGTTCAAGGGACTGATACATAAGTTTGTCGGTGACAGGAAAATAAGGCTGATGAAACGCCTTGCTCCCGGTATCGAAAAAGTCAGGGAATGGGGCGACAGCTATACCCGCCTCTCTGACGACCAATTCCCCGTCAAGACAGCGGAATTCATCGAGAGGCTTCAGAACGGGGAGACAGTAGACGACATCATGTCTGAGGCCTTCGGGTTGGTCTACGAGGCGTGCAGAAGGCATGTCGGCCGTTCCTGGAGCGTCGTAGGTCACGAAATCACGTGGGAGATGGTGCCGTTCGACGTCCAGATCGCCGGCGCGATAACCCTTCATGAAGGTTCGATATCGGAGATGGCCACTGGGGAGGGAAAGACCCTCGTCGCCGTCATGCCTCTCTATCTCAACGCTTTGAACAAGAGGGGTGCCCACCTGATCACCGTCAACGATTATCTCGCCAGGCGCGATGCTGAGTGGATGGGCAGGATATACGAATTTCTCGGCCTGACTGTAGGCTTCCTCCAGAACGAGATGGGTCCGGAGGAACGCAAACGGATATACGAAAGCGACATCACATACGGAACCAACAACGAGTTCGGATTCGACTACCTCAGGGACAATATGAAACTCAACAGCGAGTATCAGGTCCAGAGGATCCACCACTTCGCCATAGTCGATGAGGTCGATTCGGTGCTCGTAGATGAGGCCCGGACACCTCTGATCATTTCGGGGCCTGTTCAGGGCTCTTCGAGGGATGAGAACTTTTCTTTTCTCCGAACCCGGATCGAGGGCCTCGTCCGCAAACAGAAGAGAATGGTGAACGACCTGATGAGCGAGGTGGAGAAATCCGCCACCTCTGACGAGGAAGACGTGGCGGACGATTATGACGTCGGCGTAAAGCTCCTGCTGGCCCAGCGTGGCGATCCCAAGAACAAGAAATTCACCAAGCTCCGCAAGATGCCCGGTCTCGAGAGGAAGATGCTCAGCTCCGAGGCGGGTTTCATGAGGGATAAGACGCTGCACGAGCTCGATGAGGAGCTCTACTTCGTCGTCGACGAGAAAGCCAATACGGTAGACCTCACTGAGAAGGGACGCAACAACCTCTCCGCTGAAGACAGGGAACTCTTCGTCCTTCCCGACCTCAGTATACAGGTCGAGGAAATTGACACGGACGAATCTCTCGACCCCGCCGAGAAGATCAGAAAGAAGGACGCCGCTTACAGGCGGTATGCCGAGAAGAGCGAGGTCATCCATAACTTCTCCCAGCTGATGAAGGCCTATTCCCTCTTCGAGAAGGATGTGGATTACGTCGTCCAGGACGGAAAGGTCATGATCGTCGACGAGTTCACCGGCCGTCTTATGCCCGGCAGACGATTCAGCGACGGACTCCACCAGGCGCTCGAGGCGAAGGAAAAGGTGCGTATAGAGGGTGAGACGCAGACCTTCGCGACTATCACTCTGCAGAACTACTTCAGGATGTACGACAAGCTCGCCGGCATGACTGGAACCGCGGAAACCGAGGAAGAAGAGTTCCACAAGATCTACAAACTCATAGTGAACGTCATCCCCACGAACAGACCGGTCAGAAGAATCGACTACGACGATATAATATTCCGCACTAAACGAGAAAAATACGCAGCGATCATCAAGGAGACGAAGAGGCTGCACGAAGCTCGACTTCCAGTACTCGTCGGCACGGTCACCGTTGAAGTTTCCGAGACACTCAGCCGCATGTTGAAACGTGAAGGTATCCCGCACAACGTGCTCAATGCGAAGCAGCACCAGAGCGAGGCTGAGATCGTCGCCTCGGCCGGCAAGAAAGGCGCAGTCACGATAGCCACCAACATGGCGGGACGAGGAACCGACATCAAGCTGGAGAAGGGTGTAGTCCAGTGTGAGCGGTGCTGCATTCTGTGTGAGACTCCGAATGGATGCGCCGAATGCCCCAACCCGGAGAAGAAAACGGAATGCACGGAAGACGTGCTTTGCGGCCTGCAGATACTAGGCACGGAAAGGCACGAGAGCCGCAGGATAGACAGGCAGCTCCGTGGAAGGTCGGGAAGGCAGGGGGACCCGGGAGCATCGAGATTCTTTATCTCACTTGAGGACGATCTCATGAGGCTCTTCGGATCCGAGAGGATCTCCGGTGTTATGGACAGGCTCGGAGCCGAAGAAGGAGATGTGATCACCCACCCGTTCATCACCAGGGCTATCGAAAAATCACAGAAGAAAGTGGAGCTGTACAATTTCGGTATCAGAAAACGTCTGCTGGAGTATGACGACGTCATGAACAAGCAGCGCGAGGTTATCTACGGCAGACGAAACAGCATCCTCGATACCGACGATCTTGACGGGATGGTCCATGGTCTCATCGATAACGTGATCGACCAGGTCTCCGATGGCTACATGCCCCTCGATACGCTGCACGAAGAGTGGGACATCGAGGGTGCGGCAGGTGAACTCGAGACGATATTCCTCTTCAAATTCGATTTGTCTGGACTTTCCGTGCAGGACAGGAAGGAAGAGCAGAAGATCATTGCTCACCTCCAGTCAGAGGCGCGGAAAGCCTTCGAAGTGAGAAAGTCGATGATCCCGGAAGAGATCATGCTTCAGCTCGAAAAAATGATAATGCTGCAGAGTATTGATGAGAAATGGATGGATCACCTCAGGGAACTGGACAGCCTCCGGGAAGGGATACACTTCAGGTCCTACGCGCAGAAGGATCCTCTTGTTGAATACAAGCAGGAGGCCTTCCAGATGTTCTCCGATATGGTGGACGACATCGACAGGACGGTACTATGGGGATTGTTCCATGCCAGGGTAGATTCCCCGGAGAAGGTGGAGCGTAAACAGCCGCGGCGTGAAGTCGCCATGCACAAGACGGTTGACACATATGCGGCATCACCAGCGCCGGGCAATGTTCCCGCTCAAGCGGCATCTCCCAGAGGAGTAATCGGGCCCGCCGGCCCGCCGAGGAACATTCAACCTCAGATGCGTGAAGAACCCAAGGTGGGCAGAAACGACCCGTGCCCGTGCGGCAGCGGAAAAAAATATAAAAAGTGTTGCGGCCGGGGTGACTGAGAGACATTATACATGCTTTCCGGCACGAGCCATTGAAAGGACGATACCGGTGACCGCCAGAAACGACGATGAACGCATCAGGGAGATCATCTCCTGGCTGATCGACAACGAACCTGACGATCTCTACGATCCCGGGGCCATGTACATCAGGCTCGAGGATATGGGTTATTCCCAGGAGGAGATCCGTCAGGCGATGCTTCTTCTCGACGCAGATTCCGTGCGCGGCGGTATTCTCGCCAATGACGGATTCGAGGGGGGCACACGTGTTCTGTCGTCCGTAGAGAGGAACATGCTCAGCCTCAAGGCACAGGGCTGGCTCCTGTGGTTGCGGAGCGGGGGCTGGATATCGGAAACGCATATGAGTCTGATCATAGAGAGTGCGGGGATGGAATTCAGGCCGCCCGCGTCACTCGAGGAGGTCATGGAGGTAGCACTGCGCTACGTGCCATCCATTCCGGACAGGTCTGAAGAAAACGTAATAGGAAATACTAACTGAGGACACATAACAGTGGATAAAGTACTCGTCATCGTGGAGTCACCTGCCAAGGCCCGTACGATAAAGAAATATCTCGGAAAAGGGTATGAGGTAAAGGCGTCTGTCGGACATATACGCGATCTGCCCAAGCGCGAGCTGGGCATTGACGTCGAGCAGAACTTCAAGCCGAAGTACGTCAACATGCGCGCGAAGAGCAAGGTCCTCAAGGAGCTTCGCGACAAGGCCTCAGTCAGTTCCAGCATTCTTCTCGCTACTGATATGGATCGTGAGGGAGAGGCTATCGCCTGGCACCTCGAGGAGCTCCTGAAAAAGACCGGAGCGCCAGTTAAGAGGATCATATTCAACGAGATCACTAAAAACGCCATCATGGAAGCTGTCGAGAATCCGAGGGATATCGACATCGACAAGGTTAACGCTCAGCAGGCGCGCAGGATACTCGATCGCCTCGTCGGGTACCTGGTCAGTCCCGTTCTGTGGAAGATATTCTATCGCGGACTATCCGCTGGCCGCGTTCAGACGGTCGGACTGCGTCTTATATGTGAGCGCGAGAATGAGATCAGGGCCTTCATCCCAGTCGAGTACTGGACGATAGAAGGAATCCTGCGCTGCGGTGACGACAGGGAATTCGAGGCGAAACTTCTCAAGATAGCCGGGAATAAGCCTGAGATAAGTTCGGAGAAGGACGCCAGCAGGATCCTAGAGGAAATAAAAGCCTCGGAGATCATGGTCAGTGCCGTCAGGAACAGACAGAAGAAACGAAATCCACAGCCACCCTTCATCACCAGCACTCTTCAGAGAGAGGCGGCTGGAAGGCTGGGCTTTACTGCAAAGAGGACGATGGCCGTAGCCCAGCAGCTCTACGAGGGTGTCGAACTCGGGGATGAGGGTTCGGCAGGCCTGATCAGTTATATGAGGACGGACTCCACTCGAGTGAGCAAGGAAGCTTACGCCCAGGGAAAGACCTGGATAGAGGAGAACCTCGGGAAAGATCACGTCGGCGGGAGCCGCAGCTACGCGAAAGGCAAACTCGCGCAGGACGCCCATGAAGCGATCAGGCCGACCGATTCATACCGTAAACCTGAAGACCTTGCTCCTTTCCTTACGAAGGACCAGAAAGCTCTTTACGATCTCATATGGAGAAGATTCCTCTCATCTCTCGCCTCGCCTGCTGTGTACGACGTTCGCGAGGTCGATCTCACAGCAGGTGACGACTACCTTCTCAGGGCTGGAGGCAGGAAGCTCATCCACGCCGGGTTCCTCGCGCTCTATCCCGACAAGCAGGCTGAGGCTGACAACTGGATGCCCGACCTGGAAGAGGGGGAAATGGCCGAGATAAAAAACCTCGACGCATTCCAGCACTTCACTGAACCTCCCCCGAGATTCTCCGAGGCCTCTCTGATCAAGGAACTCGAAGACAAGGGCATAGGTCGTCCGAGCACTTACGCCAGTATAATCAGCATCATCCAGGACCGCGGCTATGTTGAGAAAGATGGAAGGGCTCTCTTTCCCACGGAACTGGGCGAGAAGGTCTGGGAGTCGCTGGCCCAGCTTTTCAATGATATCTTTGAAGTCGATTTCACGGCACGGATGGAGACCGAGCTCGACAAGGTCGAGGGATCGGAAGAGAAGTGGCAGGACGTAGTCAAGTTCTTCTACGAGCCTCTTCACAAAGATCTCGAGAAATTCGGAGACCGAAGGGACGAGCTGAAGAAACTGGTGCAGGAAGAGACTGACGAAGATTGTCCCAAGTGCGGGAAGAAACTGGTCAAGAAATGGAGCAGAAACGGACCGTTCCTCGCCTGCCCGGGATGGCCCGAGTGCAAGCATTCGAAATCACTCGAGGAAGAGGAAGCCCTCGACAGGGAATGTCCTCAGTGCGGCGGAGAACTGAGATATAAGTCTGGCAGGTTCGGCAGATTCATCGCGTGCGGCAACTATCCTGACTGCAAGTTCACTGAAGCCGTTTCTCTGGGGATCTCATGTCCCGAAGAGGGGTGCGAGGGCAAGATATCCGAGAGAAAGACCCGCAGAGGAAAGATATTCTACGGTTGCACGAAATATCCCAAGTGCAAATTCGCCAGCTGGGACAAACCGGTTGAAAAGGAATGTCCTTCGTGCGGTCACGCCTGGATGGTCGAAAAGACTACAAAAAAGAAGGGCAGCTTCCTTCGCTGTCCCTCATGCAAACACGAGGTCGAACCTGAATGAACCGGGTGACGATCATCGGAGGCGGGCTGGCAGGCTGCGAGGCGGCCCTTCAGCTGGCTTCCCGAAACATCCATGTAACACTCATCGAGATGAGACCCGCTGTCCAAACGCCGGCGCACAGGACGTCCCTTCTCGCCGAACTGGTCTGCAGCAACTCACTGAAATCCGTCGTTCCCGTCACATCTTCCGGCCTCCTCAAGGAGGAGTTGAAGGCCCTGCGGTGCATATTGCTCGAGGTGGCATCGCGTTGCTCGGTTCCGGCTGGACAAGCACTAGCCGTTGACAGAGAACTTTTCGCCTCAGAGGTGACGTCCCTGATAGAACAATCGCCCCTGATCGAGCTGGCGCGCAGGGAGGAGACAGTCCTTCCACATGACGACTGTGTCGTCGTTGCCACCGGGCCCCTGACTTCGGACAGCCTGTCTTCGTCCATAGAGGAACATTTCGATGGAGGGACACTCCATTTCTACGATGCGATCTCGATATCCATCGAGGCTGAGACTGTCGACGAGTCGCGCGTCTTCCGCGCCTCCCGCTATGGAAAGGGAGGAGACGACTATCTCAACGTTCCGATAACAGAAGCCGGGTATTCCAGATTGATCAGATTTCTTCTCGAGGCGCCCAAGGCGGAGAAGAGAGGATTCGAATCGGGGCAATGTTTCGAAGCATGCCTGCCGGTCGAAATCATCGCTTCGCGTGGCCCGGAATCTCTCCGATATGGCCCTCTCAAGCCGAGGGGGCTCGTCGATCCTTCGACGGGAAAAGAGCCGCACGCGGTTCTGCAGCTGCGCCAGGAGAAGCGCGATGGTTCACTTCTCGGCCTCGTAGGATTTCAGACCCGCCTCACACGGCCGGCTCAGAAACAGCTCCTCGAACTGCTGCCGGGGCTTGAAAGCGCGAACATTGCCAGATGGGGAGCGATCCACAGGAACACATATCTCGATTCACCGCGCCTCCTTGATGCGAGACAGATGTCCAAAAGGCGGAAGGGGCTCTTTTTCGCCGGACAGCTCGCCGGTGTCGAGGGATATGTCGAGTCGATCGCACACGGACTCCTGACCTCCCTGAACGCCGCC
>SDBS01000023.1_pt1 | contig 103239 bp, 121 predicted proteins | sample 2277091 | NCBI WGS metagenome assembly SDBS01 (sample SAMN10404972, study PRJNA504765) | marine sediment metagenome | isolation source: marine sediment core GS10_PC15, 163 cmbsf | place: Arctic Ocean: Southern Knipovich Ridge | collected 2010
ATTATTATTTATAAATTGTTTAACAAATTTAATATCATTAATTTCTTTAACTTCGCATTTTCTAGCAAATATTTTATCATTTTTCCCAAGCTTGGAATTGATTATACTTTTCCATATTTCGTGCTTAATAGGATCTAGCCATTCATTTTCAAATATATGAAATAATTGTATTCCTTGCTTTTTACACATTTCAGTTTTATTTAAGTGGTAATTTTTTTGCTTAGGCGTTTCTTTTTTGGCATGAGAATGCCAAAATAACCCATTGTATTCAATAGCTAGTTTAATATTTGGAAGATATATATCAAGCTCGCAAGGAGATATTATTTTTCTAGAATTACAAACACAATTTTTATCATCTATAAACTTTAATATCTCTCTTTCTGGAAATGAAGAATAATAATTAATTACTTCTATTCCATGCTTTTTCATATATCCATTTACAGAATTAGGATTCAATCCTAATTCCAAAGAAATCTGCATACAAGGTTTCTCCAAAATGTGATGCTGATTAACAAGCCATTCTTTATCACATAGTTTTTTATAAACCTCTTTTGATAAATGCTCTCGGCTAGGATGACCAAATTTATATTTCTTCTCCCATGTTTCTTTTCTTTTTTTCATCAACTCTTCAGATCCACAAGGATAAACAGTCCCATATCTCTGAATCATTGTTTTTTTTATTTTTTCTCTTATTTTTGGAGAACTATAAAATCTTCCTCCATATCTTCTTTCAAATGTTTTTTGAATTTTATCCTTAGACTCTCTTGAATGAAAAGGCAAAATTCCACCATACTTGTCTTTAATGATATTAACTAAATGTTCAGATTTCATATTATGATCAACTCCATATTTCTCAATCATAACTTGTCTCTGCTTTTTTCTAACTTCTGGACTCTTAAAAGAATTATCAGCTCCATATTTTTTAAGACATGTTTTTTTTATTTTATCTTTAACTTTATCCAATTGAAAGACATTGCCTACTCCATATTTTTCAATACACATTTTTTTAAAACTAGTAGCCCTTTTTTTATTAACACTGCTAATATCTTTCTTTTGACATTCAGGCGAGCAATATATTTTATATCCCATAGAATATTTAACAAACTTAACTTTATTTTTACAAAAACACATAGGCATTTCAATTATATCATTCATTATGCAATATAATCTTTCTGACAAAAGAACTCCTTTTAAAAATGAAGTTCTTAAAACTATATCTTTGTAAAATTCTAAAAAATTATTTTTAACATAAGAATATTGAACTCTTGCAGAAAGCAAATTTTTATTCTTATTCAAAAGAAAACTAGATATCCAATTTTTAATATCAATGCCCATACTTGTATATATAAATAAAAGTCGGATATTTTTTTTACAGTTTTATATATAAACTAGAGGTATTTTGATATGGCAATGGATGCATGCGATCCCGTAAAATCATACAGAGGAAACAATAATAATAGCAACATTCTTCCAGAACATGAATCTCCTGGAAGAAGCTATGACTGTGTAACTGGCCGAAGATTTAATAGAGAAAAAGTTAGAAGTCAAATAGCTGACTATTGTGTTTTGATGCTCGGAGGTCCAGTTATAGATCTAGAGCTAGATCAACAGCAGCTATCACTAGCAGTCGACGAGTCCCTTAGACTATTCGAGGAGTGGGCTCCTCAATCTTATTTCCAGTGGTTTCATATTGAAACAGAGGCCATGCAGTCAATATATGAAATGCCTTGTGACGTCGGTCTAATAAGAAGCGTAGAATATGGACCTCCTTCTTGCGATGGAGCGAGCGAGCTTGGTGGCGCGATGCCACTTGGTTGGATCGGAGACACTGGCTATGGAGCTGGAGGACTTGCCTGGGGAGCATGGGGATATAATAGGCACCAGCCATACTGGGGATCCGCTGGAGAATGGGTATTATTTAAACAATACGAAGATATGTTTGAAAGACTCTCAGGAAGAAATGGTGGGTGGGAATTTTACGAAGATATGCATAAAATAAAAGTCTATCCAACGCCACAATTCGGCGGCGGGCACATAAGTGTTCAATATATCCAAAAACAAAAAGACTGGAAGGAAGTTCACCAGTTCATGCAAGAATACGCGCTTGCTTTATCTAAAATAATGGTTGGAAGAATTCGAAGTAAATATAACATAATAGTGTCACCGGGAGAAGGAGTAACTTTGGACGGAGCAGCTATACTAGCCGAAGGTAGAGAGGAAAAGATTCAATTGGAAAAAGATCTTGTTTATAAATTCCAGGAACCAATTCCAATTATGATTGGGTGATTATTTGTTCCAAGCATATACAGCATTTCCACAATCCCATATTCTTCGGTACCCATTTAAATATATATTCTCTACTTTAGATAATTTTGAATCTAATTGTTTTAATGGCTTGTTAAATTTAACCCTAGAATGTAACACTAATTTATTTTTCATAAAATAAAAATAATTAGGTTTTGAGTCTCGTATATGTTTAAAATTTAACTGCTTATATAAATTATTATCTAGAAATCGTCTGTCTGAATAAGCGATGATAGTTGCCGGATTGTATTTATTTATAAAATAATTAAATAATTTAGAAGCTCCTCCAATAACACTTAAATGATTCTTATTACAAAACCTAACAATTTCCCATTTTTTATTTATTTGCTTAAAGGCCACTAAAGATATTAATTCCTCCTTATAAAACAGGCCTAATTTTACCGAACTATTAATAAATCCCAAAAGATGATTATTATTTAAAAATTGCTTAATAAGCTTGTTATTAGTTATCTGTTTGACCTTGCATTTTTCAATATTAATCTGAAATTTGTTTTTTTTGCCAATATTTGAATTAATTATACTTTTCCAAATATCTTGCTTAATAAGATCTATCCATTCATTTTCAAATATATGTAGCAATTTAATGTTTTTTTTATTACACATCTCAGTTTTCATTAAGTGTTTATTTTTCATTTTTTTATCTGATTCTTTATTATCGGAACTATGCCAAAACAACCCATTAAATTCAATTGCCAACTTCTGACCATGCAGGTAAATGTCTAGTTCATAAGGGGAAATAACGGATCTATCATTAGATGATAGGTCTGACTTATTTATAAATCCTATTATTTCTTTTTCAAATCTAGATCTCGGAAATAATTTAACCTTTAAACCAAGCTCATTAAATTTTTTTAATAAATACCCTTGGCTTATCCCTAATTCTTTAGATATTTGCAAGACTGATTTTTTACATTTATAATGCCGATTTTTTAGCCAGTCAATATTTCTTACTTTGCGCAAAACACTTTCTTTAACGAAATTTTTCGAATAATATTCATGTCCGTATTTTTCTAAAAATATTTTTTTAATTTTATCTCTAATAATGCCATGTTGTAAAACATTCTCTGTTCCATATTTTATCAAGTTAGTTTTTCTTATTTTTTCTCTTATATGGCATGAATGTATGGGGGCTGGTCCTCCATATTTCTTAATACAAGTATTTTTGCTCTTATTTTTAACTTCTTGATTACTTGTTGAACACTTAGTAGAACAAAAATCATTATATCCTTTATTGTATGTTACAAAGTTTAATTTATTATTACACTCCAAGCATTTATTTTTTTCTTTAATATCATTAATTATACAATATAAGCGCTCAGACAACGAAGAACTCTCGTTTAAAAATTTTGTATACTTTTTAATTTCATCAAAAATATTTAAATAGTTTCTTTTTAAATATCGAATTTGTGATTTCCCAGAAATTAAATTATTATTTAATTCACATAAATTAATTATAATCCAGCATTTTATTGATTCAATATTATTTATTTTAACTAATTCTTTTTCTAATGTTGATTTATTTTTCCAGCCTTTACTTGAATTTAATGCAGCAATCTTTTTATATTTGTCTGTATTCCATGTTTTTTTACAACTTTGAGAGACTTTTTTTCTATGTGAATCAGTGCTCCATAATAATTTGCCATGACACTTAGCAGAACATGTTTTTGAAAACCCTCCACAAATTCCATAAAATGAAACTTTATTTCCACAAAGTAAGCAAATAGGTTTACTCTCAGTTTTAAGAATATATTTTAAATAGTAATCTTCAACTGAAATGCCATGTATAAGCTTTCCAGCATTAGAAAGATGTCTTCCTAAGTTTTTATATTTTTTTTTACATATTTCACATTTATAAATAATTGCTACCTCTTTATTAATATATAATAATAAAAGTAGAATGTTTATTTTATACAAAAACAATATAGGTTAAATAATGAAAACTTTTAAACAATACATAACAGAAAATAAAGTTCACTCTTTCATAAAAGGAACAGCATAATTATGAAATTTCAAAAATATTTAAACGAAGCAATGCGGGGCGCAAGGTTTGCTAAGTCTAGTGTCGCGAAAAGTAAAAAAGATAATGCTTTAGATAAAATAAGCATGCAAGCATTGCAAGATAGAGCGGATCAATTTATTTATAGATTAACAAATGATCAATCAGATATTCTTAGAAGATTTTCTAGAAAAGTTCTAGAGCCACCTAAAAAAATAGTCTTGAAAGCTATTGAAAACGGAATGAGTGCTTCTGAACTAATAAGAAAATTATCTACTCACCTTGCTTAATATTTAAAGAAATATTATAAATATTAAGCAAAATTATCTTAAATAGTAATTAAGATGCCAATAAAAGACAGCAATGGAAATCCATTTCTCTTAAAAGGCCCAAATAAACTCATTAAAGATAATGGTAAGTTTTGGGATTTATCGTCTATTAAATATGTTAACTTTGAAGATTATGGTAAACCATTTAAATTAACATTTACTAGAAATGTAATAGATGATGTCAAAAAAGACAAACAAATAATTGAAAAACCAAAAGATCTTTCAGAAAAAATAATAAGCAAAATTATAGAACAAGATGATTACTTAAAAGAAGAAAAAGAAGAACTGATAGAGTCTGAATATCCTATTTCTAATAATGAATCAAATATAGAATTAGTAACTAGTTCTGATAATAATTATAAATCAGGATCTCCAGTATTATATTATTCATCTAGATCTAGTCACGAATATAGAGAAAAGATATATGCCCAGATCCACCATTCTTCTACTTATACTTGTATTTTCGAATTCGATATTTCTCAATGGCATGAAAAAATAATTCAAAATCCAGAAGAAAATGACTTAATACACTGCGAGTGGGATTCTACTTGGTGGAAAATAATATCTATTATTAAAATGGGAGAAGTTACTTTTAGAATTATAACCGAAAAACACAAAAAATAATACCGCTTACAAAATATAATATTATTTGTTTTTTAATTATAAAATAATAAATACTTTTATAATGACTATTTCAAAACAAGACGGGTCTCCATATATTATCGGTGGAAAAGATTCTTTAAGGAGCTATCGACCTGGCAGCCAGGATCATAAGCAGCTAGATGAATGGGACCAAGAGCAAATAGAGCTTGCTGGTTCTCCAATAATTCTATATACATGTTACATTGATACTAATTATGACCAACTTTATATGGAATCAGTAGATTCTATAATTTCTCAAGAAGGATATAAACTATTTGCTCAATTTGATCCAGTTCGTCCAATGCAAGATTTAGGTCCTTTTGGCATTGATTCTCTTGATGAAGTTTTTTTCAATTTTAATATAACAAAATGGAAAGAAACTGTAGGCCAGATGCCAAAAATAAAAAGTCTAATTTTCACAGTTTGGGACAAATCTTGGTTTGAAATTATTCAGAACGATCAAGAAAAATCATACAAATTATGGAAAAAATATCGACTTCAAGTTCATTGTAAGAAATACCAACCTTCACGCTCAGAAAATAATTCAACAAGACGGGACTCTGGAGATAATAGTATTCAAATTTATTAATTACCTATAGGAACTTTTAAATAATTTGTTTTTTCCATATAAATATCATATTTCCGCAATCCCAAATACGACGATAATTATTATTGAACATATTTTCATGGCTAGGTAATTTATCGTCGTATTTTTCTAATAATTTTTTACACCTAGCTTTAGAATATAAAATATTCTCTCTAGGCTTAAAGTAAAAATAATTAGGCTTAGAATTATGACTATACTCGAAACCTAGAGTTTCGTATAATTTACCATTGTCACGGCGCCTGTCAACACAGCTTGTAATACTGTCTGGATTATAGTTTATAATAAAAAATTTGAACAATTTACTAATTCCACCAACAATATTAATATTTTTCTTATTACAAAAAGATATAATTTTAAAATGATTTATTTTACTGTTACTTTTACTTTTATTAAAAGTCATCAAAGATATTAATTCATTACAGCAAAATAGCCCTATATTAACACCGCTTTTAATAAATCCTCTGTAATGATTATTATTAAGAAAATTTCTAATTAAAGAGTTGTTAGTTATTTGTTTAACTTCACATTTTTTAGAATCTACTTTCTTATTTCTATCAAGTTTGGAATTAATTATACTTTTCCAAATGCCTTGCTTAATAGGGTTTAGCCACTCGTTTTCAAATATATGTAATAATTGAATATCTTTTTCTTCACACATTTTAGTTTTCATCATGTGGTATTTTTTTTGCTTAGATGTTTCTTTTCTATCGTGCGAGTGCCAATAAAGACCGTCGAATTCAATAGCCAATTTAATTTTTGGCAGATAAATGTCTATTTCATATGGGGATATTATATTTCTACTATTGGTTTTGATATTCTTTTGATTAATAAATTTAATTATTTCTTTTTCAAAAGAAGAAGAATACTGTTTTATGATAGGTATATTGTGCTTGTGAACATAATTCAATACTGTTTTTTGGCAAACTCCTAATTCTTCGGAGATTAATTGGCAATTTTTATATTTATTATAAATATTTTCAACAAACTTTTTATTATTTAATTTATCTAAAATATCAATTGGAACTATTTTTTGCGTTGGCCAATACCCGTTATTTTTAGACAATATTTTCTTTTTTATTTCACTTGATTGCCAAAGATTATCCACTCCATATTTATAGCGTATTGTTATTTTTCTTTTTTTATTAGATTTAGCTATAATTTCTGGATTACTGTTCGCTTTTTTAATTTTCGCCTTTATTTTTTCATTTTTCCAAGGATGATCTACTCCATATTTCTCTATGCATGTTTTTTTTATTTTATCTCTAAGGGCTTTAATTGCAGCGGGATTATTTTTATAATTATTTTCATATGATTGTTTTGCTTTATCTCTCACTTTTTTAGATTTCAAAGGATAATCCACTCCAAGTTTAAGTAAATTAGTTTTTTTGATTTTATCTATTATTTCCTTAGACTGCAAAGCACATTCAAACCCATATTTTTTTAAACATGTTTCTTTAATCTTTTTTCTTATTTTTTTAGATCCAAGAGGGCTGCTTGACCCATATTTTTTTAAACACACTTCTTTAATTTTATCTTTTACCTCTTTTGAAGAAGAAGAACAATAACTAGAACAATATTGTAAATACCCTCTATTAAAGGAAAAATAAGAAACAAAATTATTACAATTTTCTTTTTCACACTTTTGGACAATATCTAATCCATTAACAATATGATATAATCTCTCTGCAAATTTTAAATTTTCAATATTATCTAAATATTGTGTACCTTTTAAAATGCATAGATATATATTATAAATGTTTTTAACAAGCCACTTCTCGTTCATTTTAAATGATATTATTTTCCCAGTTTTTCCTATTAAGTTATTTTCAATCCACTCTTTCAAGTCAATCTTCATCTTCTGTTCCGGTAAATATGTTAATTTGCTTAACACTGTACCTCCTATGCTTTCCAATTGTTCTTATAGGCTTGAATTTATCTTCTCTGTCCCAATTTCTCAAAGTTTCAAGAGAAACTCCAATCATATTTGCAGCCTTTCCTATAGAAATAAATTCAGCATTATTATCACTCATCTATATCTCCTTTTATATTTATTATATATAATGATAATTTTTTGTATATTTTATTAATATTTTTTGTATATTTTATTTTATAGTATTTAAAATAAGATATTTTAATGTAACTTTAATAGATAAATACAAAGAGGAAAATAAAATGAATGAAAAATTAGATATAAAAGATTCAATCTGCTTACCAGATGATTTTAGAAGATGGATTGAAGCTTGTGATAAACTAGACGAAGGAATTCAAGTATCTGACCCTGAAATGCAAAAACATATTGATACATATGAAAAACATCTAGAAAGAGAAAATGCACCGCAAGCCCCTGGTGCAACAACTGATAATTTTTTCGCTGTGCAAAATGGCAAGTCTATAAAAGAACTTGATACACCTTCAGTTCCTGGAGCAGGAACAACTGGTGTGCCTGGGATGGGAACTCCAGGATTTGCTGCAGGGCAGCCTCGGCAACCGCAGCAACCACAACAACCGCAGCAGCTTCTTCAGCAACCAGGAGATGCTATTAAACAATTAAAACAAATGGCAATTGATGTATCAAGAGATCCTCAAATGAGATCTATGCCGCAATTTAAAAATATGCTCAATTTCATAGACCAAATGAAATAAGGAAAATAAAATGAATGAAAAATTAGATATAAAAGATTCAATATGTTTACCAGATGATTTTAGAAAATGGATTGATGCTTGTGATAAACTAGACGAAGGAGTTCAAGTATCTGACCCTGAAATGCAAAAACATATTGATACATATGAAAAACATCTAGAAAGAGAAGGCACACGGCAAGGTCATAAATCTGTAAAAGAATTAGACCAACAAGGTGCAAAGTACATCCAACCAGATTTACCGCAAAATACAGGAAATGTAATTACTCAATTGAAGCAACTAGCAGAAAGTGTAATGAATGATCCTCAAGTGAGAGTCATACCAAAAGTCCAAGAAATGGTAAATTTAATTAATAGATTACGATAATTTATGAAAACTTTTCAAAAATGGATAGAAGGAATGAGCCCTGGTCAGGGAGGACAAGCTGGAGGAGGAACTGTCGGATATAATAATCCATCTAATCCTCCAGGTGGATTCGCCCAATATAAAGATGCCGCTGAAAATAAAGAAGCTCAGTGCCAAAAATGTAAATCAAAACAAGATGTAAAACCGGTAGACGATATTTATTTGTGTAACTCTTGTATAGATAAACAAATAATCAAATAAATAAATATTTTAGGTTATATTTTAAATACGTATAATGACAATTGATAAAAAAATAAATAGATCAAAATCTGATAATCCTGAGGAACAAACACCTAGGCAATATCAACCTACGTCTAAAGTTGGAAGAAATTATATTTTTGGTTATTCCAAATGTATAAGAAACTCTAACAAAGCAATGATGGATTTGTTTTCAGATATAACAATAATGCACGAAGAAACAATATATCCAGTTCCAATAATTTGGGGAACACAAGAAAAAGCAGTTATATATGCATTTGGAGAGCAGTTTGCAGCTAATCCAGATAGACAAGAAGATGGTCTAGTTGATAGAATTAGATTACCAATGATAGCACTAACTGGTGGAGATATCGGATTAGCTGAAGATAGATATATTTATCATGGAGCAAGAAGAAAAGGTGGAAATTTAGGCCAAGGATCCTATGGACAAGAAAAAAAACCTTATGATGTAATTTATAGATTTTCAAAAGGGATTCCAGTAGATATGACTTTTACTCTAACTCTTTGGGCAAAATTCTATGAGAATCTTATGCAAATGGTAGAGCAAATATTCCAGAAATTCTCTACTATAGCATATATAAAAGCTGAAGGAATTCCTTGGGAAACTCCAGTAAAAATAACCGGATCTTCCAACAATGTCAATGATGATGTTGGGGATAGGCAAGTAAGAGTATTAAAATATGTTTTTAATTTAACAGCTGAAAGTCATATAACTCAGCCAATAAAAAGAGATAAAACAGCGTTAGAAATTACACAAAAATATGTTATTCTTGGAGACTTAGTCCCAGATAATGAAATTGAAACATTAGTAAACAAAGTGAAAGAGGGCGAGACACCTTACGAAGGAGAATAGAAATGATTTTTAGAATTAAAAATAGAATACGCGGTCCAGTTCAGCTAGCAGTTAAAACAAGAGATGAAAGAGGAACTCAAATCATGGTTCTTCAATGGAAAGCATCCTTAGATCTTCCTGAGGAAAGAATGAGTCCACAGCTATATAATTTAGAAAAAAAAGGAATCATTACAATAACCAAGGTTTATAAGAAATAATAAAATTAAAACATAACAAGGAAAAAACTACAATTATTTTTCCTTGTTATGTTTTCCAAACATAGGTCATATTCCCACAATCCCAAATCTTTAAATATCCATTGTTAGACATATTTTCAGCTTCAGATAAATTAGAACAAAATATTTCTAATTGTTTTTCAAGTTTATGTTTCTGAAACTTGACTCTTGGGTATATAGTTAACTGTCCTGGTTTAAAATAAAAATAATTAGGAGCAGAACAATGACTGTATTCAAATTCTAATATATTATATAAATTACCATTACTATATCGACGATCAGCATAGGATACAATACTTTTAGGATTATAGTTTCTAATAAAATACTTAAACAACTTAGAAGCTCCACCAGTAACATTAATATTTCTCTTATTACAAAATCTAATAATTTCATATTGATACTTCTTAGTATAGCGAGATTTTCCAAAAGTCATTAAACTTATAAGATCTTTTTCATAAAATAATCCGAGCTTAACAGAAGAACCAACAAAACCTTGTAAGTGATTATTATTAAGAAATTGTTTAACTAATCTTGTATTTGATATTTCTTTAACTTCGCATTTTCTAGCAAATATTCTATTATTTTTTCCAATTTTAGAATTTATTATGCTTTTCCAAATACTTTGTTTAATAGAGTCTAGCCATTCGTTTTCAAATATATGAAGTAATTGAATGTCTTTCTCTTCACACATTTTTGTTTTCATTAAATGATAATTCTTTTGTTTATATTTTGAGCTATGCCAAAACAAGCCATCAAATTCAATTGCTAGTTTAATATCTGGGAGATATATATCAAGCTCATAAGGAGGTATTATTTTTCTGGTATTTTTAATTAAATTTTTAGGTAATAAAAATTTAATTATCTCTCTTTCAAAGGATGAAGAAAAAAAATCATAATTTATAGGAATATTATTTTTATGAAAAATTTTTAATAAAGTGCTTTTTGCAACTTTTAAATCTTTAGAAATCTTTCTAGATGTTTTTTTATTTACAACATATTCATTATATAAAAACCCAATATCATTTAATTTTTTCAAATCTTCTCGGCCTAACTTTGATAGAGAAAAATTTTCATTTCCATATTTTTTAAGAGTGTTTTTCTTTATTTTGTTTTTAATTTCTTCAGACTTTGACGGATTATCAACCCCGTATTTTTTTATATTAGTTATTTTCTTTTTATTTTGAACATGCTTGTTTTTCCAAGGATGACTTGCTCCATACTTTAAATAACAAGTTTCAATATACTTTTTCTTGGCAATAATACATTGATTAGAACAATCCCATGAACAGTATGGATTGTATCCATACTGGTAATTTATAAATCTTACATTGTTAAAACAATTGCTATTTTTACACTTAATATTATTACCAGTATCATGCATTATATGATAAATTCTTTCTGATATTTTACATTTCATGTTAAGATATTTTGTTTTTTCTAAAATAGAAATAGCATGTTTATTTTTATTTTTTAATAAAAAAGAAAATTTTATTCCAATTGGATTTTTATTTTTATCTAAAACATTATTTTTTATCCAAATTTTCAAGTCTTCAATCATAGATAGTACCAACAATAACACTTAGCTTTTTAGTTAAGTTTAGGTTCCATTAATATAGTAAAAATAATTTGTGATATTATCACAGGTTTAATATATATTGACGGAACCTTTTTATTTATTAAAGGTTAAAATATTATAAGGAGAAAATAAAATGGCACCTCTAACAGAACTTTTTGGATTTCCGCCGAGCGGGACGATTTCTCCTTCGATAAGAATGTTAGAAAAAGACTTTTCAGCTTACAATCCTGGAATTTCTTTCTCTAAAACCGCTCTAATCGGTTTCTCATCGAAAGGACCAATCAATGAACCAACCCAAGTTTTCAACCATGAAGACTTATACCGCAAATTTGGACACCCAGATCCTACAGTAGATCATGGATCCTATTTGATTTATGCAGGTATGGAATTTTTAAAATTTGGCAGTGAAGCGTGGATTCTTAGAGTAGGTGAGGTTGATGAAACTGACTGGAGCAACTTCGCCAAGACGGCGTATGTTGAAGTTCCAGCCTCTGGAATAGCCTCTGTTATCAGAACGCAGCTCGTTGGATCAACTACTATTAACATTGTTGAAAATGTTAATGATAAATTCAGATTTTCAACTAACGGTTCAACTTACCAAAGATTAATAACGATTCCAGCTGGCGAATACACTTTAGTGAGCACTGTAGGAACAGATAACAATTTAGTCGATACTTTTAATGGACTACTCGTTACAGATGATGGAATAGAGGCTTATGAAGAAGAGTCAACGCTAGCTTTTAGAACTACAGAAAGATTCGGAAGTACGGCTTCTATTGAATTAATTTCAGTAGAAGACTCGATTTATTCAGCAATTGAAATTGGTAAAACAATGGATTTAGCAAGGGTAACTGGAGCAAATGATAGATGGCCAATCGCATCTTCAACTCTTGGTTTTGATTTTAGTGGATTAGTTAATCCGACATTGAAAGTAAGAGTTAATGGAACATCTGATATAGCAATTGATAATATTATTCAAAATATTCCATTTGATGATTTAATAACGACATATAATGCAGCGACACATACTAATACCTTAGGAATTGGTGGACCCGTAGTGGCAGCAGAAGATATCGCAGACTATATTAACTGGTGGATTGATAACCCAACTTTACATACTGAAACAGTTACAGGAGGATTTAGAGCATCAAACGAAGCTGGAGCTATTAAGCTTTTCACAGCTAAAAGATACGTTGATTCACTTGGGTCTCCTCTGACGTCTGATGGACTAACATCTGGCCAAGTTAATCCAGATTTTGATGGTATAAATTATATTGACGGCGCTAATGCTCTTGTTCAAGTAAGATTTTACTCAAACCAAGTAGATACAATTCTTGGATTCAGTAATGATGCAGTAACAGGAACAATTGAAACAGCCGTGTCAACAGTGGGATTCATTGACGGAGACCCTACAACAATTAGTGGAACTCCACGATATATTGATGATGTTGGAAAAACAACTGGATCTACTTTTACTGCAGCCACGGCGCCGATATTAATGACAATTTGGGCAGAATCTCCAGGTCTTGCTGGAAATGATACTCAGGTTACAGTTGCAATTGACGAGGACGGATTAACAACTCTTGTTGTTTATAATGATGGAATCAATGTTGAATCCCATGGTACTTTAAACTACGATGCGGCAACAGCAAACAATCCATTCTATATTGAACAATGGATAAATGGATTCTCTGATTACTTGTTCATTGAACACAATGACTCGATCTCTGGACATCCAGCCGAAGCAACATATCAACTTGGAGCAACAACTGTAACACAAGGATCAGATGGATATCCATATACTTCAGGAATACCAGATGCATCTCGTATTGACGCTCTGGTGCTTGGAGATGCGCAACAGACTACTGGAATGAATTCTCTTGCAGAGCCAGAAAAGATTGATATCGATATTGTCTGTGCCCCAGCTCTTAATTCGACTGCAGTCATGTCGGCTCTTATGGAGCTTTGCGGACAAACAAGAAGAGATTGTATGTCAATTCTAGATGCTCCATTTGGATTAGAGAGTATAGATGTTAGAAAATGGCATAACGGAGCACATCCACTAAATGATACTAGGCTCGACTCAAGTTATGCAGCGCTTTATTGGCCATGGGTTGAAATTCGTGATCCTTTTAATTCAATCGACGTATGGGTTCCGCCTACCGGATCAGTTTGCGGTGTATATGCTAATTCCGAAAGAGCAGAATCAGTTTGGGCAGCGCCAGCTGGCTTAAGACGTGGTCTTATGCCGACTGTCAAAAATGTAGAAACGTACGCATATCTCCAAGAGAGAGATGCTCTCTACGGAAACAGAAACGCTGTAAACGTTATCGTTCCTTTCCCAATTGACGGACCAACAGTCTGGGGACAGAAAACACTTCAACGTAAGGCAACTTCTCTTGATAGAGTTAATGTCAGGCGATTAATGCTTTTCATGGAAAAAACTATTAGATTTCGTTCAAGATATTTGCTTTTCGAGGCACATGATGAGATTCTCAGAAGTGAGTTTGTTAGAATGGCAAGTGCGGTTCTTGATGAAATAAAATCTGGCAGAGGAGTTCATGATTATATAATCAAGTGTGATGAAGAACTTAATCCGCCTGAAGTTATTGATAGAAATGAAATGAGAGCCAGAATTGGAGTACAGCCAACTAAAGTCGCTGAATTCATCTTTATAGAGTTCACGATCCATAAAACTGGAACATTTGATGAATCAGTAATCTAAATACTATTGGAAGAACATGCGATTAAGCATGTTCTTCCAAAAATTAAACAGAAAAATAATATATATTTTTAAGGAGAAAATAAAATGGCATTAATGGATATTGGTCCAATCGGAAATGAAACATTAGTTTTCAAACGAAAATTTAGATGGACTCTTTATTTCAGTGGAGACGGCGGAGGTAATAGCCAAGGAAGACCCACTGAAGCTTGGATGGCAAAGTTGGCCAATAGACCAACTCTTAATATCGAAGAAACAGAAATAAATCACCTTCACGAAAAACATTGGATATCGGGAAAACCAAGCTGGGACTCAGTTGGCGTGACTCTTTACGATGTTAAACAAACAGGTACTGGGAATAGTGCTTCAGTTGGAGAACAAATTCTTCACCAATGGTTAAATACAGCTTGGAATTTTTCTACTAATTCTGAACTTCAATCTCCAGGTTATGATTTATTAGACATGGGAGATCATGATGCTGAATATAAGAGAAACTTAACTATTAAGATGCATGACGGTCATGGATCAGTTATGGAAACTTGGTGGTTAATTGGCGCTTGGCCTCAATCAGTTAACTGGGGAGATCTAGATTATTCTTCAAGTGATACTGCGGACGTTGAGTTTACAGTAAGATTTGATAGAGCTCAATTCTTTCCTGGTAATGCTGATGGAAACACTGGCGGAGCAGCTAACGTTTAAAAAATAGGAATCTAACATGGCAAGCCTAATGGACATTGGACAGTTAGGGAGCGAAGAAGCTGTCTTTAAACGAAAGTTTAGATGGCTTTTCTCTCTTAATGACTATGAACAAAGAGAAGATCAAGGTGATATTGTAAAATACGGAGATAGGGATACAAATGGGCATGTCGCTAAAATATCATCAAGACCATCTTTGAGTTTTAATGAACAAGCAGTGCAGCACATTATCGAAACTATTTATTTACCAGCTAAAGCCTCGTGGGATCCAATAGACATAATTGTTTATGATCTAAAAGGAGAAGATTATTTATATAAATGGGTAAAAGAATTCTATAATCCAGAATTAGGAACAGTAAATCCTGTTTCGGAACTTACTACAGAATTCTCTTTAGCGTCTATTAAATATCCGAAAAAAAAGGGAACTTTAAGATTACTAGATGGCCATGGAAACACTATAGAATGGTGGGATTTGCAAGGATGCTGGCCATTAAATATAGATTGGGGTGAATTAGATTATTCTTCAAGTGATACTCTTGATGTAAATTTTTCCTTAAGATATGACAGAGCAGTGCAACATACAATTACTTAAATCTAGATGTTATTAATCTGTCAATATTATCAATTTTAGAAGCGAGAGAATTAAATTCTTGATGATTCTCTCGCTTTCCTGTTTCTATTATGATAGCAATATCTTTAAATCTTCTTTCAATTTGTCTTTTTGTATCTGCTGTTTGTTCTTGATTCTTTTTAATTTGAGATCTAATTTCTAATAATCCAGCCGCAAATAATAATTTATGAGAATTATTAGAATTTTCAACAGATTTTATCATATTGACCATCTGTCTTATATCTCCATCAGAAACAGATTCTTTGAAAATTTCTTGTAAATCTGTTTCTTCAAAGATTTCATCGATATTAATTCCAAATTCTAAAAAAAACTTTCTCATATCATTAGAAATATTTAGATTCTTTTCAATTTTTTTAATCGAACTTATCATGATGACATCTCTTTTTGACAATCATAAAATAAATCTTCTATCTCTTTTGATTTCATTCCCATCATTCTAGAAAGAGCGGATTTATTTAATCTTCCTTTATTTGTATATACATCCTCTTCTTCAAAAAGAATCTTAATTAATTTTTCGTGAGCTTTGCTTAAATTCTTGATATTACTCAAGATTTCGTCTAATTCTATATGTGACATACTCAGCAATGTCTCCAGCTGACCCTTCAAAGATGGCCGTCGTTTTGCCAATGGCTTGCCTCTCTATATACTTCCGTTTTAAATTTATGTCGTTCTTACAGGATCTATAGAGTTGTCTAAAGTGGTTAAGTATTATTGTAGTGAACCAATTGAAAGCTTTTCCTCGTTCAGGGTCAAATCTGTCTAATTTAGAAAAACAAGCTAAAACCCCTTCTTGTAAAGCATCTTCTTTGTCAATTAGCTTAAAGTTAAAAGCTCGTATAATGTTGTCAGATAATAAATAAAAACATAATATAACTTCTGTTCTTATATCTTCATCTTCTGGGTCTTTTAAGTATGAAACTATTAGTTTTTCAAAATCCTTATTATTAATATAATCTTGTGCCATATTTTTTTTACACCTTGGAAAAAAATTTGTATTATTTTCGTTTCAATTCGTTTCAATTCGCTTCTTTTGTTTTCAGACACAATTTATTCATAAAAATTACATAAAACAATTTGTTATACATCTAATATATAGATGAGTATATAAATTTCTCATTTTTTTTAACACTATGATAAAAGAATACGAAAAAAATGCAAAACAATGTTTTGAAAACAAGCAATACCAAGAATGTTTAAAAGCTTGTTTTATATCAATGTCTATTGATCCTAGTCTACAATGGATATATGATTTATCTGGTTATTGCTATATGAGTTTAAAAATGTATTCACAAAGTAGAGGGAGTTTTAATGTTTCTAAAGATTTAGAAAAAGACGAGATTAAACTAAAAAATTATAATAGATTAATAAAACTTTGCTATGAAAAAGAAAAAAGTATCAATTAATATAATAACAACACATAATGAACCTTATCTTCGCCAGTGCTTAGAATCTGTTAAAGATTTAGATCCTGAATACGTTATAGGTTATACTGGAGATATATCTAAAGAAGAATATAAAATATGTAAAGAATTTGCAGATAAATTAGATGTATTTGAGTGGAAAGATGATTTTTCATATGCGCGTAATAGATTAATAAAAAAATCAACATCAGATTGGATTATATGGATCGATTCAGATGAAACTATAGAAAAAGAATCTATTCAGAAAATAAACAACTTATTAAATTCAAATATAAAAAATATGTACCATTCTTTCAAATTAATCCATGGGAGCACTTCTATGGGACAATTAAGAATGTTTTTTAACAAAGATGGAATAGAATTTAATAATGTTGTTCACGAAAAAATAATACCTGATGTTTATCCTAATAATCACCCTGATATAAAAATCATCCACCATATTCAAAATGTAAATAGATCATCTGTAAGAAACATTAATATTTTAGAAAAAGAATTAAAAGAAAACCCGAATAATCTTGATAATAATTTTTATATTGCAATTGAATATCATTTAATAGACCGTCATATGAAGTCGCTTATTCATGCTGAAAAATTTCTAAATAATTATGTTAGTGCTGATATTAATATCAGAAAATTATACATTCGTTATTTAATTGCATGGATTTATACGTTTCATCTCCAGAATTATCAAAAAGCAACAGAAATAATATTAGCTCAATTAATGCTAAATTGTAATATTGCTGAATTTTGGTGTTTATTGGGAGATATATTTTCTACTATAGGGAAATACAAACATGCCAAAAGATTTTTTCAAAATGCTATATTAATGGGCGACTATAAATATGATAATATGTGGTTAGTAGATTCTATGAAATACGATACTTATCCGCGACTGATGATTGAAAAATGCGCAAAAAAAGAAGAAATAGATATTCAAGAATTCAATCGAGAAATTAATGAACCAATTATGCCATGATATTAATGATCCTAATTAAATATAGGATCATTAATAATTATCGTTACTTGGTCTTCCCATCTTGCAATAGTAATAAATTTAGGTCCATGAGAAAGCCCTTGAAGATGATTATCAAGTTCATCAATATGGCAATTAATTACCGACCATTGATTTAATTGTTCTGGTTCTTCTGGCATAGGAAGATCAATTATTACAATTTCTTCTCCAAAATATTTTTTTAACCTAGGAATATCAGCTAAAATAGCATTATAAAGAGGAGCATTACATTTACAATCAGGATTATTTATCCAATCATCTATTTCTTTTTGATATTCTGAATATTGATTTCTAAAGTTTCTATCTTGTAATGCTTTCCTAATTGTTGCTATTTTTATTTCTTTCATCATCCACACTCCTCGCATATATATTGTTTTAATCTATAGATTAAATCTGAAAAAAGAGAAATTATTGGCCCGATCACGAAAAAAGTTATAAGAAGAAATTCTTTAAAAGTAAATTGAAAAAGAAAGGGAGAGAATATAAAAGAATAAACTATGCCTACCCAGTATCCACAACACTGGTGGCACAAAATCATTTCTTCAAACTTCTTTATAATAAGATTATCGCCTTGATAATTCATTAAATATTTTCTTAAAGGACCAAAAATAGATGATCCTACTACAATATGAGTTGATGAAATGGCTGCTAAAATGAATAAAACTAATGATAATTCTTGCATTTATTTATCTCCAAAAAGTAATATCCAATTTCTGCGCATTTCGTGTGCAAAAAAAATGTGGATATATTTTCAAAATATGTTCAAATTTTTCGCTGAAATTTTCTATGTTTAAATCAACTTTAAATTGTTTATTAGTTATTAATTGTTTATTATAATTATTATTAATACTCTTTCGTTTATTATTAGTTAATTGTTTATTATTAATAGTACTTAATAAATTATTATTATTAGTTAATTGTTTATTATTAATAGTACTTAATAAATTATTATTATTAATACTCTTTCGTTTATTATTAGTTAAATTAATACTAGTATTAATTACTATGTTTTTGAAATTATAATTCATCAACACTTTATTTTTCCCAAAAATTTCATCAAGTAAATTTTGTACATTTTTTTGAGAGAATTCTCTCAAAAAATTAATATAAAACTTATTAAAAAGCGCATGATCTATAGACGCTTGTTTTAAAAAACTATATTCTTTAAAAAATACAGGAAATTCTTTCCAAAGTACTTGTTTCGCTTTTGGATTAAGAAAAATTAATTCTTCTACTGTAAAAATATTTAGTTTCTCCATATATAAGAATAGAATAATACGTTTTATTTTGGAGAGTAAAAAATGACCAGACAATATACCACTTGTACAAGTGGAACATGTACGAATACACCAACAATTAACAATGAAGATTTTGTAATCAAACAAGGAGATACTTGTCCAGTATTTGAAATTCAAATAAAAGATCCAAATACTGGATTACCAGTGTCATATTTAAATTGGGCTGTTAATGTATTTATGTATTATATTTCTTGTTTAGGAGCAGATACCGATGCTCCTGTTTCATTAAACACTTCAATTATTAAACTTCTTGGAAAAGTAAATTTATGTCAAGTTAAAATAGGAGACATTATTGGAGTAGATGATTGCAATCAAAATGAGAATGAATTTATGATTGTTTTAGATGTTGATTTCGCCACAGGCGAAGTAACTGTCCAAAGAGGATATGGTAATAGTGATATTTATGCACATAATAAAGGCGATAAATTAATTTTCTACAGAATTTATGGATCTGACGGCTATATTGATTCTAAGTTTGAAGATGATCTTGAAACTACTGAAGATGAAACAGATTATTCAGTGCTAGGATATCATTGGACAGTAGAGGATACAAGTCATATTGGAACATATTTTTTTGAGTTTAAAGCAACTGATGCTTCAGTGACTCCGCCTCAAATAAGGTCTTTTCCAGTTAGCAGTAATGATTATATAATTAAAATTATCTAAGGAGTAAAAGATGAATGAACAAAGTAACCAAATTCCGGAATTTGGTGCACGAAGACCACAAAATGAAGTAGATGAAATACCTGAAGAAATAATGGTTGCAAGAGAAGTAAGTATGCTAGCATCAAATGCTTCAGCAGAAACAGAAACCGTGCATATAGAAACTCCTAATGTTACGCAACAAGCGCCATTTGAACAAAATACTCCTGTCGTGAAACAAGATGGTCCAATTATTTCAATGAACAAAGTTTCATCTGTAGATGAAATAATATCTCGTCTTAAGAAGAAGCAAGCATTTGAAGAAGTTCTTCTTCCATCGAAAAATTTTACTTATGGTCAATTTGGAGTAGAAAGAGATAAGCCCATTCATGTTAAACCAATGACAATTGAAGAAGAGAAAGTATTATCAACTCCTCGTTTAATTAGATCTGGAGAAGCTATTGATAGAATATTTGAATCTTGTATGTATGAAAATATACCTGCAGGAAAGCTTTTATCTCCTGATAGAATATTTCTTCTTTTTTATATTAGAGCTATTTCATATGGGCCTGAATATGACGTTGAAATTAAATGTCCTAGTTGTAATACTACCTATAATGAATCAATAAATTTAAATACTTTAGAAATTAATTATTGTAAAGACGATTTTACTGGAGAAGTTCAGTGTACTGTTCCTGATTCTGGACTAGATATTTGGTATAGACTTCCTTGTGGAGAAGATGAAAGACAATTAACTAAATATCGTGAAATGAGAGTGAAAAATTTTTCAGGTAGCACCGATGATACTCTTGTTAGAAGAAATATTATGTTAATTTCAAGAATTAATACTATTGATGATAGGATATCAATAGAACAAATTGTTAATAATTTATCAGTTAAAGATTCAAATTATTTAAGAGATCAAATTAATAATCCAGGATTTGGCCCCCAAACAGATATTTTCATGACTTGTCCATATTGCTATCATGGATGGGAACTTGATTTGCCAATTGACGCCAATTTTTTCTTCCCACGGACGAAGAAAGTGTCATAAAATTTAAGCAAATACTCTTTGAAGAAGAGTTTAATTTAATGTATCATCTTCGTCAAGGCTACAATGATATTAAAGATTTACCAGTTTTTGAAAGAAAATGGATGATTGATCGATTTATAGAGCAAAAAAATCGCGAAGAAGAATCCATGAAAAAAGCCCAAAAAAACAACAGAGGATCATCTCGTAGAGGAAGTTTTTAAAAATCATCCTTTATGAGGTGATTTTTTTTCTTTATTGAATAAATAGATAAGAGGAATATAATGACTACTGTTGAAAGATATCAATCCGCTGTTTTAGGTGATACAATAAATTTAGATTTTTATGCATATAATAATAACGCCCTTGTTGACATTAATCAATTTCATAGAGTTGAAATTTATTTTTTAGATCCAACTGAAATTACCGATTCTAATATTGATGGAAGAACTATTAAAACCATAGTTCTTCCATCTAATATAACACGAATAGACGAAGGACACTATAGAGTAGTCCTTGAAGTTAGTGACACTCTATTTGAAGTAGGAAATTTTATAGATGTATGGAAAGTAAAATTCAATAATTATGATGAAGATTTTACACCAATTGAAAATCAATTTAGAGTTTCAACTGACTTACGAGAAACACATGATCGACCTTTTATATATGATTGTGACTTTTCTTTTTCTCCTAAAAAAATAACTAAAGGATCAAAACAATATTTAAAAATAGGATTTCGTCCTACTGTTCATACAGATATAGGAACTGGCACTATAGAACAAGAATTATTTGATAGATTTTATTATAATCTTAAAAGAACAGGAAATTTATTCATCAAAATTGAGATGATTGAAGGATGCGGGTATAATTCCGAATTTCCATTAATGAATATTAAAACTGATCCAGAGTGGACTCCAACAGATATTAGAGGAGATAATGAAGCATATCATTTGTTAGATGTAACAGAAAGTCAAAGCGATTATGATCTTGGGGTTTATTTTATTCAATTTAAAGTTGATATTCAAGGCCAGGAGATAATTTCGCGTAAATTCTATCTACAAATATACGATTGATTCTGTAAAATACAAGCGTTTATATTTTTAAGTTTATATAATTTATATTAAGGAAATTAATAAAATGAATGAACTAGTGCAGCTAGCCGCTATTAAGCAAAATAGAAAATGCATTATTCATATAGCTAATCCGTCTGAACGCGCACAGTTAATGGTTATCAAACAAGATGTATTTGCTATTAAATATATTAAGAATCCATCAATAAAAATACAACTAATTGTCGTCAAACAATGCGGATTTAATATTGAATATATTCAAGATCCATCTATAGACGTCCAGTTAGCTGCTGTTAAACAAAATGGATATGCTATTTATTTTATTGTTAACCCATTTCTATGTATACAGCTAGCCGCCGTGCGACAAAATGGGAACGCTATTCAATATATTAAAAATCCATCAGAAGAAATATGTTTAATAGCTGTTAAACAAAATGATAATGCTATTAAATATATGGAGAATCCATCAGTAAAAGTTCGATTAGTAGTTATTAAATATGATAGATATGAATATATTACAAGATTTATTAAAAATCTATTTAGATTATTTCTAGTTAAGAAAAATAAATATAATATTGAAGATGTAAATAATTTGTCTGAAAAAATTCAAATAAAATTTGTTAAGCAAGATGGATTCTATATTAAAAAAATAAAAAATCCATCCAAAAATGTTCAGCTAGCAGCTGTTAAGCAATCAGGCCAATGTATTCAATATATTAAAGATCCATCATTGGAAGTACAATTACAAGCTGTTAAAGAAAATGGATTCGCTATTGATTTTATCAAAGATTAATTATTAATATGAAAAAGTAAAAAAAATAATTTTTGATTCTGTTTTAATAGTATGGATTTTAGAAATAACACCTTAGTTCCACCTGAATATCGATTTGGTCTCAATGAGCAAGAGCGTAAAGCTTTTAGTTTAATGAAATATTATGAATTTTTGCGAAGACAGATATGCCATGACTCTTCATATATGATATGTTCTCGTCAAAAAGATCCTAGAGAATCAATGTTTTTTAAAAACTTCCAGAATCTTCTTAATCAAAAAGACATAATTCCAGATCCTAAGGTATTTATTACTGCTCAATTTGAAATGATGAAAACAGAGATGAGAGGACAAGAGCACGTAGAGTGTCCTCCATCATATTTATTTAGTCAATATGCTTGGTCAAGATATAGAAATTATATCAATGGTATCTTCTTTGAAGAAAATAAAACAAAAAAATCAAAAATAACAATTCGGGAAATTATTAGAGAATTAAATCTTACTTATCAATTTATAAAAAAATATAACTTAAATAGATATGGCAAGGATGAATTTAATTTCAGGAGATTTATTTCAGATCCTAATAATTGGATTTTTATAGTTCATAAAAAAATATCTCTTTACTTTCTTTCTGTTTCGCAAACGTTTAATAGTATTAATTTAAAGAAGGTTCCGAAACAATTTACTTGTGAATTGCCAAAAAATATGGATATATATAAAAACGCGATACTTAATAATGATAGATTATTTGAAATAGCAAAGAATCTTTTTGGAGATGAGTTTAATGGATGATAACGATAGATTTATGAATGAAATGGTTACAAAAATTAATGAGCCAATTACTGAGAAAATTTTAAATGAAATAAACGAGGAAGATCCTCGATACTTGAACAATAAAGATGCTATACTAAAAGACGCAAATCTTGGTCAAGTAGCACAAACACTTGATCTTATTCTTCATCCTCCAAGAGAAGAGTTTAAAAATGTGCATGCGCAATATTTAGAATGCAATACTAGTGATTTAATCAGAGACACAAAAGAATTTCCCCCATATAAAGCTAATCTTTTAAAATATGTATTGTTTTATAAAGATAAGAAATATAAAAAAGAAGACTTAAATTCGACAATGAAAAATTCAGATGGCGAATGTATAGATTATTGCGTTAGTTCTTCGGATTCTAAAGATTTTCAAATTATTCATATAAGCAAAGATAAAACAGTTAGAATTCCAACTAGAATCCATGTTGGAATGAAAAAAGGAATGAATAAATTTGTAATGAAGCTTATTGAAGATTGTGGTTATTTTGCTATTGAATTTTATTATGTAAAAGGAAATGAAAAAGCAATCGATAAATTTTTAGAATATTTGAACGATCTTGTTGATAAAAACAATTTCTATAAAGGGCAGAAGATTAGTCCAAGTATGCAGTTTCTTAAATTAGGAGATATTACATGGAGTGATATTTTTCTTGATTCTGAAACTAAAGATAAAATATCAGATAATATTCTTGACTTCTTTGAAAAAGAAGAGATATACAAAAAAAATGGAATTTCTACTAAATGTGGATTAATTTGGGAAGGTCCCCCTGGAACCGGAAAAACACTTGCAGGAAGAGTAGTTGCTAATAGTTTAGATGGAATTACGTTCATCTGGATAACACCAGATGATGTTCGCTCTGCTAGAGATATAAAGTCAATTTATAAAATTGCTAAAGACTTGGGTCCATCTGTTGCTTTTTTTGAAGACGCAGATCTTTACTGCGTTGATCGAGGCCAAGGCGGAAGAAATCCGATTCTAGGTGAAATTATGAATCAACTTGATGGACTTGTTCCGCTTGAAGGGGTTGTAACTATTTTTACAACTAATGATCCAGGTGTTCTTGAAAAAGCCCTTATTGATAGACCTGGAAGATTTGATGATAGAGTAGAGTTTTTACCTCCAAGAGCATTGGTTATTGTCAAAATGATGAAAAAATTCTTAACTATTCCTTCTTATGACGAAGATGATTTTGATGATATAGCTGAAAAATCAGAAAAAATTAAATTAACTGGAGCCCATGTTAAGAGATTATGTGATTTAGCTATTATTTATGCAATAAAAGATGGCTCGCTTGATGATGACGATATCGCTCAACTTAAGAAAGAACACTTTGAAAAGTCATTTGAAAATATTAAAAATATGAGAATCAAAGCTGGAGAAAGTAAAGCCGAATATTTAAAGAATAAAAAAGCGGATTCATGCGAAGATTTTAAAGCCTCTTACGATCAAACGTATAGGGAAAATAATTCAAATAAAGAAATAGAGATTGATTCTATTAAAGAAATGAAAAAGTTTGAAGAAATGTTTGAAAAAGAAAAAGAAAAAGAATTACTTATAGATATTGTAGAAGATCATCCTAAATCTGTAGTAAAGGAAAAAATAGAAGAGTCTTCTTTTATGAGAGCAGTTAGAAATCAACTATCTTAATTAGTGCTTTCTATTTTCTTTAATTTTGTGTAATAGTTTTTTAATTATTCTAAATGAGCTAGGGCTATTTTTAAATTGGAAGCAACGTTTGTCTTTTTGCTATTGGTGTCATGCTATTGGTGTCATGCTCATGCTCATGCTCTTGTTCTACTTCTAAGCCCATTCTGAATTCTTCGAGATCGCATTTTTTCCAATCTATATTAATTTCATCGCCAATTTCTTTGGCTTTTGCTTTTGATATAGATTTTATTTTAGACCCAGTGTCTGGCTTTATATCTTTTTTTTCAAACAAGAAATATTCAATAAATGATTGCATAGTATTTTTATATACACTTCTTATCATAATGCTCTATAATTTTATGGCCTTCTTTTTTAAGATATTTCATTCGAGCCTTAGAGTGTCTAGTAAGATATTCATTAGTACTAAACATGAAATCATGATAATCTAACCTCTCTTTGTCTTTCGCTGTTCTTAGACCTCTACCTATACGTTGAATTGTCATAATATCAGATTTGTACCCAGCAGCATTAGTAACAGAGTGAACGAAGATGTTAACTCCGGTTTGTAAAATTCTTGTAGCAATAGCTACGACTTTTTCACCTGGCTCAGAATTGCATAGTCGTTCTATAATTTCTTCTCGTGTTTTTTGATCATCGCTTCCTTGGACCCATAAAGAACCTGGAATAGCCGCATGCAAAGCATCACCATGTTCTATTCTTTCAATAACAATAATATGACGACCAGAATCATATGAATCCATTAATTGTTTTATTTTATCATGAAAATATTTATTTTTTATTAATCCACGTTCATATGCGTCTTGATAATTAAGTTCAAAAATATCGCTAGGCTGATCTATTAAGTGAAAATTACAAACTGAGTCTGATAAAATATTCCTGTCTTGAAGATAATCAGTTTTTATTTCTCCAAGAACTGCGCCAAACCAACTTTTTAATCTATATTTTTTAACGTCATCTTTTTCAGACCAAGGAGTGGCAGAAAATCCAAATCTATATCTACAAGCTTTCATTTTTTTAAATACACTTATAGATTTATTCGTGGCAAACTCATGGCACTCGTCAACAATTAATACTTTGAATTTGGGAAGCAATGATTCAAAATTATGAGCAGACTGAATAGTCGCACACATAATAATATTAGGCTTTTTACTTTCGCCATGAACTAATCCTACGTTTTCTAATCCAAATTTTTTAAATTCTTTATATGTTTGACTAGCAAGCGTTTTAGTTCTAAATAATATGAGAGTAGGAGTATTAGGAGGAATAGATCTAATCATAGATGTAAACAGCATTGTTTTTCCTGCTGATGTTGCTGCTTTTATTATCCCTCTTTCATATTTCCATGCTTTATTTGCTAGTTCATATTGATAGTCATATAGTTCAATTGGATTACCTTCTCTATCATTATAATCAGATAAAGAATCTTTAGTTATTTCTTTGTTTTTGATTTTATCTGTTCTATTGTCTTCTATTTCAACTTTGACATGAACTTTTGAAAGAGCTTTTACTACTTCAGGTAATAATCCTGTGGCAAATTTTCCTTTTTCTTTACCATAAAAATCAACATATCCATCCCATCCTTTTTTTCCTCCAAATCTACGGAACAACTTATATTGAGGACTATGAAAATAACCCTTATCTCTGAACCTCAAAGAATTATAAAGGGCATTATTAATCTCTTCGTTATCTAAATTTAAAAAACAGAAATCGTTATTGATAGAAAGTGTATTTGCCATAAGATAATATATCACATTTTTTCGTGTTTTTTTATGCGAAAATATATATGTTTTATATCGTGAAAAATTATAATCAATATTTTGCTATAATTATTTTAATTTATCATATTCTGCTTCATATTTTTCTAAATACCACCTACAAAAATCTATAACATCTTTAACTCTTTGTCCTGAAGGATGAGATTTAGACCATAATTCTAAATTTTCTATTCTGTTATCGTTTCTTATTCCATTTTTATGATGAATCTGTTCTCCTTTTTGTATAGGTCTTTGCAGATATTCAGACATGGCGGATATATGTTCTCCAATCCATCTTGATTGGCTTTTTGATTCATAGTTTAAATAATTATGATTAGGTTTATATAATCTTACATATCCATAAGAATCTTTGCGTGAATTATTTTTAGGGACAGGAATATATGGTTTATAAAATTTATTTTTTTTAATTAAACAGCCGCAGCTTTTAGTTGAAAATTTATCTTTTCTTGTTAAAGATCCATATGCTATAATTTTTTCATTTCCACAATCACATTCACATAAATATCGCACCGTGTTTTTTTTACCATTTTGCATCCTTTTAAGTACTTTAAGTTTTCCAAATTTTTTCCCTACTAAGCTTTTAAAACATCTTTTTTTGTTGATTTCTTTTATTAGACAACCACAACTTTTAATTGGATTTTTTCTTGTTAAAGACCCATAGGCTATAATTTTTTCATTTTCGCAATCGCATTTACATAAATATTGATGTGATCCATGTTTATTCTTTCCTTCGTGTTTTATTATGGTTAATTTATTAATTCTACAACCTATTATATCTTTAAATCTATCTTTAAGCTTCATTATAATCTCCTTTTTATAATTGATGAGAGTATATATGAAAATCTGAGAAAAAAATGCCAAAAATTATCTTGTTTTCTGATCTTCATATTCATCATCATAGTTCTAAAATAGAAAAGCTTAATGATTGTTTGAAATGCTTTGAATGGGTTTACGCAGAAGCTGTTAAGAGAAAAATACCATATATTATTTTCGCTGGAGATTTATTTCATGATCGTCAAAAAATTAATATTTATGCATATGATAGAACATACGAGATACTCCAAAAATATTCTAAAGACGTACAATCATTTTATATTTTAGGAAATCATGATATTTATTTTAGAACAAAAAGATCTTCTTCTTCTGTTCGTCCATTTTCAGAAATTATCAACGTCATAGAAAATCCTTGTACCATTAACATTGAAGGTGTTAATATTGATTTTCTTCCTTATACAGAAAATCCATCTCTTGACATTAAAAATAATTTTGATGAATTATCAGATGTATTAGTAGGGCATTTAGCTCTCAGCGGAGCCACTCTAAACTCTTCTCGCAATATTAAATATAGAACCAGTGACTTAACAGAAAGTATCAGAGAAACCCCTAGAGCATTGCTAGACAAGTACAAGAGAGTATTTCTTGGTCATTTTCATGCCAGGCAGCAAATAAGCAAGACAATTGAGTATATCGGATCACCTTTGCAACTCTCTTATGGAGAAGCATATGATAAAAAGGGATTTACGATATTAAATCTTAAAACATTGAAAACAGAATTCGTAGAGAATAAATTTACTCCTCAATATTATATTATTTCAATAGATGAAGATATTTCTAAATACAATTTGAAAGATAATTATGTTCGAATAATATCTTCTCAAGCGTCTGCTGTAAATGAAATTGATTTTAAAAATGATATTATAAAAAAGTTTGGTCCTAAAGAATTAGAAATAATTCACGTAACTACAGAGGAAGAAGAAATAAAGATAAATGAAGAAATAAATAAAATCGAACATTTTGCTAAAAATATTTCAGAAACAATAGATCAATATGTTGGATCTGCAGATATAGAGTTAGACAAAAAAAAATTAATTGATATTGGAATTAAAATAATTCAACAAGAAGATTAAAATGGAATTTAAAAAAATATTTATTCAGAATTTTATGTCTGTAGGTGAAGAGCCTATTGAAATAAACTTTAATGATTACCTCAATGATAGAATAGTTACTATTAATGGGATAAATAAAGATGTAGGCACTCTTTCAAGTAACGGGTCTGGAAAATGCGTAGATAAAAATACTCAAATAGAAATCGAATATGATTTAAAAAAAATGATTAATTCCATTAAATTTGATCCATTTGACAGCGGATACCCAAATTTAATTGAATTGTGTAAACATTCTTCTATGATCACTGTAATAAAAACAAATGTTGGAGTAATAGAAAAGCTTTTTAGGCATTTTCCAAGACTTAAAAATACAATAAAAGTAAAGTCTGATAATGGTTTCTATAACATAGAAGAAGCAAAAAAAACTTATAGCGGTCATTATTATATTATAAACAATGACAATGGAGAACAATTAATTTGCTCGCCATTTCATATTTTATACAAAGACGGGAATAAAGAAAAAAAAGTCAAAGATTTAAAAGTCGGAGACAAAGTAATGACACTTAGTGGATTAAGTGAATTAAAATCTATTAAATATATAAACGAAAATAAAGATTTATATGATTTGCAGGTGAAATCTGTACATAAATATTTTACAAATAATTATTTATCTCATAATTCACTTATTATTGAGGCAATAACTTTCTGCCTTTTTGATAAAACTATTAGAGGAATGTCAAAAGAAGAATGTATTAATAATTCTACTAAAAAAAAGTTATTACTTGAATTATATGTAGATGATTTTAAAATAATTAGAAAGAGAAAGCCTAATAAATTTCAAATATTTCAAGATTCCAATAGAATATTCGGAGAAGAGAGTGAAATAACAGAATCTACAATGGCTCGAACTCAAGATTACTTGGAAAACGAAATTGGAATAAATTATAAAACATTTATTAATACTTGTTGCTTTGGCCAGCACAATTTGGTCAGCTTTTTAACAGCAGACGCTTCTTCGAGAAGAATAATTGTAGAAAACTTATTAAAGCTTAGCAAATTTAATAAGTATGAAAGAAAATCTAGAGACTATGCCCTCATGATTAAAAATGAAATTTCTGATTTTTCTAAAAAATACGTTGATCAAAACATAAATATAGAAAGAAAAAATATTCAATTAAAGCAATACCTTGTTCAAAGAGATTCTTATCATGATAAAACTCAGAAAGAAATAGAACAATTAAACATAGAATTAGAATCTTTAGAAAAAATCAATATTAATGATTATTTTTCTCAGTGGAAAAAACATGAAGAATCACGAGAAAATAAAATTAAAATTCAATATGAACTTGGGGAAATATCGCAAGAATATAATAAGATGGAAAGATTTTATGATAATGAAATCAATAATTTAAAAAAAATAGTGTTGCCAATATTATCAGAAATAAAATCTATTGATTCAGATCTTGAAAATATAAGAAAGTTAAAATCAGGAGTAAGATGTAAATCTTGTTACCAAGAAGTGGATCCAAAAAATTATCCAGATTTAATTTCTAAGTTGAATAAAAATAAAGAAGAATTAACATTTTCACTAGAAGGTTCAAGTCAAAAAATTAATAATACTAAAAGTGAAAAAGTTAAAATCCTTAAGTCTTTGTCGACATTAAAACAAAGAAAAGAAAAAGAATATAAAAAACTAGATTTAATAAAAAATCCGATTAAATCTAAGGATTTTTTATTAAATATCCAGAATAATAAAAAATCTATTTCTAAGTCTACAGGAGAAAAGGAAAAAGAGCTTAAAACTAATCCGTATATTGATATAGTTTCTGATTTAGAAGAAGAGGTCGAATTATTAGAAGACAAGATAAGAGAAATAAAAACAGAATTAGCAAAAAGAGAGGAAATCGCTCCTTATTACAATTTTTGGATTAAAGGCTTTGGAGAAAAAGGAATTAAAAGCTTTGTTATTGAACAGATAATTCCAGCGTTAAATCAACAAGTTAATTATTGGATGCAATTTTTTATCAATAATAAAATCATTGTTGAATTTGATAAATTTTTAGATATAAAAATTTCAAGAGAAAATGGAGAACCGTTTTTATATAATCAAGGCTCTGCAGGTGAAAGGAAAAGAATAGATTTAGCGATCAGTTTGGCGTTCGCTCATATAATGAGATTAAGATCTGGGGTAGAAATGAATATTCTTTTCTTAGATGAACTCGCTGAGTCTATTGATATCGATGGAATCGAAGGACTAGACAGGGCCTTGACAGAATTAGCAAAAGATAGGATTGTTTTTATTATTACTCATAGAATGAATCTTCTTGATAGACTTGCTAGACACAAAAAAATAACAATAATAAAAGAAGGTGGTTTTTCTAAAATTTTAAAATCAAATTAATATATAACATCATCTATTAACATATATCAAGCGAGGAAATAATGCAAAATCTTAATGAATATAAACAAAAAAGACAAATACAAAATTCTTATAAAGAGGCGAGTAGAATTCAAGAAGCATTTGCTTTGTCGCCTTGCTCTTCAATTGGAGGAGCAGGAAGACAACAGTATGAAGGGCATATAGCTGTTCAAGATGTTTTAAGTAAAATAGATGCAATGAATAGAATGTTTGAGTCATGCATAAAAGACGGATCAGCTCAAGAGTCTGGAAGTAAAATAATGAGTATTATTAATAATCTTTATGATTTAGCAGGTCTTAAAATGGCAGAAGCCAAGAAACAGTCACAAGATTACATGCAAAAAGCTGCAGGAATACCAGCTGAGGAACCAGTTCCTGAAATCGAAGCTCCGCCAGTAGAGGATCGGCCTGTAGAGTCTCCGCCTGAAGTAGAGCCAGATTCAGAAGAAATTGACAGTCCGGACTCAACAGCAGACGATGCGATGTTTGACAAATATTCTCCTTCTGAAGAAGAACCTGAGATTTCATCTGATTCAGATGAAAGTCCTGGCGAGATTGAATCAATTACTGTCGTTTAATCGTAAAAAAAAACACTAAGTATCCCACTATTGTAAATAGGAGTAAATAATGACAGAGCCTTCTATTGACGGCATTACTATTGTATCTAAAAATGAGAAAGAGGAAGAAATGAACGAAAATAAAGAAAGCGAGAAAAACCAACCTAAAAAAACACTCAAACTTAAAAGATTTTTTACTAAGGAGCTCGAAAGTCCATTTGATTCAGTTGATTGGACTACTAGTAGAGTCACTATTAATGATCTAGATGGTAAGACAATATTTGATCATGAGGTCGAACACCCTGTGACCTGGGATGAAATGGCAGTTAGAATATGCGCAGATAAATATTTCAAAACTCATAATCTTGAGAATCATCCTTCTGGTGGAGAAAGATCTATTAGAGATGTCATTCACAGAGTAGCTTTTTCAATTGCTCTTCGTGGATACCAAATGGATTATTTAGACAGCAGCAGTCGCGATGTTTTATACGATGAAATATGCCATATAATGATTTATCAATATGCAGCTTTTAATTCTCCTGTTTTCTTTAATTGGGGATTATATGACGTTTATGAATTTGCTGGAAATTCAAAAGCTGAAAGATGGGCCATTAAAGGTAGAGAGGGACAAGTTAATAAGCAACGATATGAATATGAAAACCCGCAAGGTTCGGCTTGCAAATCTGGAGATACTTGGATTAATACAGATAGAGGCCCAATGTATTTAAAAGATTTAGTTAAATCTTTCAATAATGGCTATACCGATATTAATGTTGCAACGTCAAAAGGTTTTTCTCGAGTTATTGCAGCTAAGCATAACGGAATAAAATCAACATATAAAGTTATTTTTAGAGATGGAAACGAGCTTAGAATAACAAAAGATGATGAAATATTTACAAGATTAAATAAAAATAAAGAAGATTTTAGAATAGTAGGTAACTTGTCCAATATAGAATTAAAAAATTCTATATCAATTCAGGCAAAATCTAAAATTTATGATTCATATCAATTATTAAGTGAAAAATCTAATAGTTATTGTGATGATAATTATTTAAGAATATGTAAGTCTGCCATATGTGGATGGATACAAACGGACGGATTTTATGGGAAATCAGGAACATCATATTGCCTAGATCTTTTAACTACAAAAGAAGAAAAAAAGAGCATTATGACGTTTTTACGGGAAATTTATCCAAAAAATAAATTCCACATAAAAACAAGGCCGAGAGATATACAAGATATGGAGATGGGACTAGAATCAAATAGAATATATGGATCTTTTTTGAGAGACATATGGGAAGGAGAATATGGATTAAAAAAATTAGAAGTTGGCGTGCCAGATAGAGTTAAATTTGGAACAAAAGAAGAAGTTGTTGCATATTTAAGATCGGCTTTCCAAGCCGAAGGATCTATTACGAAAAAAAGAAACTTTTGCAGAATTTCATGGGGAGTAGTAAACAAGCAGCTTGCATATGATATATTTCATATGCTCAGAAATTTAGGAATTTTTTCTAGAATTAGAAAATCTATTGACAAAAGAGAAAATAGAAGAGATGGATGGATGATTGATATTCAAAATTATTCTGAAGTTAAGAAATTTAAAGATTTTATTGGGTTTATAGGAAAAACTAAACAAGAAAAACTAGAAAAATATATTAATTCTAATGGGAAAACAAAAAATACAAAAAATTTTTGGTCTTCGATTAAATCGATAGAGTATTATAAAGAAGAAGATGTTTATGATATTGAAACTGAATCACATGACTTCTATGCCAATGGAATTTTAGTTCATAACTGCTTTATTGCAGAAGTTGATGATGAATTAACCAATGGTGAGACTGGAATTTATGATTGGATTAATCTAGAAATGAGAATATTTGCGAATGGGTCAGGTTGTGGTCTTAATGTTTCAAGAATTAGAGGAGAAGGAGAATATATTACTGGTGGTGGAAAATCATCAGGATTAATGTCATTTCTACGGCCTTCTGATGCTTCTGCTGGAGTTATTAAATCTGGAGGTAAAACAAGAAGAGCAGCGAAAATGCTTATACTTGATGACAATCATCCAGATTTACTTGAATTTGTAAATTGGAAAAAAGAAGAAGAATTTAAAGCTAGGTCATTGATTTTAAATGGTTATATGCAAAATTATACTCACCCAGAATCAGCATACAAGACTGTTCAGGCACAAAATGCAAACAATTCAATATCTATTACTGATGACTTTATGAATGCAGTTATTAATGATGAAGATTGGGAATTAAAATACGTTTTAAATGGAAAAACTAAAGTTAAACAAAAAGCCAGAAATATTTTTAACCAAATGGTTGAAGCTGCATGGGAGTGCGGTGATCCTGGAATGTTTTATATAGATACAATAAATAAATGGAACACTATTCCTAATACTGGGAAAATTAGATCAAGCAATCCATGCATAACTGGTGAAACTTTAATAGCCACCGCTGATGGAAGAAACACTGTTCCTATTAAACAACTAGCAGAAGAAGGAAAAGATGTACCTGTTTATTGCCAAGATGATGATGGGAAAACTAAAATTAGAATGATGAGAAACCCAAGGTTAACTGGAAATAATAAGAAAATATTAAAAGTTACTTTTGATGATGGTCTAACTGTTAGGTGCACTGAGAATCATAAATTTATAACCAAAGACGGAATAAAAATAGAAGCCCAAAATTTAAAACATGGAGATTCTATTTCTTCAATGACTAAGAAAAAAAGAAAGATTAATGAAATTTTTAAACATATGAGTGCAACTAAGAGCCAGGATTACATGTGGATTGACGTTGGACAGTCTGGATATTTAAAATCTGACCATAGAATGATTGCTGAATTTTTCAATAAAGGAAAAATAAGCCATAAAGAAGTCGTTCATCATAGGGATGGAAATGGATTAAATAATTCACCTGATAATTTACAAGTGATTGATAAAAAAGAACACGTATTAATTCACAGCAAAGAAATGCTCGGTAATAAAAATCCAATGCGAGATAGATGGTGGAATGCCACTACAGAAGAAGAAAAAAACAAATATAAACAAAAAATGTCCAATTCAACTTCTGGAGAAAAAAATGGAAGATATATCAAAGTGTCCAATGATGAAATATATGAATATGCAAAAGAATTAGTAAAAACATTAAAAAGATCTTTTACTATTGAAGAGTGGAGAGAGTATGCAGCCAAAAATAATATTCCAGTAGGATTTTCAAGTTTTAGAAAAAATGAAATTGGGAATGTTACTGATTTATCTAGAAAAGCAGCTAAAGAATTAAGCCTGCCAATGATTCCTAAAAATGCACAAAAAGCTCACTTTTTTACGGAAAATATTGCCAATTATTATAATGCTCTAGAATCTGGATATGAAAAAGTAGAAATAGAAGATGAAACTTATTATCCAATAGTTAGTAAAAAGTGTGAGTGCTGTGGGAATGTTTTCCCTGTTCGATGGAACGATAGAGAAAGAGGTTTTTGTTCTATTTCTTGTTCTTCCAAAAAGGCTTGGGAATCTAACAAAGAACAATATAAGAAAGAAATACAAATCAGAAATGAAAAGAAACATAAAGTTATTCGCGAAGATCAAATAAACGCTTTCAATGATGTAAAATTGGCATTAAATAGAATTCCACAGAAAAAAGAGTGGGTTTTAGAATGCAAAAATAAAAATATCAGCGCAGAAATAGCCAGAAGCTCGAGCCCATTCAGAAAGTATAAAGACCTGAAAGAAGCCGCTGCAAATTATAACCATAGAGTTGTTTCAATAGAGCCTGATGGCTATGAAGATGTTTATAATGGGACAGTAGATGAATTTCACAGCTTCTTTGTGGGAGGACATGAGAAGAAAGAGAGCGAAAAAAGAACTACACAGTCTTTCGTGCGAATATCTCAATGCGGGGAGTTCCTTCAGCCAGATAATTCTTCTTGCAATTTAGCATCTATTAATTTGGTTCGCCTTCTTAAAGATGATAAGACTTTTGATATTGATTCTTTTGCTGCAATTACTGAATATTACATAACAGCGATGGAAATTATTGTAGGTGGATCTTCGTATCCTTCTAAGAAAATCGCAGAAATGACAAGAAATACTAGACCACTTGGTTTAGGTTATTGCAATATGGGCGGACTTCTCCTTAAGCTAGGGTATCCTTATGATTCGGATCAAGCAAGAATGATTATTTCAACTATAACCTCTTTAGAATCTGCATTGGCTTATAGGCAATCATCAAAAATTGCATCTGTTGTAGGTCCATTTTTAGATTATGGAAAAAACAAAAATGAATTTGGAAAAATTATTAAAAAACATGTCGAGGCAAATTCTGAATTAAAACCTAGATTCAAATTAGTGAAGCAATTACACCAAGCAGCTATAGAAGTCTGGAATGAAGCAGAAAAATCAATTCAAAGATATGGCGTAAGAAATAGTCAGGTTGTAGTTATTGCGCCTACAGGTACAATTATGTTTTTGATGGGAACTACTAATAATGGAATCGAACCTCCATTTGCTTTGACTTCGTATAAACTAATGAGTGATGGATCAATGGTTGTTCTAATGTGTGACGAAGCAAGAGATGCTCTTAAAGATTTAGGATATGATAGCTCTCAAGTTAAAGACATAACTGAATACATGAATAAACAAGGGCATGTAGAAGGAGCTCCTTATTTAAATGTTCAACATTATCCTATTTTTGATACCGCTAACGTAAACGGCAATGGAACAAGATTTATTAGACCAATGGCGCACGTTGAGGCTATCGCTGCTGCAACTCCATTTATTTCCGGAGGCATAAGTAAAACTATTAATATGCCAGAAAGTGCGACTCTTGAAGAAATATATGATTGTTATGTTGAGGGATGGAAAATGGGATGCAAGTCTCTCGCTCTTTATAGATCTGGATCTAAATGGTCTCAACCATTAAATTCAAGAAATAAAAATCTAAGAAAAGAAGCTATAAAACGAGAAGCAAAAAGAGCTAGACAAAGAATAGAGAAATCTGATTTTCATAGAGAAAATCCAAATGATATTTGGGAATATAGAAAAGGACTAGCTTCTAGAAAGAGAGCAGGAGGAAGAGCTCCCTCGGAAAGATTAAATTTTCAAATTGGAGGAGAAAATGTCCATATTCATCCTGTTAGATACCCGGACAATGGAATATCAGAATTATGGATTGAAGTTGGAAAAGAAAATCCAACTGTAAACGGTCTTGTAGATGCTATTGGAAGAATAGTTTCTGTAGCTATTCAATATGGAGTTCCAATTGAAGCTTTGGCAAATACTATGGCTAATCTTCAATTTGATCCTGCTGGATTTTTAGGTCCAAATGATTTAGGTATCCATAGCGCTAAAAGTATAACTGATTTAACAGCTAAAGTTCTCGTGGCGTTAACAGCGGAATATGAAGGAAATGAACCACAAAATTTGATTGAGTATAATAAGCAATCTATAAATGAAAATCCAAGTTCTATTTCTTCTTCAGAAGAAGCAAAAATTAAAGGATTCTCAGGATCTCAATGCGGAGAGTGCGGATCTTGGAAAACAGAGGGATCAATAAAGTGTGGAGTATGCATTGAATGCGGGAGTACTTACGGGTCTTGTTCTTAAGCGCAAGAAAATAATATGATATTAAATGATCTCCTTCAAAAAAAAAGGAGATCATTTTTTTTGTGTATTTTCACGATAGTTCAAATATATAATATTATTACAAATCATGAATGGAGACAATGAACATGAGCAAAAACGCCGAAAAAGTATTAAATTTTATTTATGAAGTTGAGAGTGGAAAAGGAAAATATCTTCAGGAAGTTAAGAAGGTGCGGGGAAAAGCATGGTTAAGACCGAAAAATGTCAAACAAAACAGCCATACTCATATAGCTTTAAATATTTTTAAATCTGTATATTCTTTTGGTTTCCATGACGAAGATCAAGCAAGTAGTAAGCTTAATCAGTTGAGAGGGAAAATATGGAATAGAGTTAAGGCGTTTACTAAGGAGACTGGTCTTACAGATGAGCAGCTTCAAAATGAAATTATGAATCCAAATAGCGAGTTAGGAAAGCAAATTCTTAGAAAAGTAAACATAAATGCCAAGTTAGTTGGATTAAACGGGCAACTTGTAGATTCATGGTCTGATGAATTATGGAGACATGTGGAAGGAGGATCTGATTCCGAAGAAATTAAGAGTGCTCAAAAACAAATAGAAATTAGCCCTGAAGAGCAACCTTTTGGAGCAGAGGATGTCGAAGGAATAACAGGCTTTATTAAGAAAGTAATAAAGTCGGCAAAAGATGCTGGATTCTTGTCAGCTGGCGCTCAGTCTCATGGGAAAGTTGACATGAGTGATCCAGAGTTTGCTTATTCTTCAGCTTTAAGATATATTATTAATGCTATTTCTTTTAGAGCTGCAGATATAGCAACAAGAGGTCTTATAGAATATGAAGTTAACAATTACGGAAAAAAAGACGATGATTCTAGCACCTTTGATGATAAAAAGTTTAAAAAATATGTCCAAGGAGAATTTGGACCTATTTATGACGAAATTAAAGATCTCTTTTCAGCCAATAAGACTGGAATTAGACTTCTTAGTGATACCGTCGAGAAATATCAAAAAGATATTGTTAAGATAGCGGACCAAGCTCTTACAGATGCAGGATTTGATGAAGAACTTCCTGAAGAAATAGAGTTTTTCGCTAATATTATGAAACAATCAGATAAAAGTCCATATAATTATTCTAAAAAAGCGCAATCAGCGGTTGAAGATACTGCTGAAAAAGTAAGTCAAATGCTTTTGAATGACGATCAATTTATTCAATCAGTAACTAATAATTTACTAAATAGGGAAGAAATTAAAAAAGCTCTCATTGAGATAGAGCCAGATTTAGCTGGTAAAATATCAGACATTGAAGCGCGAGGCGAAAGAATGGGAGAAGCTGGGAAACTTGAGTTTTCTAAAAAACTAGTTGTTACAAGAATGAAGGCTCTTCAAAAAAAAGGACATAATTTCCCAGATGAATTCGAAGAGTATATTGGAGCAATTAACAATAAGGATGGATTAGAGACTGTTAAAGGTCAACTAAGCAAGTTAGAAAAAGAATCTGGAATTCAAACTTCTAATGCAATAGGAGAATCATTTAAGTCTTTTTTACGAAAATAAATAAAGTATTAAATTTGTATTAAAACTCTCCTATCTTATTTTAAATAAATAAGATAGGAGAGTTTTTTTATGAGTCGACAATTTTGCATAGGACTTACTGGTCAGAAACAAGTAGGCAAAGACACTATTTGCGAATTTTTAATTTGCAAATTAAATAAAGAGTTAAATACAAAATTTGAGAGAGTAGCATTTGCAGATGCTGTTAAAAATGTATTAGGATTATTTCACTTTAAAGATATTAGTGGAAAAAAAGTTAGAGTTAATAGAGAGTGGATAGAGGACAATAAGGAGAATATGGACTATATCCCAAGTGGATGGAAAACTAATGTTAGAGAGGCTTTATGTAACATAGGTGATAGGTTTAGAGAGATAGATAGTGAAGTGTGGTTAGATATTGCACTTCTTAATAATAAGAAAGATAAAATAGTTACAGATGTAAGATATCCAAATGAAGCTTATGAAATACAAAAAAATCCATTAGGACTAGTTATTAAAATTATTAGACCTGGATTTGAAATGAAAGAAGGACATCAATCTGAAACTTCAATGCTAGAATTTGATGAAAAAATCCCATATAACTTCGAAGGACCTTATATGGATCCTAGTTCCCCGTATGATTATATTATTATAAATAATGAAGATGAAGAATTGTTAAAAGAGAAAATTCAGGAACAAGTTATTCCGTGGATTCTCGATAAATGGAAGTATTTTATTACTTCTTAATTTTTATTAAGATCTAAAAATCTTTTAGCAATTATTTTATGCTTAAAAATAACCTCTGCTGAACTCATGTTTTCGGCATTTAAATAATCATTTTCTGCGTCTCTTCCATAAACATATATTCTTTTTACGGCTGGAAGAGACGCTACTAAAGGCGAAATATTAACAGGTTTGTTTTCAGTGTCTCGAGATAGTATTATAGAAAAATCACTAATTGGTTTATCATAAAATATATTAATTAAATTAGTAATAGTTTCTAATTCATTGACATAAAATATATATTTAGAAGATGGACTAATATATCCTCTAAATCCTAAATTTTTTATTGTTTTCGCCGATCTTTCTAAAATCAAAGATTTATTAACTATTCTCTTATATGTTTCTATATCTATTTTTTTTGTCGTGTCAACAATTTCTAGTTCTAGCGGATATTTTTCATTGAAAACAGCGCTATCAAATGTGGATCTAAGTAGGTCTAATTGATCTCTTTTTTTTATCATTTCGTCACCTTCTTTGTTGACTCTGTTCATAACTTCGTCGACATTAGGGTTACAATAAACGGTCAAAGCTCCTATTTCATAACATTTACGATAAACTTTGTTTAGTCGTGAAGTTGTTAATTTAGGGTTAATTTGCCCTCTAAAAACTTGTCCATAGGCTCTTTCTGAATCAACAAACCTATCTAAAATAACATTTGGTCTTATATAATTAATATAATCATCACAGTAGTCCCAATTATTTGGTAATAATCCAAAATGAAATACTTTAATTTCATTTTGGATTTCAGAGGGAAAAAATCTCAAAAGATTACTAATAAATGTTGTTTTTCCAGCTTTGTCTGTTCCTTCGAGTATTATCATTTAGTAACTCCTTCGTAAACTAAGATGCAATTTTTAATACAATCTTGCTTTATCTTATCAAGAGCTACTCTCAAATAAGTTTGAAAAAGCTTTTCATTAACATTTTTATAAATTTTTCTTGCTTTTCCATAATAAAGAACCCACATTAAATCTTTTAATTCTGATGAAATATTTTTACAATAATGATGTGTTGATATGTTATTATTAAGATGGGCGCTTTCTCGCACTTCTTTTTCATATTTTATAAGAAATTTTAATTCTTCAGCAAAATTAGATATCAGATTCATTTCTGTATGTTTTACCCAAGAAGGAGTATAAAGATCAATTTGAGGATTACTATTAAGTTTGCTTATAGTGCTCTCGTACATGTGCAAAGATCCATCATTGTGCTGATAGAATCCTATTTTTAATCCAAGTTCTGATGCCATAAGTTCTTGTAACATTGTAAAGCAAAAAATATCATTTGGAACTCCAAGCCAAATGTCATTTGATCTCATGTTGGATATCATGCAGAGTTTTTCTTCTCGAATAAAAAAGTGGAGATAAACAGTGCATGGATAATCTTTCGTATTATCTTCATGCATGTCTTTTTCTCGCCAAATTAAAGATATTGCTTGTCGCGAGTCGGGATCTTTTTTCAACGTTCTTATAATACTTTTCCATCCACTTTCAGATTGTGGTTTAATTTTTTCTCCAAATATTCTAGGACCATAGGCTCCATACAATGTTTTTTTATTATCTGAGAATCTTTTATACGATGGAGCATAATATGAAATCATATCAAGAGATTCGTTTCCAGACACATACCATAAAAATTCCCCTAATCCATACACGATATCCCATTTTCTTAAAGGAGAATAAATGAGTCTATCTTTTGGATTTTTAATTCTAGCTCTCCATCCTATATCTTCATGAATAAACATTCCTCTTGGTTTACATTTAAATTCTGGTTCACTCTTTAGGTGAATAACACTACTTTGAAATAAGTGCATATTTGACATATATGTTTTCATATAAAAATCCTCTCTATTTATTCTTTATTATTTTATAAATAAGTAATAGAGAGGTTCAAATTTTATGATAAATATAGATAATAATTTCAAGAAAATTATCAATCCGCCTAAAGATTTTATGTTTGGAGACGATCTTGTTAAAAATCAAAAATATTTAAATCTAGTATATGATAGAATTTTTTCTGAAATATTTAAGTTTTTAGAAAACAAAAAAAATACGAAAATTAGGTCATGCAAACGACATGTAGGAGCTGGATTAATAGATCTTAAAACAAAAGATTATGAATATAAAATTAATTTTATATTTGATAAAAATTTTGTCGAAGTAATGGTTAATGGAAAAAAAATTGGAGTATCTGAAATTCATGGAGCCGAAATAAATAAAGAAACTTTATCTGTTAGCAAGGTAAAAGTTGATTTAATTTCTATTAAAAAAGAAATAGGTGAATTTATTAATTGATATTTATTTCACCTATTAAGGCGCACATATCGTGCGCTAATGTAAAAGGATTTACATCATTGTCTTCGCAATAATTAACACATTCAGTAAATGGATCGTTTTCGCTTTGATATCTTATTGCGGCGGCAATATGATGAGATAAATTAAAGTAGCATTTAGTTTTATATTTGTATATAGTACAACTAAACAAATCTATGACATCTGCTATATTTATTGTATTATTATTTCCTGAATAACTTCTTCTTTCGTTGGTATTATATGTTCTCTTAGAAGAACATTGTTTCTTATGGCTCGTGTTTTGATTTTGCAAATATGTTTTTGCGTCCACACTTGAAACTCCCATCCTCTTTTATTACAATATTCTACTGCATATTTCCATTTCGCCTTATTAATAATCCATTCTGCTTGATTTTTTGGTTTTATTTCTACTACTACTGTATCTCCACCTTGTAGCTTTATTGTAAAATCGGGCCAATATTTTCGAGGTTTGCTTTGAATTACATAGTCTATGCAAATAAAATCATCTCCAAAATACTCATTGACATCTACGCATTTCTCTAAGCAGATCATCGCATCTCTTTCCCAGGACGATCTATAATGAATTTTCTTTCCCATTTTTAAAGAATCGAACATTCCTTCTTTGAATTTTCTTTTCTTTCTAAGGCCTTTTCGATATGGTTCATCCCAGTCTTTCATTTTTTCAACTCGATAAATATCCATTGTTGGAATATCTAAATTTCTATGGTGCACTTTATAGTGAGAAATTATATCTCGACATGGAATGCTGCATTCTTGGCATAATAAGTATTCTACTTTTTCTTCGTGTATGTCAGTTATATGATTTCGCCATTCTTCAAGACCTGGAAGCTCTTGAGAGCAAACGAAGCAAATTATTTTTCTCTCACTATTCTTATCCATAAGATAATATATATAATTTGCCATGTCTTATGTGGTTTATTTTTTATATAAAATAAATTGATTATTATGTCTGTAGAAATTTAACAAAATTTAATTATTTTAAGCGTATATAAATGAAAGGATTATATAATGCCAGAAGAATATAAAAAGAAGAAATCTCTTAAAATAGGCCGCGTCTCTCTAGATATGAACGAAAAAAAGAAGATGAACGGTGATCATATTAAGAATATAATTATTATTAAGCCGGATCCTGATCAAGGCCCCGATAATAAAGAAATCGCTAGAAATTGGATTAATAATACTTTTCTTAAAAATAGTCCTTATAGATCTGGAATAGTTAGTTTTTCAGAAAAAGAATGGAAAGAAGAGAAAGGAGGAGGTGACAAGTTTATCCAAGGAATAAGGCAATCTCCTCATGCTATAACCTGGATTGATAAATCAGAAAGCAAAAGAATAATGAAAGGATTAAAAGCTTTGCTTCCAGCTCAAATGGGAATGAATCCTCAAGGAATGGATCCCATGGGAGGACTCGGAGGCGCCCAGCCAGGCGGGTCTCCTTTTGGTGGAGGCGAATTAGCTGCAGGATTAGGAACTGGAGCTGGAGCTCCAAGTATTGGAAATGTAGGAGGAGTAGGTTCTCCAGGAGACTCTCCTGTATCTGACCTTGCGCACGCTAGTTACAATTATCCAGGAATGATGACGTTTAAAGAATATATTGACAAAACTAATAAAAGATATAGAAAATCCGGACCAGTACGTAAAATTGGAATTAAGACTGCTCTAGGCAATCCGCGATTGTCTCTTCCAAGCACTGGGAATGACAAGATCGACGCTAAAAGAAGATATAAGGAACTTGGCAAAAAATTTTAAACCACTTTTATCTTTATTATATTAGATGAAAGTGCTCGCCCTAAATGAATGGTATAATCCTGTTCTGCAGAATTTAATTTATTATTTTGCATCTTTTCTTGGTCCAAATGATTTCAATTGGACAGGCAAAAGATATTATAATAAATATTTTTTACCAATACATGAGCTAGAAGAATCTTCGCATCTTGATCCTCCTGCTGCATTAACTAATTTACAAAATGGCCATTATGATTATGTGATCTATTCTGATCAAACAACATATTTATATTTATCTAATCATTTAATTAAAAAAGGGACGAAAAGGGTAATGATTGATGCATATGATTGGAATATAATTCCTCGTTGGATTTTAGAAAATTCAGAAATATATTTTAAAGCTCAATTAAAAAAAGACAGTAATTGGATAGTTAAGAATAAAAAAGACTTAAAACCTAAAGAAATAAATGAAGGTGTTAAAAAGAATATATTCCCATTCTCTTTAACACCTTCATTTAAAGTTCTTAATTCTTCTTTTTCAGAAAAAAGAAATACTGTGAAAAATTTCGATGTATTTTTCAGTGGATCTGCATGGCCTCAAAAAAGAATATCATTAGTTTCTAAAATAAAAAGCCATCCTGAAATTAATTTTTTTGGCGGGCTATATAATAGATCTGATTTAAAATTTAATAATGTTATCCCTGATTCACTTAGGTTTTCAAATATGTCTCATGAAAATTTCATGATGGCCTTATCTTCTAGTAAAATTAATTTAAATATTGAAGGAAATGGAAAGAATTGTTTTCGTCAGTTTGAAATTTTAAACTTAGGGGAGTTTCTATTAACGCAGGAATATGAAAATTTCTTTGGAATAAAAGAGCCAGTAAATAAAAAGCATTGCGTTTTCTTTAAAGAAGATGGATCAGATTTAATTGAGTTGATTAAGTATTATTTAGAACACGAAGATGAAAGAGAAGAAATAGCTAAAAATGGCAAAAAGTTTTTTGAAGAAAACTGTCATCCAAGGGCTTTAGTTAAATATATGTTAGATATTATGGATAGCAAAAATGAATGAAAACAAAACAAAAGAAGTAATAAATAAAATAAAACTCATTCTCCAAGAGAATGAAAGTAAATTTGTTTATAGGAATTTAGGGTTAATCAGCACGCTTGTAAAAATTCATAAAACTGATTTATTAAAAATATTAGTTAACTGTCCAGAGTTTAAAATGGTTTTCAATGATGAAAACTACAGCCCAAATGCAGGACCTCTTTTCGCTCTTTCCAATATTGTCAAAGAAAAAGAAAAAGAAAATAAATCCATTTTACGCGAAGAATTAAAAAAGGAAAAAGAAGAAAAAATAAAACTCGAAAAAGAACAAGCGAAAAAAAAAGAAAAGAAAAAAACAATAAAAAAGAAACCTAAAAAACCAACGACTTATGCTAATAAAAAAAGAGTAAAGGAAGCAACTAAGTTGCTAATTAAATGTCATAGTGAGTTTAATATTGTTTTAAAAAAGTATTCTTTATCGCTATTCAGATCTGATAAAGAATACATGAACAACCTTACTAGAACGATGAGTGATTTTACAAAAATTATTTCAGAGATAATTAATAAAAATAATTTTACTGAAGAAGATTTAAAATGAAAATTGCAATAATAGTTGTTAGAAAAAAATGGAACAATGCTCCTTATTTTTTAATTGAAGGGATTAAGAAAGGAATAAGAGAGTTAATTTTTGATAAATATGATTTTAAAGAAATAGATTTTACATTTGTAAAGTTTACAGTTCATACTCCAAATGAATTATATATTAATCCAGAAACAGTAAAAGATTATGATGTTTTGTTGATTCCTTTCTGGATAGGAGATAAAATATTAAATTGTAATCTTTATGAAATAAAAAAAGAAACAAATGTTAAAATATGTTTATATACTGGACAGTCTGCATATTGCGGAGAACCATTTAAAAGTGATTTCGTAAAAAAAGAAGTTTATCAAGGATCTCTTTCTGACTATAAATGGAGAAATTTTTTATCTATTGATAGATTTTTTGTTGTTAAAAAGTATTTTTCTTATGAAAAAGAAATAGAAATAGGATGCGGACAATTCGATGAATTCATATCGCTTGATAAAAGTGAATACAATGGATTGATTATCGATTTTTGCAAACAAGGATGGGATGAATTTATATGGGAGGATTTCAAAGAAGCTTTACCTGAGATTAGAAAAAAATGCAATGTAGAAATAATGCAACTTGGAACCTATCCTTTTAGGTTAGAAGGATGTGCTGTTCATAGTGATGAAATAGTGTTTTATAAAAAACTATGTTATTTATACAGTAAGATAAAAATATGGATATCTATGAATGAAAGCTTTGGGTACTCTATTTTAGAGAATAAGTATTCTGGAAACATGATTTTAGTACACGAAAACATTGAATTTCCAAATTTTCATTTAAAATCAGGAAAAATAATTTCATGGAATAAAAATAATATTGCAGATAAAATAAAAGATTATCTAGATACTTTTGGTAAAAACACCGCCAAAGAGATGCAAGAAGATTTTATGCAGACGAGTCCAGAATTAATTTCTTGGAAAGATACTGTATCGAGGCTTTGCGATGAATTACAGCAAATTTGACATATTAATTGTTTGCAATGGATATTCTCAAAGATTAGATGCTTGTTTATATTTTTGGGAACATATGAATTATCCAAAAGACAGCTTTAGAATAACTATTTCAACTTGGGAAAAAGACCGTGAAACTTTGTCAGTAATATTAAAACATTCAAATAATCAAATTATAGAAATTATAACAGCTCCTTATTGTGACTTGGATTTTCATCATAAAGGAAAAATGATTGAAAACGCTTATAATTCAATAAAAAACAAAGTTCATGATTTTATTATTATGTCTGATGCAGATATAATATTTAATTCAGAAACTCTTAATGATATAAACGATGTTATTGTTTCTTCCCGCAAAGATGAAATAATTATTTCATCTTTGCGGGAAGAAATTTTAGAAAAAGATTTGATTAATGTGTTTTTTGAAAAATATCAGTATATGAAAAATATAGATTGGCCATGGAGAAATTTAAGTATTAAAATAAAATCACCGTCTCCATTTATGGGCTGGTTTTTGTCTTTTTCATCTAAGCATATATCAAAAATAGATTTTATAAAATATCACGAAGGATATGACTTAATAGATTGGAAAATATTAGGGCAATTATTATCAATGGGACTTAGAAAGAAAATATTATATATGCCTGATATGCCTCTTCATATGCCACATGGAGAAAAAGGAGCTAATTGGAAAGGAATTAAATTAAATTAAATTAATTGTATAACAACCTGCTCCATCAAATGAATATGATTCACGCATTAAGATTCTACTACAATATTCGTCAATGCAATCTTTTAAGTCGTATTCTTTTAATTCAATTACATTATTGCTTATTTTCATTTTATTCAATGATTTTTCAATCGAGAATAAAATTTCTTTCCCTTTTTCAAAATTAAAAAGAGATAAGTTTTCTCTTAATTCGCTTTGGTAATGACCATCTTTATATGTATCTAAATAAACTTTGCAATAATCTTCATTAAAAACAAGAGTTATTGTTTTAAAGTTAGGAAAAGTTTCTTCTTTGAAGAAAATGGATAATTGACTATGTCTCAAGCATGTAATAGAAAAATTAATAACATCATTTTCGAACGAAGCAATGAAAGGGAAAATTTCTTTTTTTATTATTCCATTAACTTCTTCTTCGTTGTCAAAAAATACATCTTCAGTAGATCTAATTGAAAATGTAGATTCTCCATTTGAAACAACTTGCCAAATTAAAAATTCTTCTACTAATTGATCATTAATATACCAATCTAAAAAGAAGTCATGGTGCCGTTTTATTTTTAAACTATGTTTTCCAGATGAAATATTGATTCCTGAAATTATATTTGATGTAAAAAGTCTAGATTCTTTTTTGCAGGTAAATATAATTTCTTTTTCGCAATCTGGAGTAATTTCATTAATGATAATTTTATTCATTTTTATATTCCAAAAATAAGTATTTAATCTAATTTAGATTAAATCAATAAGTTTTGGAGAAAATAAATGCCTTTTTATGACCACTTATGCAAAGATTGTAATAAAAAATCAGAACACAGGTATTCTATTAAAAAAGATCCTAAAGAAATAGAGTGCCTTTATTGTGATTCTAAAAATACAGAAAGACTAATTGGAAAAATCCATCTTGGATGGGAACGTAAAATATATAATACCTTTATAAATGCGGATGACGAACGAGCAGCGGCTCAAGAAACAGACCATATGGGTCCACAAGGAGGTTATAATGGATTATCCGGAGAACCTGACGAACTTCAAGACATACGGTAATATGGCTTAATAAGCTTGCATAGACAAGCGTAAACTAACACGACTCTAAAGAGTAATGTCTTTTTCATGTAATATCTGGTAAAATTTAACAACTAAGGATTATATTTTATGTAATGAGCGAACAACTATATTTACAAAGTCTTAATGATATATTAAGGCAAGGAACAGAAAAGAGAGATAGAACCGGAATTGGTACTATCTCTCTTTTTGGTATTATGAATCGATATGATATCAGAAGTTCTTTTCCACTTATTACTACTAAGAAAATGTTCTGGAAAGGAGTCGTGATAGAGCTTCTCTGGATGCTAAGAGGAGATACAAATATTAAATATTTGAATGATCATAATATTCATATTTGGGATGCAAATTCAAAAAATAGTAAAAATGGAGATTTAGGTCCAATATATGGGTATCAATGGAGAAATTTCAATGGAGATGAAAGTGTTGATCAGTTAGCAAAAGTTATAGAAAGCATAAAAACAGATCCATATTCTAGAAGACACATTGTTACAGCGTGGAATCCATGTCAAATAGAAGAAATGAGTCTTCCTCCTTGTCATATGATATTTCAATTTTATGTAAATGAAGGTAAATTAAGCTGCATGATGACCCAGAGAAGCGCAGATATGTTTCTAGGGGTTCCATTTAATATCGCTTCGTATTCATTATTAACATATATAATTGCAAAAATGTGCGGATTAAAACCTGGAGAATTTATTCACTCTATAGGGGATGCACATATATATAAAAATCATAAGCAACAAGTTTATCAGCAAGTATTTAGAAAACCTTATGATTTCCCGAAACTCGAGATCACGAAAAACATCACTAAAATAGAAGATTTAAAAGCGTTGAAATTTGAAGACTTTAAATTAATTAATTATAAGTATCATCCTGTTATTAAAGCTAAGATGGCAGTGTGAATTGTAATTACGAGGTATAATGAAGATACCAAAAGTGTCAATAATAGTAGCAACAGATAAAAACGGAATTATAGGAAAAGAAAATAAAATACCCTGGCGTTGTTCAGAAGATTTAAAACATTTTAAAAGTAAGACAATTGAACAGACTATTATTATGGGTAGAAAGACTTATGATTCTATTGGAAATAAGCCTTTAAAAGATAGACTTAATATTGTAATTTCTTTGAGTTTAAACGCCAAGTTTAACATGGAATTATTTACTGAAGAAAATGGACCTTTTATAGTGACAAGTATCGAAGAGTCATTAAAAATTGCTAAAGAAAAAAATAGAGGAGAAATATTTGTAATCGGAGGACAATCTATTTACGAATATTTCTTAGGCAAAAACTTAGTTCAAAAAATATATCATAGTATAATGGATATTGAGGTTAAAAATGGAGATGCAATGTTTAAGTATAATAAATCAAAATGGAGCGTTTGTCGTACTGTGTCATATAAAACATTTTATCTTAAAATATTAAAAAAAATATAATAAATAAATTGTTGAAGCTCTGACAGAATTTGGATAAAAATTTTACAAACTTTATATATAAACTATAGAGGTTTGTAAAATGTATAAAAAACAATGCCCAAGATGCAATGAGAATTATTTAATTTATAAAACAAAGCAAGGGTTAAGTAATAGCATAAAGAATAAAGTATTTTGCTTGGATTGTAAGAAAAAAATAAGAAATAAAAAAAAATTTGCCATTTACATTAGGTTGTGTCCTTCTTGTAATGATGATATAAAATATAAAAGCAATGGTGCTCGCACTACTGGAAAGAGAAAGAAAACTAATTGTTCAAAATGTTATGTTAACTCAATGTATGGAAAACATCATTCTATTGAAACTAGGGAAAAAATATCTAAAAAAATAATAAATTTATATCAAGGCGACAAAGGGGAAAAAAGAAAAGAAACCGTCCGCAAGTTATATTTGAATAAAACGTATGAAGAAATTCATGGGAAAGAAAAAGCAAAAGAAATAAAGAAAAAAATAGGAAACAGCGTTAAAGGTGAAAAAAATGGTTTCTATGGTAAAAAGCACACAAAAGAAACGCGAAGAAAGATGAGTGAATCTAAAAAAGGAACACAAGCTGGAGAAAAAAATCCGATGTATGGCAAGCCTTCTCCTGTTGGATCAGGAAATGGTTGGTCTGGTTGGTATAAAGAGTGGTTTTTTAGAAGTTTAAGAGAACTGTCTTATATGATAAACGTTATTGAAAGGTTTAATTTTAATTGGATAAGCGGAGAAAATAATAAACACATAATACCATACATTGACTATGATGGAAGAAAAAGAAATTATTTTGTAGATTTTATTATCAATAATAAATACATGGTTGAAATTAAACCGAAAAAGCTTCACTTATCTAAATCTGTTTTATTAAAAAAATATGCAGCAATAAATTGGTGCAGCTCAAGAGGATTAATTTATAAAATTATGGATTCTAAAATATTACCAAGCAGTAAGATAAAAAAACTTCACGATAAAAAAGAAATAATATTTACAAAAAGATATGAAAAAAAGTTTAAGGAAAAATATAATGAATAATTCAAAAACAAATTGGAATCTATATTTTCCTTATCCAACAATAAGAGATTGCCAAAAAAAAACGCTAGACTTTGTAATACAAAATATTGAAAAAAATAAATACATTATTATAGAGGGGCCCACTGGTTCAGGAAAAAGCGCAATTGCTTTAACTCTTGCTAAATGGATTCAAAATAATTTTCCATCAGAAAATCAAAAAGGCGCATATTTAGTTACAACTCAAAAAATACTTCAACAGCAATACATTGATGATTTTTCTGAAATATCTAATATTTGGTCTAAATCAAATTATGAATGTGTTCATAGAAAGAAAATGTCATGTTTGGAAGGACAATTATTAGCTAAAATATTTTCTAGTTCCAAAGAGTCTAAAAATTGTGAGAATCAATGTATTTATAGTAGAGCTTTGAGAGCTTTCTTCAAAAATCCTATTGGCGTAACAAATATATCTTATATGTTAAATCAAATAGAATATAATTTTCATTCTGAAAAAGCAAGCATGCCTCAAAGGCAACTTCTTATCATAGATGAGTGTCATAATTTAGAGCAAGCTATTACAGATTTTGTTGTCGCAAGAGTAACAAGAAAACATTGCGAAGAAGATTTAGGTATTTCTTTTCCATCTATTACCGATAATCAGCAAAAAATAAATAAATGGCTTGAAGGCCATTATCTTCCTGCAATTGATAAGAAACTAGAAGAAATAGAAAATAAACTAAATCAAATAACACAGAAATCTGCTGAAGCTAGAGCCATGGCAAGAATGATTACTTCTCTTGATAGAAGCAAGTGTCATATGAATCGATCCATGGAGAGATTTGATCCAGAAAACTGGGTTCTAACTCATACTTCAGATGTTTTCGAATTAAAACCTATCTATGCAAGCAATTTCAGTAAGCGGCAGCTTTTTTGTGTTGGTGAAAAAGTTATTTTAATGTCTGCTACAATTTTAGATAAAGAAATATTTTGTAGAAATATTGGAATACCAGAGGAAGAATCATGCTTTATTTCTCTTCCTTCTCCTTTTCCGGTTGAAAATAGACAAGTAGTTATACTTCCAACTGGCTCGATGAGTTATAAAAATATTGATAAAACTCTTCCTGAAATGAATAAGATGATACAATCTTTATTGAAAGACCATAAAGGTCAAAAGGGAATAATTCACACTAATAATTATCGGATAGCGCAAGCAATTGTTAAAAAAGATAAAACCAAAAGATTATTGCTTCATAATTCAAAAAATAGAGAGCAAATATATGAATTACATATTCGATCAAGTAGAGATTCTGTTTTAATATCTCCTTCTTTTACTGAAGGAATTGATTTATGCAATGATCAAAGCAGGTTTCAAATAATATGTAAAATTCCTTTCCCATATTTGGCTGATAATTATGTCAAGACAAAAATGAAAAGATGCAAGAAGTGGTATGAATGGCAAACATCTAAGACGATTATTCAATCTTTAGGTAGATCTGTTAGATCTGAAAAAGATCATGCTATTTCATATGTATTGGATTCTGATTGGGAATTCTTTTATAAAAGAAACCGAAATATGTTCCCTGAGTGGTTTAAAGATGCTCTAATTTTCATATAATGTGTGATTTTAGCGCAAAAGTAAAGTGAGTCAAAAAATAAGCGGATATATTTTTAATTATAAAAATAAAGTAAAACGCAATAAATTTGCTAACTACTAAAAGACAGGAGAAAAAATTTATGAAATCCACAAGCGAAAAAGCAGCAGAACAAGGTAGTGCGGCAAGCAGCCTTCTTTCAATTCTAAAACAAAGTTTTGATCAGGACAAGTTTGCACAAATGGCATGGAATGGGAGCTTCGATGACTACCTCGAAATAGTTTCTAAGAATCCAAAAGTTTTATCTAATGCCTGGATGAGAATTTACAACATGATTGCAGCAAAAGGATCTGAAGAGATCGTGCGATTTAAAAAGAAGATCACAAAGTATAATTTCTTTTCAAATCATGGTAAGCATCCAATTTTTGGTCTTGAAGAAAAACTCATGGAATTTGTTGATATTATTCATGCTGGAGCTTTGGGATATGGACCTGAAAGGAGGCTTTTATTGCTTCATGGTCCAGTTGGATCAGCAAAATCAACGATCTGTTCTTTGTTAAAAAGAGGACTTGAGGAATATTCTAAAACTGACGAAGGATCTCTCTTTACTTATAGGTGGAATTTAAAAGGGACAGGTCTAGAGAAATCGGATGGTGATCATATCGATTGCCCAATTAATGAAGAGCCTCTTAATTTGATTCCTAAAGAAGCTCGTATTCAAATAGCTGCACAAATTATGAGCGGTGTACCTGAAGAAGAAAGATTTGAAATTAATCTAGATTTCACTCTTTGTCCTAAGTGTCAATATTACTTTGACTATTTTATGAAAGAGTACGAGGGTGATGTCAGCAAGGTCCTTGAACGAATCGTGATTACTCGATTTATTTTTGATGAAAAAACTAGAAAGGGAATTGGAACTTTTCAGCCTAAGGATGAAAAGAATCAAGATGCGACAGAGTTAACTGGAGATATTAACTTTAGAACGCTTGGTCGGATTGGTGTTGATTCTGATCCTAGGTGTTTTAATTTCGATGGAGAATTTCAAGTCGCAAACAGAGGGATGTGTGAATTCATTGAAGTTCTGAAATTATCTAAGGAATTTCTTTACGATTTGCTTGGCGCTTCTCAAGAAAAACAAATTAAGCCAAAGAAGTTCTCTCAAATGAATATCGATGAAGTTCTTATTGGGCATACGAATAATCCTGAATATGAATCTTTGCAGAAAGATAAAAAGATGGAAGCTCTTCGTGATAGAACAATTAAGATCGATATTCCTTATCTGTTGGATTGGGATGAAGAAATCAATATTTATAAGCATGCTTATAATAAAGATACCGTAAGACAGCATATTGCTCCACATACTCTTGAGATTGCTGCTCTGTGGTCAATTGTTACAAGACTTGAGGATCCCAAAGATAGATCAGTAACAGCGATTGAAAAAGCTCGTCTTTATAATGGGCAATCATTGCCTAGTTGGACAGAAGATAAGGTAAAGGAGCTTAGAGAGTCTGCGGAAGCTGAAGGAATGTTTGGAGTTTCTGCTAGATTTATTCAAAATTCAATTTCTAATATTTTGGTCAATAATAAAAAATGCATTAATGTTTTCCAGATTCTTAAAGAAATTAATGATAGATTGGATGTTTATTCATTGATTGATAATGAAGATGATCGTAAGAGATATAAAGATTTGATTTCGGCGGTAACTAAGGAATATGATGAAATAATTAAAGATGAGATTCAAAAAGCTCTCATTGGAGATGACGACGCAATCAAAAGACTTTGCACTCAATATATTGATAATATTAATGCTTCTCTCAATAAAGAAAAAATAGAAAATCCAATTACTGGACGTGAAGAGCAGCCTAATGAAAGATTGATGAGATCAATTGAAGAAAAAATTGATGTTGGCGAAGGTCAAGTCGTCGAGTTTAGGCGGGCAGTGGTATTACATATTGGGTCACTTGCTCATGCTGGAAAGGTTTTCACTTATAAGGAAAATCCAAGACTTTTGAGAGCATTGCAGTTGAAGCTTTTTGAAGACACAAAAGATACTGTTAAGCTTGCAAAGCTTTCCGAAGGAGCTGGAACAGTTGATCCTGATCTTCAAAATAAGCTTGACGCATTAACTGAAAGATTGAAGAAGAATTATGGATATTGCGATCATTGTGCAGCTGATATTCTATCATACGCAAGCTCTATTTTTGCTCGCGGTGATATGGTTAGTGGTTAATTAATGAAAACGTGAAATTAAAAGTCTCGCTTATATAAGCGAGACTTTTTTTATCTATATATTAGATTAGAGATAGTATAGATAAATATGTAAATGCAATTTATCTATGTTGAAAAAATAAAGGGGTAACAATATATGTCTCGAAGAATCCAAGAAGACCACAAAGAATTCCGCGATGTCGTTGGAGGAAAAATCGACGATCAAATCCAAAAATTTATTAAAAATGGAAAGCTAGTTGGATGGAGACCAAAAGGCGGGAAATTTGTAATTAATGTTCCGCAAATTGATCTGCCCACTTTTAGATATGGAAGAAATAGCGGAGGATGGGGCAGAGGAGAAGGAGAACCTGGAGATGTTGTCGGTCGTGATCCTCAGAAAAGAAAAGGTAGCAAAGCAGGAAAAACTCCTGGAGATACTGTTCCTGTTGGAATAGATTTAGAATATATATTAGAAATGCTTCAAGAAGAGCTTGAACTTCCTAATATGAATTCAAAAGATAACACTGAAATTTTTAAAGAGAAAACAGTTTATACAGGGTTAAGGAAGACTGGTCCTGAGTCACTAAGGCATAATCGTAAAACAATGAGACAGGCCATGCTTAGAATGATTCAGACTGGAGAATATGATCCTAATGATCCAGTCATTATTCCAATCCAAGAAGACAAGAGATATAGATCTTGGAATGTCAAGCAGACCCCGCAATCTAATGCAGCTATTTTTTTTGCAAGAGATTGGTCAGGTTCAATGGATGATGAAAAATGCGATGTTGTTGTAAACACGGCCTGGTGGATTGATCAATGGATTAGACAATTTTATGAAAGAACGGAAACTATTTATATTGGACATGATACTCAGGCACATGAAGTTGATCAAGGCAAATTTTATGAAATGAGATACGGCGGTGGAACTAAGATTTCATCTGCGTTTGAATTAATAAGTCAAAAAATAGATTTTAATTTTCCAGCTAATCAATGGAACATTTATATTTTTTATTTTTCAGATGGAGAAAATTGGAGCGGAGATAATGAAAAATGCGAAGCATATATTAAAGATTTACAAAATAAATCTAATTTAATCGGAATAGGTCAAATTTTGTATAAACAATGGGGTGGAGGAGCAGATAATAGCTTCTTAAGAGAAATGGCTAATTCAAGCATTTTAGATCCAAACGTTGTAAGATTGTTTGATTATCAAAATGTTGATCCAGCAAGTGGAGTAGGACCGGATCAAGAGTTTCAAATGATTAAGCATTTTTTGTCAAAAGAAAGATCAGCTAAAGCTGAAGCTCAACAATAAAAGGAATAATACATATGTCGTATATCAACAAAGATGATAAACAAAGAACTAAACCAGAGGATTTTGTAGTTCAAAGAACTCCTGATATTAACATACCTGTTAGTACGAAAAAAAAATTTAATACAATAGTTGAGGCATGCAAAAAGGCCGGTCTTGACGGATTTGATTATATTTATGAATTTTTTCATTGGGATGAAATTTCCGAACTTGCTGCATATGGAGGATTTCCAGTTAGATATCCTCACTATTTATTTGGTATGGAATTTGAACATATTAACCAATCATATAAATATGGTTATTCTAAAATATACGAAATGGTAATTAATAATTGTATTGATATTAATTCTCGAGTTGCAACTACTGGTGGTCTTGTAAAAATAAAAGATATTTGTCAAAATGGGGAAATATTTTATGATGGGAAAAAATACAAGTCGTCGAAAGTTTTCTTAAAAGGAAAAAAGAAAGCATTAAAAATAACTTTCGATGACGGTAGAGAGATTTGCATTACTCCAGACCATGAACTAGTGAATCATAAGTTTGAAGATATTAAAGCTATGAACTTAAATTGTGGCGATTATATTTTATCTCCAAAAAGAAATCACAATTTTGATTGTAATTTAGATTTTTCTAATTATAATAAATGGAAAAGAAAAAAAGGAAAAGGAGGGCATAATTTCAAATCGTTTGATATTCCAGATTCAAAAAGTAATTTTATAGCTGAATTTTTGGGTATTTTATCTGGAGATGGCACGTATAGCCACGATCGTATAGTTGAAATATCTGTTGGGCTAGATAATGAAAATTATAAAGATTATATTGTTAATTTATTATCTAAATTTAAAATAACACCTAAAATAGACAAAGGATTGCATGGATATAATATTAAAATATTTATTAAGCAATTTAGAGTATTTTTAAAGGATTGTTTAAATTTAGAGAATGAAAAAGTAGAAAACAAAACTGTTCCAGAGTCTGTGTTTAGGATGTCATCTGAACAGCAGTGTTATTATATAAGAGGATTTTTTGATACAGATGGGCACTGCAATGGGAAATTAATTTCAATGTCAAATATATCAGAAAATATCCTTAGAAATATTCAATTAATATTAATGAATTTAAAAATAAGAAGTAAAATATTTAAAGTAAATAATAACCATAATAATATTTGGGTTTTGTCCGTTGTTGATCCTGATTCAAGGATAAGATTTAGAGAATTAATCGGATCGAGTTCCAATAAGTTTGAAAAATTAGACAAGCTTAAGAAATCTAAATATGGATCCGGATTCTCTACTGTTCCAGTAGAGTTAATCGATAAAATAATCGCAAAGCTTAATAAAAAATCTGGAAAAGGGCATCATTATATAAGAACGAATAAGCAGTTTAATTTAATTAATCAAATCGAAATAGCACTAAGAGATTCTAAAAACGAAAAGTGTAATCTTAATGAAGAAATTGAGTTATTAAGCAATTATTGGTTTTCTAAAATAGATAAAATAGAAGAACTGCCAAATAAAATAGAAGTTGCAGATATTGAAGTCAAGAAGGCGAATCATTTCGAAGCGAATGGATTAATGATTCATAATTCTCCGTGCTACGCGTATTTATTAAATTCAAATAGTGAAATTGATAATTTAACGGTAATCGCTCACGCGTACGCCCATAATGATTTCTTTAAAAATAACGATTGGTTTCGCACTAGTAATAGAAACATGATTAATGAAACAGCGAATCATGGAACTAAAATAAGAAGATATTGTCAGAAATATGGAAGAGATAAGGTTATTAAATTTCTTGATCTTGCTCTTTCTATTCAATATTTAATTGATCCAGATGACGTTTTTCAAGAAAATGAATATAAAGAAATTAGTTTCGAAGATGAAATAATCACAGAAGAACCTCGAAGAATTAGAACTAGCGATAAACATGAATATATGGATGATTTTGTTAATCCATCTGATTTTATTGAGGGAGAAAGAGAAAGAATTCAAAAAGAATTTAATAAGAAAATGAGATTATTTCCAGAAAAATCAACACGAGATGTCTTAGGTTTTGTTGCAACTCATTCTCCAAGATTAAGAAATTGGATGAGAGACATTCTTTTTATAATAAAAAAAGAATCTCTTTATTTTATTCCTCAAATTCAATGTGTAACTGGAGACACTCTGGTTTCTACGAAAAATGGATTAATGGAAATAAAAGACCTTATTTTAAAAGACGGATATAATAAAGAAGAAAAAGACATATTATCTATAAATGATAAATTTGAAAAAACATCTCATTTATATAAAAAAGAAACTCAAAATACTATCAAAATAAGAACAAAATCTGGACTAGAGATAGAGGGAACCCCAGAGCATCCTATTCAAATACTCGATAAAGATTTAAATTTTAAAATGACTAGATTAGATAAATTAAAAAAAGGAAACTTTACAGTAGTTAAAATAGATCAAAATAATTCATTTAATCAAAACAGTTTTATGATTGATTTTGACTTAGAAAAGAAAAAATTATCTAAACAAAAATATGTTGAGTGCAAAATATGTGGAAAAAAAGTTGAAAATATGGTTTTTCATTTAGATTGCCATAGTGTTAAAACTCATACATATAGAGAAAAATATGATAATCCTAAAATTATTTCAGAATACGATTTATACAAAAGATCTAAAGATTTTAAATATCCAAAATATATGAATGAAAATATAGCAAGATTATTTGGTTATTATATCACAGAAGGGTCGTGGAGTAATACGTCGTTTGTAATATCGAACAAAGATGAAAGCGTTCTTAACGACATAGTAGATATATATAAAAAAGAATTTGAATTAAAAATAACATCTTTTATTGATAAAAACGAGTGTTCTACATTGTCTATAAGTAATAGAAAGTTTTTTGATTTTTTATTTTCTTGTGGTCTAAATAGAGACACTTCTTATAATAAAGAAATACCAATATCTATTTTGCGCTCCTCTAAAAATACCATTAGAAATTTTCTTTCTGCATTTTTTGAGGGAGACGGATGCAATACTAAAAATGGAAGCATACAATGTGGATCTATGTCAAAAAAATTAATTAATCAAATTCAACATTTATTATTTAATTTTGGTATTATTTCTAAAATTAGAGAAGAGAAAGTAAATTATGAGTATAAAGATAAAATAGAAAGAAAATGTTATAGACTCGTAGTTTTGCAGTATCATTATAATAAATTTCTAAATGAAATAGGCTTTCGTACAGATAGAAAAAATAAAAATAATTATACTTGTAATCCAACTAATTCTGGTGGCTATGTTTTTCCATATATAAAAGAACATTTAAACAATTTGAAAAATAACGGTAAAAACGGCAAGTATAATATCGAAGGAAAATCAATACAAACAAATATTCCTTATACAAGATCGAAACATTTTGGAATAATAGATATTGAAAAACAAAATAATTTTGAAAATATTTGTCTCTTAAACAAAGAATTAGGAGAAAAAATATTTAAAGTGATCAAAAAAGAGAATTATTATGATGAAATAGTTGAAATAACAGTTCTTAATGAAAAGAAATACGTCTATGATTTAACGATTCCTTCTAACCATTTATTTATAGCAAATAATTTTGTAAGCCATAATACGAAGATTTGCAATGAAGGATGGGCGTCGTATTGGGACGAGCAAATAATGGCAAAAGGAGGATTTGCTGGAGATGCTGGAATTATAGATTACGCCGATCATCATTCTCGAGTTATGGGTGGAAAATATTCTAGAAATCCATATGCCACTGGAAATCTTCTCCTTCGTTATATTAAAGAAAAATGGGACAAAGGAAGATTTGGTCCAGAATGGGATGAATGCAAAAACGCACAAGAAAGAAGAGAATGGGATCTAAAACTTGGTTTAGGAACAGAAAAATTATTTGAAATTAGAAGAAGATATAATGATTACATGTTGATCGACGAGTTTATGGATCAAGATTTTTGTGATGAATTTGAATATTATAAATGGGGAAAAAATAAAAAAGGAGAACACGTTCTTGAATCTAGGGATGTTGCCGATATTAAGCCAGAAATATTAAAATCTGTTGGAATTCAAAGATTTCCAATTATTAAAGTTAAAGATGCAAATTGCTTAAATTTAGGACATTTACATCTCGAGCATACTTGGACAAATCAGACTTTAAGTTTTAAATATGCACAGGAAGTTGTTTGTTTTCTTACCCGGCTTTGGGGGAGACCTGTGGTTTTGGGAACTTATGACATCCATCAATCATATGATTCAAAGATTCCAATGGAATTTAATGACAAAATAGCTCCTATTGTTATCTATAGTTTAGATGGAATGGAAGCGAATAAGGGAACATGGCAAGAATATAAGGAAGAGTTTTTTCCACCTGATCCTGAAGAAATGCCTGAAGGAAATTAACAGGTAGGATAAAAAACACATGCTTCCGATAATGGAAGAATGTGTTTTTTATCTATTATTGCTTTTAATCCAGTAAGTCAGAAAATAGAAATACATGGAGAAAAAATAAAAACGATGTCTGATTTTGCACATATACATTTACATTCAGATTTTTCATGTCTGGATGGATATGGAACCATAGAGGAGTACTCAAAAAAGGCGTCAGAGAGTGGAATAGAATATTTATGTGTCACGGATCACGGAATGGGCGCGGCATATCCTAGAATGATCGAGGAGTGCGCTAAATATGATAATTTAACCCCTATCTTTGGATCTGAAGTATATGTTAATAATAATCATCATTTAGTTCCTAATTTTAAAAATCTTTCAGATGAAAAAAAATTCTTAGTTAGAAAAAATTTTCATTTAATTCTTATAGCGCAAAATAATCAAGGGTATGAGAATTTAGTTAAAATAATATCAGAGAGTTGGATTAATGGGTTTTATTATAAGCCGAGAATTTCTTGGAAAACTCTTCAAGAATATTCAGAAGGATTATGTTGTTCTTCGGCCTGTCTTGGATCTGAGCTTTCTCAATTAGTTTTTAGAGATAAAATATCAGAAGCAGAAGATTTAGCTCGGCAATACCAAGATGTTTTTAAAGATCGTTATTTTATTGAAGTTCAAATGATTAAAATGGAAGAACAAGATAAGGTTAATAAAGATCTTATTAGAATTTCTGCAAAACTAGGAATTCCTTTGGTTGTTACGAATGATGTTCATTATTGCGAGAAAAAAGATAGTTATAATCAAAGTATAAATTTATTGTTGAATTCAAAAGGAACAATAAATAATAGATCAGGATTAGAATTCCATACAGATCAACTGTGGTATAAAACTCCGAGAGAAATGGACGAAACATGGAAACGTGGATATCAAAATAATATTCCTGAATCAGAATATAAAGAGGCTAAAGCGAACACGGTTAAAATATGCGAAAGCTGCGATGTTCAAGTAGACACTACTCCTAAATTCCCTAAAATAGAAAATTCTGATAAATTGATGATGGATTTTTGTGTAAAAGAAATGAAAAGAAAAGGTCTCATTGAAAATGAAGTTTATAAACAAAGATTATTAAAAGAGTATAAAGTAATTTGCGAAAAAGGATATCCTTCTTATTTTATATGTGTTAAGAAAATTGTTGATTATTCAAAAAGCCAAGGATGGGACGTAGGTCCTGGAAGAGGCTGCTTTTTGCCTAATAATATAGTCATATGTGAAAATGACAAAAAAAATATACAAAATGTTGAGATAAATGATCTAGTTTTATCTCATAGTAAAAATTATAATAAAGTTATAAATAAATATTCATATGAAGTTGACGAAGAAATAATAGACATAATAATAGAAGATGGAAGAAATATTTCATGTACAATTGATCACAAAATTTATGTTAATAGGGGTGACTGTTACATATGGATTAAAGCTAAACATTTAACTTTAGAAGATAATATATTAGATTTATATAAAAAACAAAGACAAACTAAAATAAAATCAATATTAAAAAGAAAATATAAAGGTAAAGTGTATGATCTTGAAGTAGAAAATGATCATTCATATAATATTGATGGATTAGCTGTTCATAATTCGGGAGCTGGAAGTTTAATTTGTAATTTATTAGGAATTACTGGACTTGATCCTATTAAATATGATCTTCTTTTCGAAAGATTTTTATCTCCAAGTCGCGGCGGTAAATTTGTAAAACTGCAATTCGATGATTCTTCAGAGATAAAATAGGAGAATAAAAATGCATGAAAAAGATATAAAAAAACAATATGAAGAGAATATTGAAATCATTACTCCGTTTTTATTAGAAAATGTAAATGAAGTACTAAAAAACGTCTAAATTAGATCGAAATAAAATGGTTTCAGATTGTGCTAGAAAAGTTAGAGCGACAAGAAGTTTCATTAAATCAGAACGTGATTCTGCTTATTTAGATAGTACTGGAATAATGATTGCAAAAATAATTGATAGAGATGAAAATAAGAAAAAAGAATTGCATGATAAATTAAATTCAGATGATCAAATGTATGCAATAGACTTTCATCTAGATGAAATAAAAAAAAAGCTTATTAATTTTATATCTTTTAAGAGAAATTGTTTGCAAATAATTGATATTTTTAAAAAAGGAACAGGAAGTGAATGCATTTCGGGCGGTATTAAAATAAAATTGTATGAATATTTAAATAAAATGGCTGAAGAAGTTGATTTAATGTTTGAAAAATTTAATGAAGAAAATAAGGAATTAATAGCTCAAATTAAAAACGTTGATAGTTTTATCGATAAATTTATCAATTTAAAAGAAAATCACAAGGCATTTCGTCCAAGTAAGTTGCAAGCGATATATTGTTTTATTCATGTAAATAGAATTAGATATTTAATTAAAAATCATTGGGAAAATAAAATATTATTTTCATTATTATCTGAGATGGAAGAAGTATTAGAATATATTAAAAAGCAACTAAATATAGACCTGAATAGTTTAGATATTATATTTTACGACGCACCAATTGAATATTCATGTTCTGATAAAAAATGTGAATCTTATATAATTAGAAAAGATTAATACAATTAGTAAGTCAGCTATCATATTATTAAACGGCGCTAACAGGAAATACTTTTAGAGGTTTAGACTGTTTAGCTATTTTATAGCATAGTAGCGGTAAAAGTAAAAATAAAACTAAATAATATAAGGAAATAAAAATGGCTAAAACAGAGAGAATTGAAAAATCACCAGAAGGAAAAAGAATATCAAATAAAACAGATCTTGGAGTATTTCAAGCAAATAAACGCGGGCAAATACACCGGGATTATTTGGCGCATTGTCTTAGGTGGAACCATGTGTTAAAATATCTTGGCAAAATGCGAAAAAATGAAAACTTTAGTATTTTAGACTTAGGGTGTGGAAAAGAATTTCCACTACTTAGAACAACATATACAAATAAAATAAAGCCTAAATATTATCTAGCTACAGATATAAGAAAACTAGATATTGAAGAGCTTCATAAAGAAATGACACCTAATTTTGAACATGAATTTCAACAGGTAGATTTTGTAGAAAATATTCCGGAACCTAAATATGATAATTGGGATGTAATTGTATTCTTAGAAGTGTTGGAGCATATTCCTAAAGAAGATGGAATTAAAATACTAAAAAACATTAAATCGGTCATGGATTCAAATACGATTTTATTCCTTTCTTCGCCTATTTTTAACGGAAAAGCCGCTTCTAACCATGTCTATGAATGGGAATACCAAGAACTTAAAGATCAATTAGAGTCGATGTTTATAATTGACGCTAGCTATGGAACTTTTGCGTCACAAAAAGATATTGAGCCTGCAATGTCAGGTTGCGAAAAAGAAGTATATGAAAAATTAAAAGAATACTACGATTCAAATGTTCTTTCTATTTTATTTGCTCCTATTCATCCTGAGCAGTCTAGAAATGCTATTTGGAGATGTTCATTAAAATCCTAAAATTTAAACTTCATGTTAATATATATCAGCATGAAGTTTAAATATCTTCTCAAAAAAGCTATCTTAAAAGAAGATGTAGATCTTAGCACAGATCTTATTCCAATTGGACAACCAGTCGGCGGAGTTAAAGATCCAGACTGGTTACCTGTATCCAAGGAATATGATAGATATGTTTGCGCTAAGTGCGATTATCCTCTTATAGGATATGGAAAAACTCTTCCGTCTTCCGATTTTATATTAGCCAGGAAAACAAATATAGTTTTTTGTCCTAATTGCAGATCAGCTAATGATTTAGATGAATTCGATGGATATATTGCTGATAATGGAAAGATAAATAAGAAATATTGGAATAGAACGACACCAGTTTATGACAATGAAGAGATATATTCTGGCGGATATAAAGCAAGCCGAGATAAACCATTGAAATTAAGGCCATTATAATATGAAAAATCCTGTTTATAGTTGTTCAAATTGCGGATATAAATCCCCAACTACCCAGGGACTTATTCAAGGAAAAGGAGGCTGTACTTCATGTGGAAAATCTAATTTCAAATGCCCTAGGTGCGGAATATACATGAAGATACGCCAAGGACTAGTTTCTAAACCACCTGTTGGCACAGTCGATGGACAAGAGACTTCAGTTAAAGTTACTGGAGGAGGAGACGAGCTTGATGCTCGCGCTGCGATATCAAAAATTGAACAAAACAAATTTGAGTTGTTTAGACGAACAGGTGAAATTATAAATCCTCAAACTGGAAGAGCTTATGATCTTGGTAGATCAAAAAAAATCAGAAGAATAAAATGAGAAAGAGCATTAGCATACATATTTATAGATGCATTGTATGCACTTACTATACACGAGATCCATCTAGTTTGAAAAAAACAAATTGTAATACTTGTCCTAATCCAGAAAAACATTTTAATTATATATGCCCTACATGTAGTTCGCCTCTTTTGAAATTAAAGTGTAAAACTTAATTTCTTTTTATTTATATTATTATTGTAACAAATTTTAAATAAATAGAAGGATAATAATATGCCTGGTAATGATTTTTTAATTATTGACACATATAACATGATTATTCGATCAAAAACTTCTTGGACGAAAGTCGAAGGAGAAAATTTAGTCGTATTGTCATTTCTAAGAATGCTAAAGAAAGCACTGAGTGATTTTAATCCTACTAAAGTTATTATGCCTTTAGATGATTATGTAGGAAATAATTTTAGAAGACAAATATTTCCAGAATACAAAGCAAATAGAGTTTCAAGAAATAAAAATGATCCATTTAATTGTTCTTTTAAAAAGCAAAAAGAAATAATTTTAAAATTGCTAGAAAATACTCTTCCAGTTTACACTTTGAAATATAAAGGATATGAAGCTGATGATATTATTGCTCAGATTTGCAGAATAGCATCAGATGATGTTAATATTGTGGTTTGGTCTAATGATAAGGATTTGATTCAATTACAACAACAATTTTCTAATGTAAAAGTTTGGAATCCACAGTCAAGAGATTTTTTTGAAAATCCAGAATATAACATCGTTACATATAAATCATTAGTTGGAGATAGATCTGATAATATTCCTGGAGTAAAAGGAATAGGTAAAAAAACTGCAGAAAAAATATTAAAATCTTCTCGTGAATTTATACGATTAATTGCAAGTAAATCTCAAAGATATCACGAATATATATTTAATAAAAGATTGATTGATTTAGTGGACAATGATTTGCCAATTCCAGATAATTTACATTACATTTTAGGGAAGCGTGTAAAATATGATGAAAAATCGTTTAAATATCTTATTAGCGATAATAATTTTAGCAGTATATTAAATCAAATAGAAGTATTTAATCAAATATTTTTTGGCTTACAGTTAAAAAATGATTATAAAAGAAAGGAATGGTTTTTTAATAAACAAGAGGATAAATAATGGAATCACATAAAGATAAAAATAGTGGAACAATTTTTTTAGATATTGGAAAAGTACATGCAAAGTCAATTGTCAGAGATTGTTTTACAATGGAAAAAGGTGTAGTTTTTAAAGAGGCGGATCTTAAATATGATAGACAAATGTTAATTGCAATCAGGGAGTCATTGACAGTAAATAAAGATTTCCCTAATTATTTGCAAGTTTGGATAGAGCATAGATTGTCAATTATTGAAGATGTTATTTATGGAGATAATAATGCCTGAGGGAGTAGAATGTTTAGTTGTTGCAGAGTCTCTACAAAAGTGGTGTAGAAATCAAGATTCAGATAATGAAGGAAGTATTAATTTTGAGCTTAATAGAATAAATAATGAAGCTATTGTTAGACATTCTCCTATTCCATTTAATAAATTTAATGAATTTTATAGTAAAGTAGATTATTCTAAAATATCTACTTTTGGAAAAACAATATTTATTCCTTCGACAAATGGATATTGTTTAGCTGTTCAATTAGGAATGACAGGCAATTTTTCTGAAGAATCAGTTTTACATTCTAGAGTCAGTTTTTTATCTGATTTTTCAGAATTGCATTATAATGATATGAGAAAGTTCGGTCAATTAATGTTATTTGAAAATAAAAATATTCCTAGAAATATAAAAAATCTTCTTAAAAATTCTATTGATTGGCGTAACAAGAAAGCTCCTGAACTTTTTGCCAAAAGAGTAAGAAGAAGAAAATCTTGGCAAAACTCTGCAATAAAAACCATATTGTTAAATCAACAACTTATCGCAGGCATTGGAAATATATATGCATGTGAATGTTTGTTTTCAGCTGGCATTAATCCTAAATCTTTAGTTAAAAAATTATCTAATAAAAAGCTAATTAAAATTATAGAAAAATGCCAAGAGATAATGTATAAAAGTTATTCTGTTGGAGGAATGACTATATACAATTTTACAAATTTTGGAAAAAAAGGTTTTGGAAGAAGTAAGTTAAGTGTTTATAATAAACGAGGACTTGGTTGTAAAATATGTCGAGCTGCTATAATACAGAGAATAAAACAAGATAATAGATCTACTTTTTATTGTCCGATATGCCAAAGAGAGAAATCAAATGCTCAAAAGAAAAAAAATAAAAAATATGACTCCTAAAGAGTTGAAAAATTATAGATTTAAAAAGTGTCGAGAAAAAAAGCTGCTGGAAGAAAAAGAATTAAAAGCAGCTGAAAGAGCAAAGAAACAAAAAGCTAAAATTGCCATAAAAACTGCTAGAACTAGAAAAAAAAACAAAGTCATTGCAGTAAAAGAAGAAAAAGCTCGTCAAAAAAAGCTTAAAGCTGCAGCTAAAAAATCGGCAATAACTAAAAGAAAAAATAAAGTTATTGCTGCAAGAGAAGAAAAAGCTCGTAAAAAAAAGTTCAAGGCAGTAGCTAAAAAGTCTGCGATAACTAGAAGAAAAAATATTATTGCTGCAAAAAAAGCAGAACGAGCAAACAAGAAAGCTAAAGTGGATGCTCGAAGAGCGGAACGAGATAAAAACAAAATAGTTTTTGATCATAAGCCAACTAAAGAGATGAACGAAGATGAATATAAAGAGTATAAAAAAGAATATGCCCGGAGATACAATGAAAGAAAAAGACAAGTAAAAGAAAGCTCTATGAATAATAGAGTTATCTCTAAGCTTTCTGGAAAAGCAAAAACGTCTTTTGAATGCGGATATAATCATAGGACATACAACAACGAAAATAGATTTGTTGACATAAAAGAAAATAAAAGATATCCTATGAATCCTTTAGTTAAAGGTTCATTATTTACTCTTGAGGGAGTAAATGTTTATTGTGAAATGAGCGCAGCTGTTAATTTAATTAATTTAGGAAAAACACAACTAGTTAAGGTTTCTCTTTCTATTTTTGTTATTCCAAATTTTATATCAAATTCATATATTAAAATTCAAGATTTTTGGAAAAAAGATGTTACAGATAAAATAGAAGAATTAACAACATCTAATTATTCTAAGATAATTCAACCAATAACGACAGAGAAATATCAAGATTTGATGAATAATTGGACTACTATAGATTTTATCAAAACAGCTATAAGACATGGGCATCGAAATAAAATAATTACAGCAGAAATACTATGGGATTGCTTAGAGCATAAATATTCTAAAGAAAATAATATTTCAATGAAAACTCTCATGCAAATGGCAAAACCTTTGCGAAAAAATAAAAAGTATTAAAAAAATTTGTTTAAATTACTTATATATGAATGTTAATTATGCTATCTTGCTTATAACAAACAAACATAAAAAAGAGGTGAAATAACAACGAAGTAAATAAGCAAGATGGCATATCGTTGATTGAAGTAGTAATTGTTTAAAAGACTTACAAGTAGCATTGCTTTAATTATGAACATAAAGTTAAATGCGTAAATAAATTTTGCGTAAACTGTTGATACAAATTACAATAACATATAGAAATTTTATTAAAATCTCATTATTTAGTAAATAGTTAAGGAGATTTTTTATGTCTAAAAAAGGACTTTCACTTCAGGGCGGCGGAGTTTTAGGGGCCGCTCAAATAGGAATGCTTTATCAAGCATTCGAAACTGATCCTCAATTTGCTAACGAGACTCATCCAGGAGACGTCTGGCCTATCATTGCAGGAACAAGCATCGGGGCACTCAATGGATTGATGATAGCTCTTAGGTACTCAGCTAGAGAAATGTTTGATATTTGGTTTAATACAGGAAAAAAAGATTTAGTTCGAGGAAGATGGAAGAAATGGAAATCTATTTATACTAGAGAGCCAATGGAATTTTTTATAGAAAATCTCATATATAAAAAATTCCTAGCAAAAGATATGAATTTCAGTGCTTTGTATGATCTTACTGGAGTAGATTTAATATGTATTGCGACTATTGTTCAAACTGGTAAGCCACTTATAATGGGAAAAAATTATTATAATTGCAATGTTAAAGAAGCAATCATGATGTCTACAGCTTTTCCAATAGCTTTTGATCCAATAATTTACATTGATCCAGCTGATTGCAAAGAGTATCAAGTAATTGATGGAGGAACTTTAATGAATTCGCCTATATTACCTTTAGTTAAAGAGCAATGCAATGATATAACTGTTTTATCTGTTGGAGGAATTCCAGATAAATTTAGACTTAAGGGAATAATGTCTTTGAAGAATTTATTTGAATTTATAACTTTAGGAAACGAACATATAAGTTTATCTTGGGCTTCTTATTTTGTTGACAATTTAAAAGTTTATCATTGTGAAGGAAAAAATATTAGCGCTTTCGATTGGGATAAAACAAAAGAATTAATAAAGCAAGGAATAAAAGCCTGGGACTTTGGTCCTATTAAAATAGAAACAATAGAAGAATGCATGAGCAAGTCTAGCAAAAGTTTATCATAAATGTTATAAAGGAAGGTATTAAAATGGGACAAGTAATTAATATTCAAGAACACGAAACTCTAAAAAGAATGCACAGTGTTGCAGTTAATGGGCAAAAATCAGCCCAGCGAGAAAGTCAAAAAGCAAATAAGCGATTATTTCTATTTCAAAATCAGATAAAAGTTGTTATTTCGCAGTTACAAGAAAAGAGCAGAAAATTAAATATGGATAAAAACCTCGCAAGAAATACAAATAAACACGAACAATCAAGATTAATAGCAAATACGATTAATATCGTTAATGAAGTTATTAATTTGATAATTTCTAAAACTAATATTTAATTAATGTGTTAAATTTGTATTCAATTACTACTCATTTAATAATTAACAAGGAATAATTAATGTCAGAGAAATTGAAACAAATAGCTTTATCTAAATCAAATGGCCATAAATATCTTGAAAGATTAGAGATTGAGTTTTCTGAAATAGAAAATAATTTTAAAAATCCGAAAACTCTTTAATATATAAATTAAGGAGAAAAAATGGCTAAATATAGCAATGAATATTATGAACTTAATAAAGAGAAAATAAAATTAAAAAATAAAGAATATTATGAGCGGAATAAAGAAAAAGTATTAGAAAAAAAACGAAAATACCAAAGCGATAATTGCAAAAAGATTCAAAAATATCAAAAAAAATATAGAGAAGAAAATAAAGAAGAAATAGAAGAAACTAAAAAGAAATATTATAGGGAAAATAAAGAAGAAGTATTAGAAAAAAAACGAAAATATAGAAAAGAAAATCGTAAATTATGTAGTCAAAGATGCAAAGATTGGTACAAAAAAAATAGAGAAAAAGTTCTTTTACAAAAAAAGAAATATTATAGGGAAAATAAAGATACAAAAATAAAAGAATATATTAATAAAAATAGAAAAGAAATGTATCGAAAAAGAAAAATATATATTGAAGAAAATATACAATATAAAATAAAACAACGTTTATCTAGCTATATTTGTAGGTCTCTTAAGAAAAGAAAAAGCATAAAAGAAGGTAAATCAACATTCGCTGGAATCCTACCCTATTCTATAGAAGATTTATTAAAACATTTAGAACTTCAATTTGAAGATTGGATGACATGGGAAAATTATGGTAAAAAATGGGATATAGATCATATAATTCCAGATTCCTGGTTTAACTATGCGTCTATAAATGACAAAGGGTTTTTAAAGTCTTGGTCATTGGAAAATTTACAACCTTTAAAAAAGTCAATAAATTACCAAAAAGGTAGCAGATATGCTGGATAACAAAATAAATTCTATTAAAGATTTCAATTTAATTGTTAATTCTTTGCCTAGATATGAAACTTATGAAGGTGAAAAATTTTCAACTATTAAGGAAAAAACACTTGAACATGTAAAAGATAATTCTAAATATGTGAAAAGATTAGAAATAGAATTATATGAAATAGAAAAAAGTGGAATGTGGGATTATTTTAAAGAATTAATAAAATCGAATCGTAAGTTCCATAATGATAAAAGTTTATTATGCGCTTACTTATGGGGAATTTGCCCAGAAAATCCAATAGAAGAAAATAAAGATTTAATTTGGGGTTTCTCTTTTGAGATGCCTGATTTAGATATAGATTTTGAGCCACACGCCAGAAATAAAATAAAAGAATATTGTTCGAAAGAATTTGGAGAAAACAACGTTGTTTCGATTGTTAACTATAATCACTTTGGAATTAAATCAGGAATAAGAGATATAGCAAGAGTATTAGAAATTCCAATTGATGAAGTTTTTTTTACTACAGAAATGGACGATGATGTCAATAATATGCCTTGGGAAGATTCAATAGAGCAATATCCTAAATTAGCAGAATTTGAAAAAAAATACCCTGAAGCATGCGGATTAATTAGAGATTTTAATGGTAGAATACGCGGAATGGGAAAACATGCTGGAGGATTAGTTATAGCTAATGTAGATCTTACTAAAACAATTCCTTTAGTAACAAGAAGTAATCCAGATGGAGAAAGATTCATATTATCTTCATTCGCAGAAGGACAAAATAGATCAGATCTTAAAACTGTTGGATTAGTCAAGCAAGATATATTAGGACTAGAAACCCTAAATTACATATCTACTTGTTTAAAAATACTGGAAAAAAGAGGTAAATATAATCCCAAAAAAGGGTTATTCAAAATAACTCCAGATTCAGAAGAATGGACTGATGAATCTTATTTAAGTGATCCTGATTCTATTGAAGTTGCAAATAACGCTGATCTTAAGCTTATTTTTCAATTCGATTCTCCTGGAATGAGGAGTTTAATAGAAGAAGGTGGAGTTACTTGTTTTGAAGATTTAGCAGCTTATTCGGCGTTATTTAGGCCAGGACCACTTGGCTCAGGTATGTCAAAAGAATATATTAAAAGAAAAAATGGGACAGCAGAGTATTCAATTCACCCAATTATGGAACCTATCATTGGGAGTACATATGGTATAGTTTGTTACCAAGAACAGCTTATGCAGATCATGAATAAAGTAGGATTAATATCATTGCAGGATTGTGATGATATTAGGAAAGCAATGGGTAAAAAAGAATTCGATAGATTTATGAAATATAAGCAAATATTTCTAGAAAATGGGCAGCGTACTCTTGGTTGGAAAAAGTTAGCAAGCAGAATAAAGAATCCAGATTACATGAAAGACTCTAATACAGATGAATTCATTATACGAGATAAAGAAGATAGTATTGAAGGTCTTTGGGAGCAAATGATTACGTTTGCAAGATATGGTTTTAACAAATGTATAACTCCAGACTCTATAGTTGAAACTAAGGATAAATATAAATTAGCTGGAAATTGTAAAACAGGAGATATAATTAAATCATATAATCCTGACAAAAAAGAATATTTTTGGGATGAAGTTATACAAAAGCATGATAATGGAATAAAAGACGTATTTGAAATAGAATTAGATAATGGGTATACAATTGAATGTACAATAAATCATGAGTTTTTATGTGAAAATGGAGAAAAAAGAAAACTTCATGAAATAATAAATAAAAAGTTAAAAATAATAACTGAAGTTAAAAAAACGTTTATAGCACTAAAAATAATAAATATAAAACCAAAAGGGAAAAAAAAAGTTATTGATTTAGAAATGAAATCTAAATATCATAACTTTTTAGCTAATGGAATAGTTATAGGAAATTCGCATGCTGTAAGTTATGCAATTCTTTCAGCTAGAGAATTATATTTAAAAACCCATTATCAAAAAGAATATTACTCTGCTGTTTTAAGTCATTTAAAAACTGGAGACAAGAGAATAAAAATTTACATTCAAGATGGAAGAAAAAAAGGATTGAAGTTTGAGCCTTTGGATATAAATAAATCTAAATTAGGATTTGAAATAATTGGCGATGAAATATGTATAGGATTTGATAAAGTTAAAGGAATATCTAAAGAAGCGGCGAAACTTGTGGAATTACAACCTTTTAAATCAATAGATGATTATTTAGAAAGATACGGTCCCGGGAAAAAAGTAGGAGAAACATTAATTAAAACAGGGGCTTTTAATAAATATGAAGAAAATATGAAAGTTCTTCTTAAGTATTTCGAATATCGAAGAGAAAATAGGCAAATAGAAAAAGGAATGAATCGAATAGAATTTGGAAGAATGTATAAATTATTAATGCAAGTTAAATCTTGCCCAAGACCAATAACTGATAAATTTACAAAATTAATAGAAGAAGGAAAGAAAAAAGTTTCATATGAAAATCTTATAAAAAATATAACAAGAGGGGAATTTGAATTTATTGAAATAGACAAATGCTCCTTATTAGATTACGTAGATAGTAAAAAAGATGATTTTCAAAAAAGTGTCATGGACATTTACGAGTTCAAAGATCAAGAATTTGTTCAAGTAATTGAAGATTTTTCAGACCAACAAAAATCTGAATTAGAAAATGAACTATATACTTTTTACTTTAATCATCCGCTAGACGCTTACGCAAGAGAGTGTGAATTAGATTTAGAAGAACTTTTAAGAAACAAAATAATGGGAAGAGTTGAAGTTATAATAACAGATGTAGAAAGAAGAACGACAAAAAAAGGAAATCCATTCTATATTATCACATTAGAAGATGAATATGAAAATGTACGAGTCTTAATGTGGAATAATCAATATACAATGTATAGAGATTTAATTTACAATGGTTCGGCCATTAGAATAGATATTCAGCCAAGCATGTATCATACATGGAATCTCACTAAAATGGGTGAAATAATTAGAATGAGAAAAATAAACGAACAAACAGAAGCTGAAGAAAGAGAAGAAAGAGGCAATCAAGAATATCGAGATCTTATAAAAAAATTAGATAAACTTAACTAAAGAGGTTATTATGATGCAATCATCCAATATTCCAAAATATGTTCCATGGGGAGAAGATCCTGAAGAAGGAATGATATTAATGGGATTCTCATGTGGAGCTGTTTTAGAAGGAAGAGAGCTTAAAGAAAAAATTATATCTAAAATTAGAGAAGGAGAGTTAGGATTTAGAAGTGCAGTAAAAATGTTCCAAGAAGAAGCTGGAGCTGATTTTGACCAGGCTTTAGATATGGTTAAAAGAATAAGAAGAGATTTAAAAACAAGAAATAAAAGAGATAGTTCTCTTGTCATATCCACTCCGTATAAATATACGATAAATAAAGTTTTTTGGGCTTTTGAATTTGATTTACCTCAAAATGATCCTAGATATTTTAAGCTTGATGTTATAGATTGTAAGAATATCGATATCGAAAAATATGAAAATGAAGATAAATCATTTAACTCAGAAAAATTCATTAAAGAGCATGTTTCTGATAGAGAAAAAAAGGAATTTTTTGAAATAAATGAAAGAGCACCAGAGGATAAGTCGGGAGACATAGTAGATGGAAACTGGCTTAAATCAAGAAAATAATATTGAATATGTTTCAATATCAGAATTTTCTTTTGATAAAATCAAAAAATATACAAAATACATATTCTTTTCTTTTTCTTTGAAAGAAAAAAAATCAATTATAGTAAAAAACTTTATTGTTTGGAAAGATAAATATCCTGGCTTTGGAATAATATTTACAAATGCTGGAATTTTAATCGATTGTTCTCAAGTTGATTTTGATCTTTTTTTTAAAAACGATATTCTCGAAGATTTATATTATCAATTTGTTAATAATGGATTAATAGGAATCAAAGATGAGTATATTAATTATTACATATAATGATAGTTATGATAAAATAAATCTTATTGATTTCGACCAAGTTCTTTATTTAGTAAGAGCTATTACTCCTCAAATACAAAAATGTAAATATGTAGATTTAATAAGATCAGAAAAAATAGAATCTGATCTTGTTGATTGCATATCAAAATATAGAAATAATTTTGATTATATTGTTTTTATAGATAATAAGAATAATTATGATATAAATAAAGATAAAATTATTTCGTTTAAACGAGATCTTCCTTCTAATTGGAAATTAAATGGATCTAAAAAAGCTTCAAAATTCGATCAAATTTCTGGATACTATGCTGAAAAATATGATAAAACCATGCTGTTTGTAAATTGCAAAAATATTACGGCACAAGACATAGAAAATATGAAACCGATTTCAAAAAAAAGAGTTATTTTCCCTTTTTTCTCTAAAATAATATTTGAAAATTATTTAAATATGTTTAATTATAAAAGCTTAGGAATAATAAAAAATAATATATAAATGCATAAATCTTTATTCAAAGAAATGAAAAAATTTGCTATAAAGTATTTGAAAATTAAAACTAAAAAGATTCAATAATTCGCGTTAAAATATCACTGTGATTATTCTTACTTATTTTTATAATAAATAAGGAGATACTTATGACAAATATAGAACATATTGTTCCTTTTGAATCTTTATGTAAATCTTCAGGTAAAGATTATACAATTCTTCATGAAATGTTTGATTGGCAAAAGAAATTTGGAGATCATTGTTTTGAGAAAAATGGAATAACAGATAATGAAGGAAATACATTGACTTTTAATAAGATATTTTCAGAATATCAAGATGGAAAATTTGGACCAAATAATCTTCCTAACATTTGGCTTCAAAAGTTTCATGAATGTATGCAGCAAGAATTAAATGAAACAGAAGATCTACTTCCTTGGAAGCATTGGTCAAAAGCTACAATTGGTGAAGAAGATCATCCTGAGCTCACGCCTCAAGAGCGCGTAAACATGCTTAAAATTGAACTCGTAGATATTTGGCATTTTCTTATGAGTGCTATGATGTGCGTTGGAATGGGACCTGAAGATTTACATAAATTTTATATTGCAAAGAATAAAGTTAATTTTGAAAGACAGGCTCAAGAATATAATACAGCTCATAAAACAGAAGAAGATAATTTAAAACTAGCAAAAGAAGAATAAAACATATTAAAAACGACTTTTTAAATGATAAATATAGTCAGATGTAAATTTGGCTATATTTTATTATGAAAATAAAAGAACTAATCATAGAAGGTAAAAATATTTATAGTCAGCGCTTAAAACAAGTCGAGCGTGATGCTAAGCGTTTCCGCAAACAAGTAGATAAGTCTATTGAAAAAAGACGCAAAGAAGAAGAAAAAAACCAAAAAAATCAATACCGTCTTAATAAAAGGGAAACTAAAAAAACTATAAACACTTTAATTTATGATCTTAAAAAAAATTCTAAAGACAAACAATCTCTTCTATTGTTAATTTCAAAATATAAAGACAAGATTAAACCAGAGACATATGAATTAATTAAATATATGTCTAGTCAAATAGATAAATTGAAAACAAATAGGCAAAGTGGAACTAGACTGATAACTAGAAATTTTCTTATAATCCCTAAAGTATTAGAACATCCTTTAGTTAAAGATAATCCAAATCCAAAAATACTAAACACTGTTTCTAAGATTATTAAAGTATCTAATATGAAATTAAATCCTAAATTCAAGCAACATGATAAAATAGGAAATTTTAGAATTATCAATAATGTTCTTTTTAATTCTATAAGAGATCTAGCCTTCGAATTAATGAGACAAGATATGGTAAATATGCAAGGAGTAAGTGATGACAATTGATAGTTTTGATATTTCTTTTTCAGTGCCTGGAGACCAGGTTGTTAGTAAAACAATAACAATAAATAAATCAAATTATTTAAAGAGTAGAATTTCAAATAAAAAACAACCCGTTCCTATTAATCAGAAACAAAAAAATCATAGAAAAATGCCTTGATAATTATAAATATCATTAATCTAATAAGTTCGGGATAATAAAATGAATAGAAAAATGAGATCTTTTAAAAGTTGGAAAGAAGAATTAGCGTCTAAAAAAGAAGGTGTTAATCCTACAGATATTGATTCTGCTGGAATGGATCAAGATCTTGATAATACTGGAATTCCGTATGACCGAGATGCTATAGAAAAAGTAGCGCTTATTGATAGAGAGCGTGATGAAATAGATCGTGAATATCAAAAGAAATTATTTGACAAAGCCTTTCCAAAAAAACCTGAAAATGATGATCCAAATGATTTAGATGTCACAAAAGGCCCGCAAGGTGAAACAAAAGGCGGAACAATTGATGCTAATATAAAAACTTATTTGATGAACAAGTTTGATAAAGAAAATGCAAGACGATCAAAATCAAGAGCTGAACGCGAAAAAGTAAATGCTAAGGTATCTTCTACATTTTTCAGACAAGATCAAGATGCGTCTAGAAATGACACTGGAGTTACTGGTGGAAACGCTGATAAACATAGTGAAGACGCTGAAGATTAAATTTAAAAAATAAGGAAGTTATTATGAAAACATTCAAGTAATACATAAAAGAAGAAGCTATAAACTATGTTCTTATTGATTCTACTAATCACGAAGCTGATTGGGGAAAAGAAACTACATACTACCATGGTTATTATGTTATTAATGGAGAAGAATTCAATGATGAAGACAACACTGATCGTGGTAATGCAATACTTGATTCAGCTTTAGTAAAGGCGTTGCAACTTCTTGGAATAAGTGCTACTGAAGAAGAAAGTGAATTATCCCAAATGATAGAAAATAAAACTGGAAAAGCGCTTGACTTAAAGCAGTTTAAAGTTAAAATATCTGGAACAACTTTAGATAATATTCAAATTGAAGAAATTTAAATAAGGGGGCGCAACGGTTTCGACGGGAACTAGAAGAGAGAGGATTGCAGGTCGAGGATAGTTTTGCTAACCTCGTTAATCAAGCAAAACACATTAATAACTAATTGGCGAAAACCAACTAGCACTCGCTGCCTAATAAAAGGCAACGCGCTCTGATAAAGATTTCCTGTGTTTTTATTAAGAGTGCCATCTTTAGCAGGGTAGCTTATGAATCTTTGGTCTAGAGAAACATAAGTGAAATTAATTAGACAAACTCTCAGTTAATTTTGCTGATTTAAAAATTAAGAGTTAAACTAAAATCAGATAAACTTGTAGTATATCTTCTTGGTCTTATTTTCGGACATCAGTTCAACTCTGATCGCCTCCTCCAAAATTGCTCAATACAAGTATGCGATATGTTTATTTGTATTTTTATTATAAACTTCCTCGACTATTTGGTCGAGGATTTTATTTTTATTATTTTGATATAATTCATCTCTTACTCTAATTATTTTCCATCCATTTTCTAAACACCAAGCATTTAATAAGTGGTCTTTAAGTTGTTTTCTTTTTAATTGGCCATTAATTTCTTTGAAATGCCATATTCCATCATATTCAATACAAATTTTTAATTTATTAGAATATAAGTCTCGAATCAAAGATTCTCCTTTATAAACCAATCTTCCTCCAAATGTCCATTGATCATTTCGATAATTTTCTATAAAATATGATCTAACTTCTCTTTCTCCTTTAGATACGATAACAGAATTATTATTAGATAAGATTTTTTTTCTATATTCTTCATTCATCCATAATTTTTTTGATGCTTTAGAATTTGAAATAGATCTTTTTTTATTAGTTTCTTCGCTCCAAGTTTTGGAATTAGCACAGAATATAGTGCAAAAATACCTTTTTTTAATAGGATGTTTCTTTTCAGGCTCTTTGATAATAAATTTTTTATTACATTTATGACATATTACTTTGAATTCTTTTATCTCTCCATTGATAAGTGCATACTTTTTCTTTAATGCTTGGCTGATAGATTTTGGTCCTTTATCTCCATTTTTTGTATTACTAGGACACCACCTAACATGATTTGAAAACACTTTTCCCTCAATGTTTTCAAATCATTTATTGCAATATTCGCATATTCTATTTTTTTTCATATATCTATAATAGAGGTTTAATCTTTGAACTTAAAAATAAAAAAATAAGTTCGACTTCCACTGCTTCCGCCATAAAAAAATCAATTTAAAAAATCAATTAATAACAATATATAATAATATAATTTTTAAGGAGATATATGATGGAAACATTTAAAGAATATATAGAAGATGGAAAAGATGAGCTTCTTTATAAACTGGCAGAACTAGAATACGATAATAACTCAGATGTATGGAGAGATCAAATGTCTGAAGAGCAAGACGAAGGTTTAGCCGACCCTGCAACTTATGAAAGAGATGAAGTTGTAGAATTTATAGCAAATAAATATACAAGTCTTTCTATAGATGAGCTTAGAAAGGCAATTAAATTTAAATAAAGTTTAAGAATCATAATGCTGTCTTATGTTAACTGGTTTAGTCAAATTCAAGAAAAAAAAGAGAATTCAAAAATGCTAGATACAAGAAGAGAAAAAATGTCAGAATTAGCACATGACCAATGGGCTGGATGGATGAAATATTTATTTAGCAAGAATGATAAAAATAAAGATGGATCTTTTACTATTTCTAAAGAATTAGTTGATAGATGGGAAAGACAAATAAAAACTTCATATAAAGATTTATCAGAATCTGAAAAAGATAGTGACAGAAAAGAAGCAGATAAGTTTTTAAAACTTTTTTAATAAATATACTATATGGAGGATATGATATGTGGCCATTTAAAAAAAAAGAGTCTAAATATTCTCGAAAAGCTATCACATATGTATTGTCAGAAATTTTAAGGCAAACAGTTGATAGAGAAATTCTTAGAGATATTGTTGATATAAATTTGCAACCATTAGTTGGGAATGCTGTTTTAACTGATTTTTATATCAAGCTTAATGAAGCAGAAAAAAAAATTGATACAAGAAAAGCTAAGTATTGGCTAGATAAAATGGAAATCCTTAAAGATACAAAGGCGTTTAATAAATGACAATTGATATGGGTTTTGATTTTGATTTTGATGATATAACTAAGGAGGCATATATTTGGGAAGCGTCTGATATTTTCTTAAAATCAAATAAGTCTCCTCTTATGCGAGTTCATGGAGATATAGAAAGAATACCTAAAAGAAAAAAAATTTCAGCATCAGATATAGATAATGTTGTAGGGTTGATTCTTAATGACAAAGATTTAAGAAAATTACAAAATGAAGGATTTGTAGATAAATCTTATGATGTAGATGAAAGATTTAGATTAAGAATTAATATCGCAAAAGATCTTGGCGGAACAACTATTGTTTCTAGAATAATTCCTACTCATATACCGACTATTGATGAATATAAGATGCCTAAAATATTCAAAGATATTTCCCTTGAGCATAATGGTCTTGTTATTGTTGGAGGCGTTACCGGTAGTGGCAAATCAACAACTATTGCTGCAATGATAGAGCATATCAATCAAAAGAAAAATTCACATATTATTACAATTGAAGACCCAGTAGAGTTCGTCCATACAGATAAGCAGTCTATTTTTACTAGAAGAGAGATAGGGACGCACGTAGAGTCATTTCCCAGTGGACTTAGAACAGCTTTAAGACAAGACCCAGATGTTATATTAGTTGGCGAAATGAGAGATTTAGAAACTACGAGAGCGGCAATGGGCGCTTCTGAGACTGGTCATTTAGTTTTCGCAACAGTGCACGCAGGCGAAGTAGATGATATGCCTGAAAGAATCATTCAACAATTTCGTGACGATGAACAAAATCAAATACGAATTCAATTAGCAAATGTTGGATTAGCATTCATCGCTCAAGCTTTAGTTCCTAAAATTAAAGGTGGGCGTGTTGCTGCATATGAAATATTAATGTTAACTCCTGGAGCAAGAAATTTAATTCGTGAAAATAGATGTGTTCAATTGCCAACTATTATGCAGACAGGAAGAAAACTAGGAATGAACACTATGACTGAATATTTAATGGAACTTTATGCAAATAAAATAATTAGTGATGAAAATTTAATATATTACTCTTCCAATAAAGATAGAGCTCGTGAATTTGCTCTTTCTCAAAAAGATACAGATATAAACCAGCCATACAGGCTTCACAAAGTTAGATAACGTGATAAAAATTACTATATTATTCACTCTCTTGAATTAAGATATTTTAATGCTAGGAGATAAAAAATGGCAATTTGGGAATTAGAATCAAATTTAGATTTATACACAATGTTACATGAGTTAATTGGAAGATATCATTCGCGACTTGAAGAAGCTAAAATAGTTCTTTATGCAAATGATAAAAATAAAAATAGAGCAAATAAAATTATTATTGCAGAGGCGTCAAAAGCTTCATCTAAAATGAAAGCTTCTACAAATGCTGATTTTACAATTATGGTTTATATGACTCCATGGAGTGATTTAAATATGACTCAGAAAAGAGCATGTTTAGATCATGAGCTTTGTCATTGCGGAGTTCATTTTGAACCAGTTAAAGAAGCGGCAGGTGGAACAAGAAGTGGAAGACCAAGGCTTAAAGTAGTAAGAGATGATTATGGCAGAGTACAATATACAAATGAAATTAAAAGAAATGAAAATGGAGAGCCTAAGTGGAGACTGCTTCCTCATGATCTTGAAGAATTCAGAGATATTGTAGCGAGACATGGAATTTGGGACAAAGATATTCAATCTTTCAAGGAAGTTCTTGATCGAAGTGTAGATGGTTCTTATAATTCAAATGAAACTATAACACCTGAAATTGTAAATATTGATATTGATATTGATGTTGAAAATATTGAACTTAGGAGTACTGATTAATGCCGATGGAAAATAATAAAGATTCGCTTTCTGCAAAAAGAAGATGTGTGTATCTTACTGGGACAATAAACGAGGAAACTACCAGAAAGTTTGTTGAAAATATATTAAGATTAGAGATGCAAGAACCTACTAAAGATATATTAGTAATTATTGATTCATGCGGAGGATCTGTAGATTCTATGTGGTCAATGATTGATACTATGAATTTACTTAGATGTAAAGTTCATACTCTTTGCGTTGGAAAAGCAATGTCAGCAGCAGGTATTGTCTTGATGAACGGGACAAAAGGAAAAAGATTTTGTACACCTCATGCTAGAATCATGATTCACCAAATTGGTTCGGGTGCGCGAGGCGAAACAGATTCAATGGAAAATTATATAGAAGAAATATCAAGATTACAAAGACAAAGTGATGATTTTGTAGTGCAAAAAACTAAATATAATAAAAAAGATCTTTTAGCTGATATTAAAGAAAAGAGAGAAATTTATTTACCAGCTGAAAAAGCTTTAGAAAAAGGAATAGTAGATAAAATTATCACAAGCTTTAATGAACTAAAACTTAAAGGGTGGTAACATAGTGATTGGTAGATTTCAAAGATGTGATATTCCTAAAGGCTGGTTTTGTTATACTAGCCTTTATTTCTATAAAAAAGAAGTAGATTATGGCAAAAATGGAAAGCATATAGTCGATTGTCAAAAGACTAAGCCTTGTCCTTATTGTGATAAAGTTAAATATGATTTAATTGGTTATTGTGAATTATTCGCAGATGAAGAAGATAATGAAGTTATTGATGTTTGTAAAATTTGCGGAATAAATGAATTTACAGACGAAGAATTAGAGGAGGAATTTAATGAAGAAATTCAATGAATGGAAGAAATCAGAAGAGATGGAAAAGTTCTATGAAAAACGGCGCACTTACTAGTTTACCGTCTAATATTCATAAAGATAATGCTTACATAGAAACAATAGACGGAATACAAATTTTTGGACCAAAAGACGACACATACGGTAAATCAAAGTACATGATAAAAGAATGGTTAAAACAAGAATTGTTTAAACCTTGTTCTATTATTGGTTATAAAGGGCGTTCTCAAATGATAGGTATCTCGTTTGATTTCTCATAAGCGACAAAAAAAAATGAATTAATGTCTTCTATAGGAATATATAATAAACAGAAAATATATTATGAATATGGAAAAAGGTGGATGAAAATGATTGAATTAATGATTACAGACAAAATTACGACAACAACTACCATAGCTACTTGGTGGACAGGCATTGGCTTTGTCTTTGATCAGTGATTGACTCACATAGATTAAATGATAAAGCCCCGGATTTTCGGGGCTTTTTTAATATGTTTTGAACGCCGATGTAGTTTAACGGTAGAACGCGGCTTTTGTACGGCCGTTATGGGGGTTCAATTCCTCTCATCGGCTCCATAAAATAATTTGCTAGCGTAACTCAGTTGGTAGAGTACTTGCATGGTAAGTAAGCTGTCGCGGGTTCAATTCCCGCCGCTAGCTCCAAATATAATAAGGAAAATGTGCCGGGCCATGTTCCAAGGCTGGCGGACGTGGCTCCAAACCATGTCGGTGGGATTCGATTTCTCAGCCCGGTGCCAAATTAAAAAAAGGCGTTAATTTAATGATGAAAAAATGTATAATCTCAATAATTATGTTATTTGCAGTTGGATGTACTAAGTTCGTAGAGCTTCCTCCGTTAGAAGTAATTCCTATTGAGGTTGAATTTATTGAAGGAGATAAATACTTAGAAATTCCAGATGATTATTGTTTAATAGATGATAAAAACAATAATCGCCATTTTATTGTTTTCTTAAGAGAAGATGGTGTTTTAGCGATTGTAAATTATCTCGAATTAAGAAAATAAAAATTTATTATTTTTAGATCAAAAAAATAATATAAAATTTATTTTTTAATATATATTATAAGAAATGGAAAATAAAATTTGGATACTATCAAATCCTAGATGTGGAACTAGATACGTTTGTTATTTTTTAGGGTTTTTTTTAAGAAAACGTTTTGGAGAAGAATTTAATCCAAATCCATTATTCCCAGAAACGTTTTATAATCGAAATGACATTGATTCTATTTCAAATAAAAGAAAATTCATTTTAAATAACGAAAATCTTCCAGGACACATGAGATTGTTTTATTTGCATTATGATAATCTAAAATTAAAAAATAAAGATTTATTATTTTTAGATCAAAAAAATAATATAAAATTTATTTTTATTAAAAGAAGAGATATTTTAAAGCAAGCTATTTCTCATTATTTAGCAAACTTAACTAATGATTGGTATATAGGAAAAGAAAAAAAAATATTACATAGATATATATCTAAGTTAAATTTGTTAAATATACAATATAATAAAAAATTACATAATATAATTAAAAGACATATAAAATGTATAAAATATTTTAACCAAAAATGGGAAGAAATAATTTCATATCATGGAGACAAGAGTAAGTTTTTATATATTGAATATGAAAATGTTATTAAATATCCGATTCCAGAATTAACAAAGATACTTAATTTTTGTGGACAAAAAGTAGATAAAGAATTAATCAAAAAAGCAATAACAAATCAGCCTTTACAAATGAGAAGTAATGCAAGCGATTATTTAGAGCGGCATTACAAAGAAAATAATTATGAAAATGAATATCAATCTATGTTTAAAAAGTTATAAAATAAACTCTATTATATAAAAAGAGTTAGAAAATTTAAGTAAAATAATTTCAAAGGGAAAATAATAATGGATACTTTTAGACAGTTTTTAGGAAATGGAAGTGTAAAAGACGCACCTTTTATAGATGATGAAGGAAATTTTTTAGTTCAAAGCGGGGACACTGTTAGGTGGAGCAACGAAGCAGGGGAGCAATTAGCTGGCAAAATAACTGATATTGATACAGATAATAAAATTGCCTCTATTGATTTATACGACGGCGAGAAAGAAAAATTATCTCTTGAAGGATAAATAAAAATGAATATTAAAATCATAATAGGAATTATAATTGTTTTTGGATTGTGTTCTCTAGGTATTACTGCTGAGTTAACTAAACTGGAAATACCAAAAAAAGATTTTTCTAACCAAATTTCATATCAAATATCTGAAATCGTCAATGGTAATACAATAGTTTTAATTGTTAATGGGAAAAAAGAAACTGTTCGATTGGCAGGTGTTACTTCCCCAAAAAGTACTGAGTTATTCGTGACCGAAACTAGTGCTTTCACGCGAAACATGCTTTTAGGAGAATTAGTCTATGTAGAGGCTGAACTTAAAATAATTTTGGATGAATATGGTCACATGTTTGTTTATCTTTATCGTTCGCCAGATTACTTATTTGTTAATTTGGAAATAATACGACAAGGATATGGGCGTACAAACACTATTCGTACATGTTTATATATGGATTTATTTCAACAATATGAATATTACGCAAAAAAAAGTAGTAGAGGGTTATGGAAAAAGAATAAGCATAAGCACCAGTTAATCGTTGAAGTAGTCCCTAAATATAGCAATCTAAGAACTACTTCAACAGATCATATTGCAATTACAAAAAAATTGCCAAAAATAAAAAAACAATATACAGTATATCGAACTAGTGCTGGAAAAAAATATCATAAAAGTGGTTGTTCATATTTAAGTAAAAGCTCTATCCCAATTTATATAAGTCGCGCTAAATCTATCGGTTTAACTCGATGTTCAAGATTTTAATTACTAAATGAATTAAGAAAAGTCATGAATGATAAAACAGCAGAAATAGTACAGCAATTAGTTGGAGTACCAATTAAACTATCAGAAGAATTACATACTGAAAAAGAACCTTGGGCAGCAACAAGATTAGCATTGTTAAATGCAGTTCTTGATACGAGGGTTGCTGGCGCGCGATTTGCAGTTCGATATAAAGATAATAATGAATTTGATAAGTTAATAATAATACAAATTGACGAGCCAGATGAAAGACCAAGAAATCTTTCTGATTCGTTAAAAGATTTAGCAAATGTTATAGTAGAATAAGTTTTAGATTAGAGCATGCCCCTGTAGTGTTAATGCTAGCACCATTCCTTCGTACGGAATAAGTACAGGTTCAAGTCCTGTCAGGCGGCTCCATTATATTAATTGAAACTCTCCTTCTCCACAATTAGGACATATTGTTCCAGGTTGATTATAATCAATTGGAGCTTCATATCCGCAATTATCGCATTTAACCATTTTGTGTTCTTTGTCTAAAGTATAAATTGGTTTAGGAACTTTGTCTACAAATTTAGTCATATATTTAAGAGTTTTCCAAACAGATTCAGATTTATCCCAGTAAGATTGAATCAAGTTTATAATTTCCTGTTGGTCTTCAAGTCCTTTAAATTTATAAGTTAATTTTTTGCCATCAGCGATAATATCAAACATGTCGTTGGCAGAAGACCAGTTAAGTATTTTAAATTTAGTATTTTTCATATGATCTTTCATATAATCGGATAGTGTTATCATTAATTTATATATTCAATTATAATGATTTTTTAATAATAGTCTTAGAAACGTTAAAGAATATGCCTAGGTCGCGTTCTCTGGTTAGTTATTAAATAATTAACCAGGATAATACTGGGGTTAGTAATTCACACTTTAGATTGAATTTAAAATTAATTTTAAGCGCAAAAAAAATATATGTTAAAAAAAAAAAGAGAAAAATAACTTTATTTAAAGTAGATAGGAATTACAATGAACGCATTAAGAGCTCGGGTAATTATTGATATTGATATTCACGATTTAATGGTCGCGAGCATTCCTGGGGATTTATCAACTTAAGTGTTTAATAAATTAAGATGATAAAAACCCGGATTGGAAACGATTCGGGTTTTTTATGGGAACGTAGCTTAGTTGGTTAAAGCGCTTTGCTGATAACAAAGAGACCGGTGATTCGAATTCATCCGTTCCTACCAAATACATAAAAGAGTTAAATATGAAGAATCAACCTAATAGGAATTATAAAAGTGACGATATAGTTATGACTCCAGAATATTTGGTTAAAAGTTTAATTAATCATTTTAAACCAATGGGAAAAATACTAGAACCCTGCAAAGGAAGTGGGAATTTTTTAAAATTTCTACCAAATGCAGATTGGTGTGAAATATCAGAAGGAAGAGACTTTTTTGATTATACAAAGAAAGTTGATTGGATAATAACAAATCCTCCATGGAGTCAAATAAGAAGTTTTTTAAAGCACGGTATGGAAATAGCAAATAATATAGTATATTTGTTTACAATTAATCATATTTGGACTAAGGCCCGCTTAAGATTAATAAAAGAAAAAGGATTTGGAATACGAGAAATTTGTATTTTTGACACTCCAAAAGAATTTCCAAATACTGGATTTCAATTGGGCGCCGTTCATTTAAAAAAAAGTTATAAAGGAGATATTAAGTTTACGGAATTATTGGATTTAGGACATGATAAAAAAATGGATTAAAAATAACATTAATTTATATAGTTTATCTTTTTATTGGAATCAAAAAAGAGTGTTTTATATTTTTGGTCCTATTTTATATGATTTTCAGGTCCAATTTGCAATATCTTTTTGGTTTTTTACAATTGGATTTACAAGATTTGCAAATGAAAAAGATTTTCGTACTGAGGAGTAGTTTAATTAAATTAACGCGGGTGGCTGGTTGGATCAGAGCTTGGCTCATAACCACGGCATTGAATAAGATTCGAATTCTTAACCCGCTACCATTTTTATAATTAGAATTATTGAAATGGTTATGTTTTAGGTTATTATGGTTAAAATATATGATAAAGAAATGGATTAAAAATAACGTTTGTTCTTATAATTTGTCTTATTTATCCTCCGTTGGTGTAATGGCTTAACATTCTTGACTGTCGATTAAGAGCTGGGAGTTCGATTCTCCCACGGAGGGCCAATTATATTTGAACCTTTTTCTTCCTGGGTGTATATATTACATTATGGAGAAAAAAAATATAAATAAAAAATGTGAAAAATGTGGAAATAGCCACAATGGTTTATATGGATCAGGAAGATTTTGTAATAATAAGTGCGCTAGATCATTTTCAACTAAATTGAAAAGAATTGAAATTAATAAAAAAGTCAGTAAATCTTTAAAAGGAAGATCTCAAAATTTACCTACACCTTTTTGGAAAAAAAAGCAAAACACATGTAAATTATGTAAAAAAGTTTTTTTTCTAAAAAAGAAAAATCAATTATTTTGCGGTGTTTTTTGCGCAAGAAGATTTAATATTGTAAAAGCTAAAAAAGCAAGTGAAAAAATCAGTAAAGAAAGATGGAGTAAAATCAATAAAAAATCTTATTTTGATGGAAAAAATAAAGTTGGCGGCGGAAAAACTCAATGGATAGAATACAGAGATATTAAAGTTCAAGGAACATTTGAATTAAGAACTTGTAAGATACTTGATAAATGGAAAAAAGAGGGGAAAATACAAGATTGGCAATACACCAATGATAGATTTGAATACATTGGAAATGATAGTAAAAAGCATACTTATTTATTAGATTTTAAAGTTTTTGATTTAGATGGATCATTTTATTACATAGAAGTTAAAGGATATGAAAGAGAAAATGACAAATTAAAATGGAAATCAGTTAAGAATAAAGGGTATAAACTTGAAGTTTGGTTTTTAGAAACTATTGAAAAACATGAAAATAACTTATGAGTTCAAGTCTCGTCGCTCCCGCCATAAAGGAAGAAAATGAAAACTTTGAAAATATTTTATGAAAGTATAGTTTTTTTATTTATTTTTATTTTGCTACATATTGTTAGTTTTATGAGAATGGAAAAGTTAGCAAATAAAATAGATAATTTTTTGTATGTTAAAATGAAAAAATTTGAGGAAATGTGAAGTGAATTTTTTAAAATGGTTATTTGAGAAAAAAGAATGCGAACATTACTGGGCTATTGAAGAAGATAAAAGCAGTCGTAAGTGTATTATTTGCGGCAAAGTTCAGTTTAAAAAAATAGATAATTGGATTGGTATATGAAAACATTTATATGTGACGATTGTCAATTAGAAACATATAGAATGGATGTTGGGCAAGCATATGTAGAGTTGCCTAACTCTGTTTGTCAAGATTGTGGAAATGATTTATTTAATGGTAATTATAAGCCCAAAACTTTCGTTCAATTATTGTCAGAAAAAACACCAGAAGAAGAGCTCTTAAAAGAGATTTTTGGAGAAAAGCATGAGAGACATATGAGAACAGGATCTTCTCAGAAAAACATAGATTACGTTTTAAACTCAAGAAAAAAAATATAGATCCGTCGCCCAGCTGGCCAAAGGCTCCGTCTTTACACGGCGGCTATCTCCGGTTCGAATCCGGACGGATCTACCATTTAATAAAGGAATAATATAAATGAGTTATATTATAGTAAAAAGTAATACATTACAAGTAGCTTGTGAAAAAATATTATTAGAGATTGATGTGAAAAATGAAAAATACAATGAAAAAATAGCAGAATTTCATGAAGCAGGAAGAAAAGATTTTGAAAAGCATGTATTGGATTTATTTAAAGAAAGTCAAAATTCTTTCAAATTTTTGAAAAAATTTCTTAGATTAAAAAAGAAAGAGCCAACTAAAAGAAATTTACGAGAATTTAAACCAAACAGTTCGTTATCTTATAATATCAGAGTTTATGAACAAGGAGATTATTTTCTCGGCGACACCCAAGACAAAGTGCTTAGAATATTAGAAATGTGCAAGATATCAGACAAAGTTCAATTAGATGAACATGACGTGTATTGTCTTCGAGATTATATATAAATATGATTAAGGAATAATATAAATGAGTTATATAACTATTAAGAGCGATGTTTTACGAAAAGCGTGTCAAAAAGCTATTGAAGATATAACAAATAATAGGAATGGAATTCTTCTAAAAGAATTCAATAAAGTGCAAAATTCTATTTTTGCAAAAATTTTTAGATTAATTTTTAGAACAAAAAAGAAAAAACCAACAGAAGAGAATTTAAAAAAATACATGAAAAGATTAAGTGTATTTTCTTCTGTTCATATTCAAGGATGGTTAATAGAAGAAGTTGCTATTTCTCTTTTAGGAATGTGTGATTATACAAATGAAGTTGCGGTAAGTTGTGGAGATTTTTATTACATTGAAAAATATATGACATAGCAGACGAAGTTTACGTAAATACAGAAGATTTTAAACAGTTGCGTTATTATTTGTAAAACATGGCGATGTAGCTTAGTTGGTTTAAAGCGCCAAGCTCATATTTTGGAGATCAGAGGTTCAAATCCTCTCATCGCTACCATTTACTTTTAATAAAACAATTTAAGTTTTTAATTCTTTAAATATTTTTTTTGATAAAATATTTTTATTTATAAATTTTTGAACTAAATTATTTTCTTGTTTAATTGGATTTAAAAAATGAATAAAATATGCTTTATTAATATTTGAATTTATTTTTCTTCTTTGTCTTTTTCTATTAAATTTATTTTCAAGTTTAATATTATTGAGATTTGAATTTCTTGTTATATGAGCATTAATAAAATATTCTGAAACATTAAATGGAAAATCATTTAAACTAGTTATTCCAGTTAAATGATATTTTTTAAATATATAATTGAAAAATAGTTTATCAAAACTATTGATATCTAAGCTTGAAACTTTTTGTAATATTTCATTATTAATTGGTAAAAATTCTTTAATCATATATTTTTCAAATTCCATAGAAGATATTAAAGTCATTTCCGTTTCAAGGGCTTCAATTAAACTAGTGAGAAAACTTGAGCTATATATTCCAAAAGACATTTCGCAACTTTGATTTTTTTGTAATTCTTTATCTCCAGAGAACATTAAAGCATGTTGATCAAAATCTTTTAATAAATTTTCTAATTTTTTAGGATATTGAATAAGTAAAGAATCTATATCGAGAATCATAAAATAGTCATACTGAGATAATAAAGATTTATCAAAGTTAGCAATACATTCAGCATACGCTAATGATTTATAATAATCATTAGGTAAATTATTAGAAATAGAAGGTCTATGTTCTAATAGATATTGATTAGAATATCCAAGATGTTTTAAAAGTTTTTTACTTTTTTCGTGCATGGATTTCCAAACGTTTTTTTCTTCATTGTCTATTAAGACGTGGACAATTAACATGTTATTAATATTCATAGTATAGGTATTTATTGATTATGATTGAAATTAATGGAAATATTTTTGATCAAAAATGTGATGCAATTTGTATTACTACTAATGGTATTATTAAAAAAAATGGAGAAGCTGTAATGGGAGCTGGAATTGCTCTTCAAGCTAAAATAAAATATCCTCAACTTCCAAAATTATTAGCTGAAAAAATAACACAAGAAGGAAACAAGATATATTCATTTAAATTTGGAAATATAAATATCGTTACATTTCCAACTAAGAATCATTGGAGAGATGATAGTAATATTGAATTAATTAAACAATCTCTTTTGCAATTAGTTCAAATGGCTAATAATAATGAGTGGAAAAAAGTCTGTTTACCTCGACCAGGATGCAATAATGGAAAATTAAATTGGTTAGATATTAAAAAATATGTGTCAAAATTAGACAATAGATTTATTATAGTTAATTTATAAGCGCAAATAAAAATAGCGTTAAAGTAAAAAAGTTAAGAGAAAATATCTTTTAATGTATATTATAAGGATGAGACAATGATTACTGACATACGACATAACCGATTCTTTGAGAATTTTCATAATGAACATGAAGATGTGACTCGGGCTTTGTATATGGCATGATCATAAACAAATAGATGTTAAAAAGCCCCGAGTCTGCAAAGATTCGGGGCTTTTTTATTATGACTGGATAGCTTAAATGGTAAAGCGCGCGGTTGAAGCCCGTGCGATGAGGATTCGAGCGCCTCTTCAGTCACCATAAATTAGTGTGAGCTAGAGGTAGTTCAATTGGCAGAGCGCAAGACTGTGAATCTTGAAAATTGTGGGTTCGAATCCCATCCTCTAGTCCAGAAATATAAGCGTTAAATTATATGTCATTATTATCTAATATATGAAAAGGAATTTTAGTTTCTCACATTTGCAATTCGTGATAAAGGAAATATAAATATGAAAAGGATTAATTCTACTGCTTTTAAGTGATTAAATAAATCTACTTAGGAGATAGTAAAATGTCTAGAAGTTATAAAAAAACTCCTGTTTGCAAAAAGGAGAATGCGCGGGACAAGAGATATTGGAATAAAATTGTTCGTAGAACAAAACATGTCGGTAATTACTCTGCTTATAAAAGAGTTATTCTTGCTGATGATTACAAAATTAGGAGTCATGCTACTTGGCAGGAATTTATAGATTATAAATGGAAATTGTATTATATGGACATAAATCTTTGGTGGAGTTGGAACTTGACTAATATGCCTAGTCCACCTGATGAAAAAGAAACATGGAAATATTATTTTAAATATTATATTAATAAATAGCAATAAATTGTGGCCCTGTGGACGAATTGGCTAAGTCGCCGTCCTTTCAAGACGGAAGTTGCCGGATCATGGCCGGTCAGGGCTACCAAAATATTATCAAAATTTGAACTTTAATTATATATATTATAATAGAGGTTTAAATTATGAAATGCAAAATATGTAATAAATATTGCAAATCAATAAGATCTTTATCAAGTCATTTAAAATATCATGATACAAATTTATTAAATTATCGTATAATGTATGAAAATTTTAAAACACCTATTTGTCCGTATTGTGGAGAAAAGTCAAAATTAAAAAAAGCAAGTAATATAAAATATTGTTTAACATGTGGATCTAAACAGTGTATTTCTACTCATTGTCACAAAATGAGACATTCAGAAAAAACAAAAGAGATATTAAGAAATAAAAGGTTTAATTATTTAAAAAAGAAAAATAAAAATACAGCTTGGCAAACTCATCATCGGAGAGAAATGAGTTATTTAGAGAATTGGTTTTATGAAAATGTTGTTATAAAATATGAATTGTGTAACAAGTATGATGTAATATATGAATATCCATTTTATCCATATTTTATAGATTTTGCATTTTTAAATATACAGTTAGCAGTTGAATTAGATGGTGGAACTCATTTTGATAAAAATGGAGATAGAATACAAAGAGATAAAGATAAAGATAAATTATTGTTATATAATGGATGGAGTGTTTTTAGAATTAATTATCAAGAAACCAATGAACATGCAATACAAAAGTTTTTAGAATATATTGGCAATATTGATATATTAAATCCCAAAATATTCGAGTCAAAAATACATAGAGGAAAAATTCAAAAAATAAAGAAAAGAAAATATGGAACAAGGAAAGATTATTTCAAAAAAATAAATGAAGAATATGCTGAAAATCAAAAAGAAACTATAGAAATAGTTGAAAATAGTGATGTTGATTTTTCTAAATTTGGATGGGTAAAAAAGATAGCAGAATTAACTAATAGAAATCCTCAAAAAATCCAGAATTGGATGAGAAAGTTTTGTCCAGATATTTGGGCAAAGGCATATAAAACAACAAAAGCAAAAGATTATAAAGAGGTGAGTGATGAAAGAGAAAGAATTAAATGATAAACTAAAAAAAGCGGAAGAGACAATTAAAAGTTTTAGAGAAAGTTTGGATTTGTGTTTAGGGGAATATAGTCCATTGCCTGAAATGACAAAAGATATTATACGTGGATTTTTTATAGATAATATAAAAAAGGATATAATGCGTTAGAGTTATGTTTAGTTTGTAAAATTGTTAGTATGTCGTTTAGTTTATGTATTATGGTTACCAAAAGGAACAAGAATGAGTTGCAAAAAATGCTATAAAGACTCAGGAGAATTTTGCAAAGAAAGTTGCGTTAGAGATTTTTTGAAATCAGAAAAAAATAAAATAAAAAAAATTATTGAAAAAAACTATAACTATAAGAAGATATTGGAGAAGATATATAAGAAGTTATTAAAATAAATGTTCCTGGGTAGCTCAATAGGTAGAGCATTTGTCTGTTAAACAAAAGGTTGTGGGATCGTAGCCCACCCCAGGAGCCAAATTATTAATAATATAGAAAGTAGGATAGTGGTATGTCATATGAATTAGAAAATATTATTCCTAAGTTTATTAGAACAAGCCATTTGCCATTTGAACCCAATGCGTCAAGAGATGATCTTGTTGCTGATATTTCGTTTATAAAACAATTGATTTTAGAGGGCGAGAGAGCAAGCGTAGAAGAGAAGTTAGATGGCGCAAATTGCGGAATAACTATAGTTGATGGCCTCCCGATAATACGAAATAGAAATCATATATTATCTCAAGCGCAGTCTGGAAGATTAAAAACACCAGCCAAGCTTCAATTTGATAATATTTGGAATTGGTTTTATTCTAATGTAAATAAGTTCGAAAAGTTGACTGATTTATTGGGTTTTGTTCCTAGTGTTTATGGCGAATGGATGTATGCAACTCATTCTGTAAAATATGATTTGCTTCCTGATTTTTTCGTGCCATTTGATATTTATGATTATAGAAAAAAGATATTTTTAAGCCCTGATGTTGCAAGATCATGCTTGAAGAATGCGGGATTTAGTTTGTCTTTTCAATTTAGTAATGATTCGATGACTACAAAAACGTTGTTTTCTAATGAAAAATTATTATATAAAATGAGAGACGGAAAGTCTATATTTTCAAGTAATTCTCAGAGAGAAGGCATCTATATTAAAGTGTATGATGAAGAGAAGATTTTAAATAGATTTAAGATGGTTAGATCAGGATTTATTACTGATGATCATTGGAATAAAAAATTATTAAGAAAAAACGTTATAAATAATTAGGATAAAGTTTTTGGATGTTTAAGTTTGGGCAAGTAGCTCTTGTCCACGAAAGAAAAACGGCTGAGTGTTTATTGAGACTAGAAAAGCCTACTAATCAAGGCATAGCCAGCTTAGACCGCTTACGATATCTTGCTCCTCGTGGGTTGTTTTTCTTTCTAAATTTTTAAGGAGTAAATATGAAGACAATATGGTTGACAGGATTGCCATGTTCTGGAAAAACAACAATATCATTAAAATTAAAAGAAAAATATTATCATGATCATGTTCTTTTAGATGGAGATATAATAAGAGATCATATACACAATGACGATATGAGCATGAAAGGAAGAATGCTTCATTTATCATATATTAGTTATATGTGCCGATTATTAAATGATCAAGGTCATGGAGTTATTTGTTCATTTGTTAGTCCAACAAATGAAATTAGAAGTAAAATTGATGAAATAATTCGTAGCGAAAATATTTGTAATATTTGGGTTAAATGTTCTCAAGAAACATGTATTAAGAGAGATGTAAAAGGAATGTGGCATAAAGCTATTAACGGAGAAATTAAAGAATTTACTGGGTGGGATGGATTATGGGATGATCCTATAAATTCTGATATCGTTGTTGAAACTGATAAGGACGATTTAGATACTTGTTGTAATAAAATATGGAAATATTCATTGTTAAGTGTATGAATAAAAGAGGAAAACATCAATCTTTAACTAAAGAAATAAAATCTCAAGTATTGAAAATGGAGAAATTGCCTGGAGTTAAAAGAATTATTATTGGTTCAACTATTAATAAAAGAAGCAGTAATCGAACTTCTAGGCAAAATAGGGCAGCAGATAAAATGGGATCTTTCAAATATCAAAGCGATATTAATGCTGGAATTAAAATAAGAGCAAATACATCTAGAGGAACAATGACTTTATATGTTTATTGTAAAGATAAACATATTGTTAAGAAATTTATAGATAATATAAATGATTGATAAATTTTAAAAAATGAAATGATAGTTTCTTTGAATCCAAAAAAATTTATTTTTATTCACGTTCCTAAATGTGCAGGAACAAGTATAATAAGTGCGTTAAATACTTATCTAAGTAGAAACGGAATTAATTATTTTCATTTAGGGCGCGACTTTAATTCTGGTAGACCAACTAGATACCATGTACCAGCCTGTGAAGTTTCAAAAATTTTAGAAAGATTTTCTTTAGGAAAATTAAATGATTATTTTAGCTTTGCTTTTGTAGGTAATCCATGGCGTAGAATGATTTCTATTTATACTATTTTAAATAGAGATATAGATATAAATATAGATCAAATAAGCTTAGAGAAAAAAAACACACTTAAAAGTTTTGATAGATTAGTTAATTATTTAGTTCAATTAGACTCTGAAGAAAAGTCGATATCATTTTTAAATCAATCTGGGAGTAATTTCTTTAAAAATACTCAAAATAAAATTGTATCTGGAAAAGATAATAAAATTATCTTGGATTATATAGGAAGACTTGAATTATTAGATGAAGATTTTGATGAAATATTAAATTATTTAGGTATAAATAAAAATGAATGCAAATTACCTCGGCAAAAATTAAACCAATCTTTGCACAAAGATTACAAAACATATTATACTAATGATTTAATAGAAAAAGTTTATTCAATCTTTAAAGATGAAGTTGATTTTTATGGTTTTAATTTTGATTCATCAGCTACTAGAAATTTCGGATTTATTCATAAAAACAAGCAATTTAATGAATTTAGAAAAATATAAGCATTAATAATTTTAAACATATAATAAATTATTATAAGAAAGAATAATAATAAGAATAATAATAAGACAATGAATGAAGATATGTTACAAGAAATAAATTTAGCTGCTGTTAGATGTAATGGATATAATATTGAATATATTAAAAATCCATCTGATCAAGTTAAATTGGTAGCCGTTCAAGAAAATGGAAATGCTATTGAATTTATTATAGATAAAAATAAAGATAAACAGCTGAAACAAGTTATAATAGATATATTTACATCGTGTTTAAAATATTTACGTCGTGTTTAAATTATTAATCATTTATATTATTAATAATTCATAGATAATATAAATGATTAATAATTTACATGAAGCTTTTGAAATACTTAAAGATTATAAAAAAATATTAATTGTTGGTCCTCAGAGATCAGGAACTACTATAGCTTCTAAAATATTTGCAAAAAAATTAAATCTTCAATGTATTGACGAAATTAGAATAAAATGTTCTCGTGAAGATTTATATTTAGCTATAATTAATACTGAAAACAACTTTGTATTGCAATGCCCTTCAATGTCTCATTGCATTCATAAGATAGGAAATAGAGACGATTTGTTTATAATATTTATGATGCGAGATATTCATGATATAATATGCTCTCAAGAAAGAATCAGATGGAATTATTGCGAATCTGAAAAAAAAATATATATTAAAGAAGGGTTTAATATAAACATGAATGCTCCAATATCTGTTGTAAGACATCATGTTTGGAGAACATATCAAAAAGACAAGATTAAAAATAAAATAGAATTATGGTATGAATGTTTAAAAGTTGATGAATTATGGGTTGATAAGGAATTTAGAAAAAATTTTAAACCTAAGACGACTCATATATTGCCTAAAGAAGAGATCGAAAAAATTAAAGCTGATAGATTAAACGCTCGTTTATTACAAGAAAATAAAAGTATTTTTAAAAAAATATAAGCGTAGATAATAAATGATATATAAAAAAAAGAGATAAAAAAACTATTATATATAATAGATAAAGGAAATGATGATATTAAACCAAACAATAATTGCAGTTCAGAAAAAAGCTCAACCCAAACGTAAGGGTTCAGGGAAAGGCTTGGTTTTTATTTTCTAATAGTTGATAAAATATAGAAAATAAAAACCTTCGAGCCAGTAACAGTTCGGGGGTTTTTTTATTATAAAAGTTTAACATGGTGAATATGAGATGGTCAAGCGAGTAGCCCTCGTACTCGGTTCGAATCCGACATATTCAAGGAATAAAAGAAAGCCGTTCGATTCGGCGCCGTTCTTTACATAGACAGGCTATGACATGTTATTAAAAATTATCCGCTCGTGGCCAAATGGATTAAGGCAATCGGCTTCGAACTGATAGATTCCAGGTTCGAGTCCTGGCGAGCGGGCCAAATAGGGGAATAAATATGTATACTCGACGCATGATAAGTAGTTCAACTGATAAGAACGTCATGTTTAAAGCAGAAGTTAATTAGAGTGCAGCTTAAGTGGCTTAGTGAGCGAGGTTTTGATTAGCTTTATAATTAAATTAACGCGGGTGGCTGGTTGGATCAGAGCTTGGCTCATAACCGCGGCTCATAACCGCGGCATTGAATAAGATTCGAATTCTTAACCCGCTACCAAATTTATATAGAGTTTTAAAAAATGGCTTAATAAAATGATGGCGAGTAGTTCAATTGGTAGAGCGCGAAACTTTGACTTTCGTTGTTGCAGGTTCAAATCCTGCCTCGCCAGCCATAATGGATAAAATATATGAAAAGTTATCCACATATTTTGGGACCAAGTAAAGCCCCTAATCTTCCATGCATAGCTTTTTACAAATATGATGGATCAAATTTAAGATGGGAATGGACTAGAAAAAGAGGGTGGTTTAAATTTGGAACAAGAACAAGATTATTTAATGAGTTTGATGAAGATTTCGGACAAGCTGTTCCATTATTTTTTAATGGATTATCTGATCAAATAGATAAAAAAATAAAAAGTAAATACAGAAATGCAGAAAAGGTTACAGTATTTACAGAATTTTTTGGACCTTCATCTTTTGCTGGAAACCATCTAAGTGATGAGACGAAAGAACTTAGACTTTTTGATATTTGTATTCATAAAAAAGGTTTAATTTCACCGAGAGAGTTTATTAATAATTTTGGTCATTTAGATTTTTCAGCGAAAGTTATTTATGAAGGAAATCTAAATAAGCAATTTATAAAAGATGTTCAAAATGGAAAATATCCAGTATATGAAGGAGTTGTTTGTAAAGGTGGAGAAGGTCACAAACTTTGGATGAGAAAAATAAAAACTTTGGAATATATGACTCGATTAGAAGGATCCTTTGGATTAGAGTGGGATAATTACTGGGAGTGAAAAAATAATGAAAGGAATACAAACAATTGCTTATGTAGTAATGGCTAAGCGAGTAATAAATAGGTCAACAATGCCAAAGATTTGTAAAGCAGTAGGTGATAAAATATATTTCACGCAAGAAGATGCAGAACAAGCAAGAAAAGAAGCGACGGATAGTGTTGGTATAGATTGTTTTAAAGTGTTTGAAATATTTGTCGAGGTAGTAAGGGAGATATAATAATGAACTTGGTAAGAACTTAGCATATAGTATTAAGTTCAAATCCTAGTTGTCAAAATTAAAAATATGTGGGTCTATAATTCAATTGGCAGAATATTGGACTTTTAATCCAACTACCAGGATTCGACTTCCTGTGGACCCACCATTTTAAAATAAAGGTAAGTATAATATCCGTTTAATAGTTGATAAAAAGGAGAAATTTATCTAATGGAAAAGTATGTTATAGTAATCGAAGAAAATGTAGATCCACAAAGCTGGGTAGATGGAGATTCTATTCCTAGATCAAATTTTTATTTTGTTTCAAATACAAAAAATAATTCTGCTAAATTCGGATGGGACGAATCTAAGGTTTTAGCAAAAGCAGTAAGCTTCAATTCTAAAGGTAACGCTAAATGTTTCATGTCAAATACGAAAATGAATTTTGAAGAAAATGAAATTTTTATGATAGAAAAAAATAATGAATTTATATTTATAATGAAAGAATCTGAAGCAGTCACAGTAGTTATTACATTAGGTGAATTAAGAGGATTAGATTTTTAAAATAAAGGCAAGTATAATGTTTGAATTATTTGGGACTACAAGAGAAGTTTATCAAGATAAAATAGGAAAACCTTTTTTAGATATGTTCGACGAATCAGTAGTTGCTATTTTTGATGAAGAGAAAGACGCGCTAAAATATAATTGGAAATATTTTATATGAAATTCATGGTTAAAACAGAAGATAGAGAGATAGAGCTTAAGGCTCCTTTTTTATATGCAGCAAGAGTAGAGATTGGATTGATGGATATAGAAGAAGAGGTTGTTTTAAGATTAGATAATGGAAAAGTTTTGGAAAATGAAGAATTGGAGCTATTTTGTAGAGAGAATAAGATATATTATTTTTAAATAAATGATTAGGCAGAGTTAGTTTAATGTAAAATGTTGAAATACCGTTTCAAAGATGTTTGGTCAAAACAGACACTCTGCTCCAAAATTTTGCGGGTGTAACTCAATTGATAGAGTGCTTCCCTTCCAAGGAAGATGTTGTGGGTTTGAGTCCCACCTCCCGCTCCATTTTTAAAAGGAAAAAATATAATATCAATTTCAACAAAAGAAATAAAAAAAATAATTTTAAGAAATCATCCAGATTGGGAATGTGTCGCTAAAACAGCTCGATGTCGAAAAAGATATTATAGTAAAATTTTCAGGCATAAATTGACTAATAAAATTTATAAATTAAAATGGCAAGCAAAAAAATTAATAAATAATAATTATGAAATATGCTTAATTGACGCTTGTACAGAAGAAAAAGATAAATCAAAGATCATACTTAAAGAGTTTTTATCAAAAGGGGATATAGTTTAACGTGAAAACATCGGTTTTGCAAATCGAAAATAATAATGGGCTACGGGACTGCTTGGAGTGGTCTTCTCTTTTGCATGGAGAAAAACAGCTCGGTTCGAATCCGAGGTGGTCCACCATTAATTTGCAATTCAAGCAGATATTGATCCACTTTTTATCTACAGATATTGATCCACTTTTTATCTACAGATATTGATCCACTTTTTATCTATATTTAATATACTTGGGGGTTCTCGCGCCAAATATTTTGAAATAACTCAATTAGTTATGCGCATGGCTTGATCACTTCTAAGAGTCGCGGTAATAGATCCGTGAGATGTAGGTTCGATTCCCAGTAAACCCACCAAATTCATAATTTTTTAAATGATTTTTTTTTAAATTCAATATCTTTATTTATTTGTTCTTTTTTAAGAGTGCAAAAAATATCGCTTTTTTTTAAAAAAAATAATTTTGATTTATCATAAGTTTTATATACTGATTCATAATTATATTTTGTTATTATAAATTTGATGAATTTAACATAAGAAGAAAATTTATTTATTCTATCTTTATGAGATCCATGTATATATTTATTATTTATTAAATTAAAAGCTCCAGAATCAGGAATCATATTTAAACCAATTAAATGTATTTCTTTATAAATACTTGATTTAATAAAAAAATATAAAGCACAAACTCCACTGTCATTTATATTTGGAGCAGTTCTTGTTGCGCAAGTTTTTATATATAATTTAAAAATTTCATTAAAATCAAAGAAAATAATTTTCTTTGATTTATTAATCTGATGTTGATATATCTTAGTAGATAAGATTTCTTCATTATCTATGAATAAAATATTTTGATTATTTTTACATAGATAATGAACCTTCATAATATATGTAAAATCTAGTGCAAAAAAATAATTTACATTAATTGATTTTTTCAAACAATAATAAATAGAATAATTGATGCAACATATATCGAAGTTTTTTAAATATTCTTTGGAAAATGTCCAAAAATTACTTTTGAAAAATTCTTCTGATATAGCAAGAATAATAAGTTTATTAGATTTTTTATGATTATTAAGTAATTTTTTATTTCTATAATTAAACATAATAAATAACAGTATAAATTAATAAAAAAATAAATTTGTAGGAAATGACATAACTTAAAATTAGCGCGCTGGAGTAAAATCACAAGATAGATTCAAGTCTGTATGTTGTATAGCAATTTATCTTGCATGCTTATTTAATGTTATTTTGTAATACTAATCTCCTATATTCATCTTTTAATTTTTGAGATATTGGTTTATTTGTCTGTTCTTCGTCTGTTACCATCGATTGAGTATATAGCACGTCATTCTTCAAATCTCTTATTCCTACTTTAATATCATCAATTTTTTTAATTGATGATTCTCCTATTTTGGATCCTTGAGTAAATATTATCTTATCTCTACCGTTTTTTGAAAACGGTAGAGATTCTTTGTCTTTTTTTTCAATCCAAGAGCATACTTGATTATAAAGATCTAAATGACAAGAAGCTTCATTTATTTCTTTTTTATTAGGAAGAGAAAAATTATTACCTTTATAGCAAAGAGCTAGCGGAACTCTTAAGACGTTGTCTGTGTAACAGGTTGCGTGTCCACAATTATATTCTTTAGATATTACGTTAAAATCTTCTCCATGATCTGAAGTAAAAATAATCAAAGTATCATCTGGAGCAGAATTATATATAGAGTTAAGTTCATCATCGATAATCTGAATTTGTTTTTTTTGATCATTTTTCAGACAATCAGGTCCTTTTTTAACATGAGACATAAATACATCTACTGGAAGTCTAAATTCTGAATGAGTTATTTGGCTATGATATATATGAAAAAAAGGTCTAGGCAAACTCTTAAAATCAATAAGGTTTCTTCTCTTAAATCTTCTTGAATAATAAGAATTTTTTGGTAATAAATCAACGTCATTAATATGCGGGAAATCACAAAGCGCAAGCTTTGATCCAATTAGACTACTAACTGGACAAAATAAATTTCTTACAATTTCCCAAGGTGTAGCAAGCAAGAAATAATATTTATAATTAATCAAATTCCATAATTCAGAGTTAGTAATTATTTCTTGATGTATTTCATGAGGTTGGTCGCTATAAACAGGATTTTCAGTAGTTGGGACTTTTCCAGTAAACATCGAAGCAATAGAAGGAATAGTCCATGTTGCATTCGTCCAATGGTTATTAAATACAGATTGACATTTATTTAAAAAAGACATGGAATCTACATTATTATAAGGAACAGAGTCTGCAATAAAAAATATTATATTCATATATTATAATATAAGTACAAATATAATATTTTTATATTAATTACAAATATTTATTATATTTGTAATTAAATAATATTGGATAACGGATAAAGGATGTTACTTTCTAAAATGTTCATAAAAATTAATTCTAAAAATCAAAAAAAAGATTATTTACAAGCATATGAAAAATACGTAAAAAACCCATATAATCAATCCAAAATTTTTTCGTTTTTAAAAACACACTTTGACACTTCATCTCAATGGACTCAAGAGCTGTATCAAATTTGGAAAAAGAAAAACCATCATGTTGAGTTAAGTAAAAGTTATGTTAAATTATCAACTAGCGGATCCACTAAATTTATCAAATCTAATTATAAATGGGGTCCAAATTTTTCTTATATACGAGATGAAGTTCATGGATATCATCATAGATTTTGGAATTTTAAAAACAAATATTGGATCAATTTAATTAAAGCAGGAAAATGTAAATTTTATCCTAAAGCTATAAAAAACGAAGGACAATTATTTTCGTTAAACATTAGGGATTTTTTATTTAAAACAGACAATTATTCATTTTTAGCGAATAGTTGTTGGATAATAAATCCTATTAATTTAAATGTTCTCATTAAAAATAAAAAAATATTAGATTTTATTAAAAAAAATGAGATTTTTATTTCATTAACTGAAACAGATCCATCTTGTTATGATTTCTCTATATTAGATGAATATAAAATACCTTGGACTAATCAAATGAGAAGTTGGAAAGAAGGAACTTCTTTCTATACTTGCCCTTATAAAAAAAGACATTGGATGGAAAATTTATT
>SDBS01000024.1_pt1 | contig 102247 bp, 96 predicted proteins | sample 2277091 | NCBI WGS metagenome assembly SDBS01 (sample SAMN10404972, study PRJNA504765) | marine sediment metagenome | isolation source: marine sediment core GS10_PC15, 163 cmbsf | place: Arctic Ocean: Southern Knipovich Ridge | collected 2010
TTCAATAATCACCTGTACCTTCTGCGCGATGTTGTAGTCATGCAGGCGTACCCACTGATTCAGTTTTACTTTGGCTTTCTTGCTTTCGACTTCCTGATCACTGGCTTCAATTTTCTGCGCCAGGTTATAGGCTACTTTATAGTTGGTGTAATTTTTCAATACATCCAGAATAAAGCCTTCCTCTATCGCCTGTCGCATACTGTACACATGATAGGCTTCTGGCAGATTGGTTTTAGATGGTGACTCGTCTGGTCTCGGGCAACGACCAAACAACTCCAGTGTCTTTGTTTTCGGTGTCGCAGTAAAAGCAAAGTAACTCAAGTTACTGGAAGCACGGCGAGAAGCTACTGCGGCATCAAGAATATCCTCAGTCGAGAGTTCATCATCACCCTCAGCACTAGCATCAATCATCAGCACTTCTTTTAACTGACGTGCTGTAGATCCGCTTTGTGAGGAATGCGCTTCATCTGCAATTACCGCATAGTGTCGTTCTTTTAAACTAACACTGTTTTCTATGGCTTTGAGTACATGTGGGAAGGTTTGAATCGTAACGATGATGATAGGTTGTGAGCTTTCCAGAGCAGCAGCAAGTTTTTCAGATTTGGAACCATCACCCACTTGTTTATTGATACGTCCTACCACACCATCAACATGCTCGAACTGGTAGATCGTATCCTGTAGCTGATCATCTAACACGGTTCTGTCAGTAACAATAATGACTGAGTGAAACTGTTTATTGCCTTTGTCATCGTAGAGCGAGGAAAGCTGGTGAGCTGTCCAGGCAATAGAATTCGATTTACCGGAACCCGCACTATGCTGGATCAGATATTTATGCCCGGGACCTTCACTATGAGCATTACTAACTAGTTTATTTACTACATCCCACTGATGATAACGAGGGAAGATCATAGTCTCTTCCTTATATTTACGCCCTTCCCAGGATTCTTTCTCTTCAATTTGTAGATGGACAAAACGAGCCAGTATTTTTAACAGGTTATCAGGCAGTAAAACTTCATTCCATAAATAATCAGTCGCGTACTGATTTACATCCTCGGGTATGTCATTACCTGCGCCACCTTCTTTCGTGCCTTTATTGAAGGGCAAGAAAAAAGTCTCATCGCCCTTTAGTCGAGTTGTCATAAACACTTCGTACTGGCTCACCGCAAAATGCACCAGCGCACCACGCTTGAAGGTGAGTAATGGCTCAGGCTTTTTAGTAACAGGGTCGACAGGTAACCGGGTGGCTTTATATTGCTTAATCGCATTTTGTACTGCCTGTTTGAATTCAGATTTCAACTCCAGTGTGGCGATGGGTAAACCATTCACAAACAACACCAGATCGATACGCCACTTCTTAGCACGAATACCTGTTTCAGCTTCGTGCTCGTCAGTAGCCCAAGGGCTATAAACCAACTCGGGTACTACACGTAACCGATTAGATTTATAACGCGCTAAAGTATTCGGATTTAAATCATGTTCGGGTTTGAACTGGCATAGACTAAAGCGAGTACCACGATCACGTAACTCATGTCGTAACACACCCAGCGTGCCAAAGGTGCGCATCTCTTTATTGGCGGCATTGGGGTCAGCTTTATTGAGCTGTGAGGCAACACGCTCTAAAAACTTCTGTTCAGGGTTATTAGGATAGAGCTTGCAGAATTTTTGCCACTGCTCATCTTGCGTTTCTTTTATAAAGCCCAACAGATCTTCTGAATATAAAGCCAGCTCACGATTATAGTTTTCTGGTTTACCTAACAGCCAGCCATTAGCTAGCATTTGCCTTATCATGTCGTTTTGAAAAACAAACTCACATGATTTATCTCCACCGAATAATGCATTCATGCAGTTACTTCCTTGTTATTGTTTGCGGTACTTGAAGGTTCTGGTGTTTGCCAGTCTCTTACGTCTATTTTTCCGGTGACTGCTGCGGAGATTAGGGCAGTGCGACGTTCTTGTAATAACTTTATCTGTTGCTCTGCTACCCTCCCCAAATTGTCATACGTAGAATTAATATCCGAGATTGATTTAAGAATCGTCTCTATTTCATTATTAGGTGGAACAGGGACTTTAATGTTTTTAAATTCATCCCAATACAAACGAAGCCTAAAATCAGTAATACCTCTTGAAAATCGCTTCAATTCAGTTACTGCATTTGATGTACGCAGTGCTAATTCAAAATATAACGAATTTATTGAGGTTTTAGGCTGGCACACAACATAAGCAGGACTAACAAGACCTGATAATTTTGATGCTCCAAAACCACCCTGCCACGCACGCATCATATTGTAGGCTAAATAATTGCTGTGAACAATTTTATATAGAGAACGATCCTCTGATCTCTGCACCTTACGATCCAACTCTTCATCATTAAGTTCTTTGTCAGATATGCCATGATGGATCGAAACACTCAAGACGGGATAATTAAGTTCTTCATTTGTTCTTGCTCTTGCACTACTTTCTGAAAAAAGTAAATTGATTCTACTCACATCCCAATGCTCCGGCACTTCACCCAACCACTCAACACCTGAATCACGCATGGGGACATTGGGATTTAAACCTTTGGTGACTGCATGACTAATGACTGCCTGGCGCTTTTCTTTTAGTAGCTTGATGAGTTGTTGTTGTTTTTCGATCAGGGTATCGATTTTGGCGGTTTCATGGTCAAGAAAGTTAGCGATTTTTACTTGTTCTACATAAGGAGGGGAAACCACTCTGATATTACCAAGTAAGCCTCTACTAATTCTCTGCATTGTTGCTCCACGAGCAAGATTAGAAGTGTGCTTAAAATAGTCTTTGCTTGAAAACAGATATACTATGAATTGTTTATGGTAATTCGCATCAGGTCTGAATATAACATTATCAACAGAAGTAACAATCCGAGACTGCAGATTAGGTACAATGCAAGAACGACCGATTGGTGCATTTAATCTAGAGACTAAAATATCGCCTTCAAAAACTTCTGTACAATCTAGTTGCTTAAACTTTTCTTCTGATATAAAACCTAATCCTTGTTCTTTATAACGACCCTCACCCACATTGCCTGTAGTAATATACCGAATATTACCACCTGATATATCCTTGCTTTCTATCCAGTCACCATCCAAAAAAAGTGAAGATTTATCCAAAGCCATATATTTAATTGGAACATTAGACCAGTGAATGGGTACTTTATCGAGCCACTCAACTTCACTACTTCTATAATCTGGATATGCAAGATGGATCATGTATGCACTTCCTTAAGTAAATCCATAATTACAGCGGAAACTTTATCCAGATCTGCATCAATCTCCACTAAATCCCTCGGTGGTTGATACACATAAAAATGCCTGTTAAACGGAATTTCATAACCGACAATCCCAACCTCCTGATCCTTTGAATCTTTCTTACTGGCATCTATCCAGGCATCAGGCACATGCGGCTGCACTTCTTTAGCGAAGTAATCTTCGTTGATGTTATTAACAGGCTTAGATGGATCAAGCGAAACGTTTTCATTATCACGCAGGTCACCATCGGCTTTGTACTCGATTACTTTGCTATCCACTTCAAACAGTCCATAGACTGGGTTGGCTTTGCCTTTATGGATTTTCTTAATAACTTTTTCAGCGTCTGGATTTTTCCAACTGACTGTATTGGTTATCTGTTTTTTATCTTTCGCATCGAGTGTAATGTTCTGTTGCTTACTGGCAGTTTTGATAACATCTTCATAATCATTCATATCATCGCGCTGTTCCGCACCAATAATCTTTTGCAGCTGCTTGGCTTTAAGCAGAATTAGTTTCTGCTTGTGCCATGTTTTGCTATCGAGCAAGTCTTTTATCTGCTTTTCTTTTAGCTCACTGAAATGGCTTTTAACATAAGCGCGAATCTCAACCGCATACTCTGTTAGCACACCATAATGTTCGCAATCTAATTCATCTTTCCATGTTTTATTGACTGCATTACCAAATTCTTCATAGATCCATTTCATCGGAGCATTTAAGGGCTTGGGTGCAAAGCGTAATTCGGCGATGCGTTCATCACTAAACTGGTAAGACTGTCTTAACGGTCGTTCAATGGTGATACGACGATAACCGAATTCATGGGTATTAAATATTTTGCTGGAGAAGGTTTTAGGAGCTTCTGTCTTTGGATTAGCTGACTGTCTGCCACGGTTGCTTTTCTGCTCGGTCGGCTTATCGAGTTCTCTTGCATCGACCACTTCAAAGGCACCAAAATTACGGGTGATGGTGGCTATGTCTTCATCATCCATCACGTTACGTTTCGAGCCCAGTGACTTACGCATTTTTCCGCAGAGGTTGACGCCATTAATGAGCTGGACCTTCCCCTTACGCTCTTTTGCTTTCTTGTTCGACAGTACCCAAATATAGGTTGCAATGCCGGTGTTGTAGAACATGTCGGTTGGTAACGCGACAATAGCTTCTAATAGATCGGCTTCGAGGATATAACGGCGTATTTCAGATTCACCAGAACCGGCACCACCGGTAAACAGCGGGGAGCCATTGAGGATAATACCGATACGAGCCCCACCCTCTGAGGCATCACGTAGTTTGCTGATCAGATGCAAAAGGAATAACAGCGAACCATCAGAGACTCGAGGTAAGCCAGGACCAAAGCGACCATCAAAACCTTTCAGGGTATTTTCATCTTTAATGTCTTTTTCAATCTTTTTCCAGTCAACGCCAAAAGGAGGGTTGGAGAGCATGTAATCAAACTTGTCGGCATAGAGCTGATCGTTAGATAAGGTGTTACCCAGTTTGATATTACTGACATCCTGCCCCTTAATAAGCATATCGGCTTTACAGATAGCATAAGACTCGGGATTGAGTTCCTGCCCATAGGCACGCATGACAGCCTGCGGGTTGAGCTCTTTGACATACTCCATGCCTTCTGATAAGAAACCGCCAGTACCTGCTGTGGGATCGTAGATTGTTCGGATTATACCGGGCTTGGTTAAGGCATCATCATCTTCCATGAACACCAGCGAAGTAGTGAGGTGAACGATGTCTCGTGGGGTGAAGTGCTCACCTGCTGTCTCATTTGAATCTTCAGCAAAACGTCGAATAAGCTCTTCGAACACCTTACCCATATCGTGATTAGTGATGGCTTTAGGGCTTAGATCCGTCAGCCTGACTTTCTGGATAATTTTGTATAACAGATTGGCATCGTTAAGCTGAGCGATAAACTCGGCAAACTTGAAGTGCTCGAAGATTTCACGAGCATTTTTGGAGAAACCCTGGATATAGGATTCGAGGTTATCTTTAATTCCAGCCTCACCCAGCTTGGAAAGATCCATCTTAGAGGTATTGAAGAATGATAAACCATCTGTGGCTCGAAGCAGAAGTTTTTCCTGTGCTTCCTCAGGCAGCCCCATCTTGATGACTTTGTCGTATTCGGTAAGCACTGCTTCTTTACTGTCTTCCAGCACACCTTCTAAGCGTCGTAATAACGTGAATGGAAGGATAATGCGACCGTACTGACTTCGTTTGAAGTCACCACGTAACAGATCAGCAAGTGACCAGCAATAGGCTGCTAGGTTATTTGTATTTTCTGGCATTTTTTGTTTACCTATTATCCTTGTCAATTAGCACCCTAATGGCTCCACCTAAACTGGCTAAATTCCACTTTAATTTTATCTAATTTTTGGTAGATTCTACCTCCATTTTTATAAAAAAAACACTACTTATTTTTCATTTAAGTTAATTTTTTTGTGATTGTTTTAACTGAACGATAACTTTTCCCCTCCAATATTAGCTGGTAAGCATTATGTCGCAATCGATCAATAGTTGCGACTCCCATTAACAACCATCGGTTCATTGAATAGTGTGATTTTTACACGTATGTGGGCTTGGGGCGTATATAGTGTGATAAAAGAATTTCTTGCAAAAAAAGTAAGGGACGCTTTTGTAGAATGCTATTCGTGTCCCTTAAGGAGGAATTTCAATGGGTAGTATTATTTGATCTGTCAACCTTTTATTGGCCATTGACAGCATTTACGGACGAATTTGCTTACTACCCTAAATTGAATACACTAGCTAAAAAACTTTATTCAAAATAGCATTTATGCGTTATGCATTTATGCGTTACGCAATGTTGCGTTATGCTGTATTGGCTGTTATAATATGCCTAAATAATTTGTTGGAGTTAAGTATGAATATTTTTCCATCTGGTATTGCTGAGGGAGATGATTTTTGTAACCGGATAGTCGAGCGAGAACGTTTGGCAGCTCATATTTTAGGAATTAGGCACACGGTTTTAATAGCGCCAAGACGTTATGGAAAAACTAGCCTAATTAGACAAACACTAATAGATAAGGATTTTATTTACGTTTGGGTGGATTTTTTATCGGTTACTAATAAAGAAGACATAGAAAATAAGATATCTAAAGCGTGTAAGGAACTGATTTTAAAATTAGCGCCTGAGCTAAAAAAAATAGGTCGGCAAGCCAAAGAGCTTATAAAATCTATGTCGCCAGAATTAAACCTAAGTGCTATGGGACAGTCTTTAAGTTTGCATTTAACTTCAACAGATAAAGTAGCTATTGACACTATTCTTTTGGAGATTGATGAATATGCACAAAAAACCGGAAAAAAAGCGGTCGTTGTATTTGACGAGTTTCAACAAATAAGCGAAATAAAAGAAAATGAATCAGTAGAGGCATTAATCAGGCATGCGGTTGAAAGAAGTAAAGCTATTACATATATATTTTCCGGCAGCAACAGACACATGTTATCTAAAATGTTTAGTAAAAGTAATAGGCCGCTATATCGCTTATGCCAAGCAATGGTTTTGGATAGAATTGGTAAAAGCCATTACTCCAAGTTTTTAAATAAAGCAGCACAAGAACAATGGAAAAGAGGCTTATCTGATGGTGTGATTGATGTGATTTTAGATCTAACGGAATGTCATCCATTTTATGTTAATGCCCTTTGTGGAGAATTATGGATAAAAGGAATTTTTCCAGAGACAGAAGATCAAGTCAAGGAAACCTGGGAGTGTTATATTGATGCACATAAAAGCATAATTGTGGCCGATATGGTGAATTTGGCATTAAATCAAAAGCGGATAATAAAAATATTAGCTCAAGTGGCCACAAAGGAGCCTTTTGGCTCTGATTTCTGTCTTCGGACTAAGCTGTCTAATTCAAGTGTACAAAGAGCGGTGGCGTCGTTATTGCTAAAAGACATTATTTACGTAAATGCTCAAGGTGAATATTGCTTGCTCGATCCAGCCTTGAAATGCTATTTGTCTTACGTGTAAAACCAATCATCTGTCTCGTTCGATACTTAATTCACGCTGCGGATTATATTTGATGCTTATTTTATTGAGATTAGCTTGAGCCTTTTGCAATAGGCCAGGAGCAATTTTCTCAAATTCCTTTTTTTGATTTAACGATCTTATCAAATAAAGATGCCAATTGTAGCCTTAATAAAAAAATAATTTCTTTAAGGACTATTAAAAACAATTTTACCTTTAACTATTGTCATTCTAACATGCAGCTTTTCATCTAACACAACTAGATCTGCGTCTTTGCCAACAGCGATGCTGCCTTTGGTATCAAAAACACCTATTTGTTTAGCTGGATTGGTGGTTGCCATGTGCACAGCATCAGCGAGGCTGCAATCGGTGAATTTTATGATATTGCGTAATGCTTGATCCATGCTTAAAGTGCAGCCAGCTAAAGTGCCATCTTCGAGGCGAGCGACGCCTTTTTTGACAATGACTTTTTGTCCGCCTAAATTGTAACTACCATCGCCAAGATGTTTGGCGCGGACTGAATCTGTTACTAAAACAATACCTGTAGGGCCTTTTAGTTTCATTACCAATTGCAGCATTGCTGGATGTAAATGCACTCCATCGGCAATAACTTCAACTACAATTTGTGGATTCAACAATGCTGCAATAGCAATTCCGGGTTCGCGATGATGAATCGCATGCATGGCGTTAAACAGATGGGTCGCATGTTTAGCACCAGCTGCAATTGCAGCTTCAGCTTCTGCATAAGTTGCGTTACTGTGGCCGATAGATGCTACGATGTTGTTTTTCGTTAAGTATTCGATTACTTTCTGGCTGCCAGGTAATTCAGGTGCAATGGTCACAAGTTTAATTAAATCTGGAGCCAATTCTTGCCAGCGTTTTATGGCTTTAATATTAGGTTCTTGGCTATATTCCGCATTATGTGCTCCGGCTTTGATTGGTGCGACGAATGGACCTTCGAGATTGATTCCTAGTATTTCAGCTCCAGTTGTATGTGCTTGCGAGCAATAAGTATTGGCATTACGTAAAGCTGTTTCGATTCCCGGTGGCTCTACTGTCATTGTTGCAGGAACAAAACTGGTAATGCCTTCTTGAGGCAAAGCTTTGCTGATAGTAGCTAACGCTTTTGGAGTTGCATCCATAAAATCAGCCCCAGCTGCACCATGCATATGTACATCAATCATGCCAGGAATTAAATGCCATGTTTCTGGAAGAGTAATATGTGGCTTTTTCACTTTGATTTTTTTTGGCTGAATATCACTAACATGCTCATGATCAATTGTTATAGTTCCAGCAGGTAACACAGCGTGTTCCAAATATACAGTTGGTCCGGTTATTGTTAATTGTTCAGGTGCTTTTGTCATATTAAGTTGTTTCAGTTATTTTATTTAAATTATCTGGTTGGTCAGGATTATAATTTCTGCTCACTGCTAGCTTGGCAATAAACGGATAAAATGCCTGTATTGTTAATATTGGATCACAGACAGAATGTAGACTTTGTGGCATAGGTAGCAATAATTCTGCAGTTTCATTAATAGTTTGATTATCAGCAGTAGTGGCGATAATAGGTTTTCCGCCCAAAGCTTTAATTTTAGTTGCCAGTCTTAACATGCCTTCTAATGAATTATCTTTTTGCATAAACATTAAATACGGATGGTCCTTTCTTATTAAAGTAAATGGACCGTGCATAACTTCAGCGCCGCTAAAAGATTCGGCATGTATAACTGCTGTTTCTTTGAATTTTAGAGCAGCTTCTTGAGCTATTGGAAAACCAAAACCGCGTGCCAAGACTAAAGTTGCAGTAATGTTTTGAAAATGTTCGATAGCAGGGCTCCAGTCCATTGTAGATGCTTGATGTAATCTTTCTGGTAATTCATCTAGCGCATGTAGTAATTTAGTGTCGCCAGTGCAATGGGCATTTAGCTGTAATAATGCAGTTAATGACATGATATAGCTTTTGGTAGCTGCAACGGCATTTTCGGGCCCAGCGTGAAGCGGGATAACGTATTCAGCTGCCTTGCCTAATGGTGATTCAGGATAGTTTGTAATCGCAATAGTGATAGCGCCTTTGTTGCGGCTGGTTACCATAACATCGCAAATATCCGGGCTTTTGCCTGACTGCGAAATGCCTATAACTAATGCATCTTTAGTGTTTAGTTTTGATCCATACATGGTTAACACTGATGGTGCTGCAGAAGCAGTTGCTAACCCATGATAGATTTCGAATAAATATTTGGCATAAGTGCAGGCATGATCGGAACTGCCACGACCAATGGTAACGGCAAATGCCGGTGGCTGTTGCTTTAAGCGCTTACAAATATCTTTCATAATTTGTTGATTTTCTTGCAGCTGTTTGGCAACTAATTTTGGTGCTGCAGCAGCTTCTTGTTCCATTAATGTAGTCATATTACTGTTGCACCGAATCTTTGATCATGAAAATCGCGCCTTTGGTAGCATCATATTGTACTGGAACTAAACGTTGTTGTAATTCTTCACACAGCCACGGAGTTATCGGCCCAGTAACTCCACCGAACAAACTGAACGGTATTGGTTCAGGGTTGTTTCTAGCTTTTTCTAAAGCATGGAAAATGTTATCAATATTGCGTGCACCTTCTTTGATCAAATCTATTGCCAATTGGTCATTTTGTTTGGCGTGTTCAAATACTAAAGGAGCCAATTGGGCATATTGCGTAGATTGTGATATGTTGGCCCAATTTAATAAACGAATCGGATCATTATTAAATTTTTCCATTACAGCTCCAATAAGCGGTGTTTTTTCGACTCTGCCGTCATAAGCCTGAAAAGTTAGGCGGGCAGCTTCTAACCCAAACCAGGCGCCGCTACCTTCATCTCCATATGGAAAACCCCAACCACCAACCTGAAATTTTTCATTATTTTGAATTGCTAGGCCGACACAACCAGTGCCGATAATAATCATGCCGCCATCTTTGCCGCCATGTGCACCAAGACAGGCAGTATAAGCATCAGATTCTAGTCTAATAGTAGTGAACGGGTGTGGTTGAGTTAAAAATTCGTCAACAGCAGAATCAAGTTCGGTACCAGCCAGGCCCATGCCTATATGAAAGCGATAAGTGTCATCATTTAGCGCAATCTCGGTATCTTTTATAGCTTCATGAATCGAGGACATAATGTTTTGCCAAGAATCTTTTACTGACATTCTGATATTTGCTGGGCCACCGATACCATGGCCCAAAACATTGCCGTTAGCATCTTCAATAACTGTTTTGCATTTAGTGGCACCGCCATCTACACCTATATAGATATCTTTCATTGTTGTTCCTTTATTTCATCTAGAAAAAATTCTTCGATTTCTTCTAATGATTTGTTTTTAGTTTCAGGTAGCCAGAATATTGCAACCAGCATATAGAGGAAAGTGAAGCCGCCGCACATCCAGAATACTCCCGAATAACCAATTTTCTGGACTAAACTTAAAAATACTGACGCTAAAATGGCAGAAGCCAAGCAGTTGGCAAATAAGCAGATGGACATGCCGCTACCGCGAATCGCAGTTGGCATTAATTCTGAGAGTACTAGCCATACAACTACTCCCGGGCCGATGGCGAAGAAGATAATAAATCCAACAAAGCCAATTGCGGTGAGATAACCTTGTAACATCCCAGGTTGTAGGAAAAGATTTATAGCACCAAGGAAAGATAACGATATTACAATTCCAATCGTGCCAATAATCAGTAATGGTTTGCGCCCAACTTTATCTACCAAAATCATAGCCAGTAAAGTCATGACGAAATTTGTTAAACCGATACCAACGCTGCCGAGCATTGCAGTGATATTTGAATGGAGGCCTGAATGCTGCAGAATTATAGTGCATAATTGCAAGAAGACATTAATGCCTGTTAATTGAGTTAATACCGCTACAATAAAAGCAATTGTAAAAGGGAATATATAGCGTTTTTTGAAAATCATTTTTATTAGCTTTGGTTTTTGCTTAGCTGCAGCTTCTGTTTCCAGTTTGGTCATCATATGGATGTCATGGTCAGATTCTTGCTGCGAGCGCGATCTTTTCAAAGCACTTGCTGCCTTATCTTTTTTGCCTCTTAAGAATAACCAGCGTGGTGATTCGATAATGAAAAATGAGCCGACGAATAACAAAACAGCAGGAATTAAAGAACATAAAAACATGTCGCGCCAGCTACCAGTGTGTTCGAATAATAAAGCAACCACATACGCCAACAATATTCCTCCAGTTAAAAACAGTTGAAATGCAGTAACACTGCTGCCACGAATTGCTGCTGGTGCTGCTTCAGCTAAATATAATGGAATGATAATGGTAATAATTCCTACGCCAATACCTTCAATAAGTCTGCCACTTAATATGCCACTAAAGGTATGTGATGAAACCAAAATAATTATTCCAGCAATAAAAGTAATAGCCGCAACTGTAATCATGGTACGGCGTCCGAGCCAATCTGATAAAGGTCCGGCGATTAATGTAGCAATTGAGCCGCCGCCCAAAACCGCTGCTATTAAAATAGAGATTTGGCCCGGGCTTAAAATTATTTCTTTTTTGATGAATAATAAAGCTCCAGCAATAATCCCGATATCATAACCATATAAGATGCCACCAAGGCCAGCAAAAGAGATGATAAGTATTGTGAATAGTTTTTGTCGTGTAGCTATATTCATATTTTGCCTCATTAATGTTTTTGTTATTATAAAATACTAAGCATAAAATAGCATATTTATTTTTTTAAGACACTGTCATTATTGACATAATGTCATAACCATTGCATCATTGAATCAATTATTTTTATAAAGGAAGAAAATATGAGCGAGACGAGTAAAAGTGCTGTTTGGCAGAAGTTGCAGCAACATTACCAAAATATGGCAGATAAGCGTATAAGTGATTTGTTTAAAGAAGACTCGAAACGCTATGATGAATTCACGTTTGAAGCAGCTGGATTATTTTTAGATTATTCCAAGAATTTAGTTACTGCTGAAACTATGAAGTTATTAGTGCAACTTGCTGAAACAGTAAAAATTCAGGAGCAGGCTGAGCGCATGTTTACTGGCGCTAAAATTAATATCACAGAAAATCGAGCGGTTTTGCATACAGCTTTGCGTAATCCTAATGCAGATGCGTCTATTATGGTTGATGGCGACAATGTGATGCCGCAGATTCATACTACTTTGGACAAAATGCTCAAAACAGCAGAAAATATTCGTAAAGGCAAATGGCATGGACAAACTAAAAAAGCTATTACTGATGTGGTAAATATTGGTATTGGTGGCTCAGATCTAGGGCCAGCAATGGTGTATGAAGCTTTGAAGCCATATGCAGCAGAAAACATTACCTGTCATTTTGTTTCGAATGTTGATAGCACGCATATTGTTGAGACCTTAAAATATTTAAATCCTGAAACTACTTTGTTTATAGTTTCATCCAAAACTTTTACTACTCAAGAAACGTTAACAAACGCCAATACTGCGCGTGAATGGCTGGAGCAAAAACTTAGTGCCAAAGCTGTAGCTAAACATATGATTGCTGTCACAGCTGCGCCCAAATATGCAGAAGAATTTGGCATAGAAACTAATAATATTTATCCGTTCTGGGACTGGGTTGGCGGTCGCTATTCTTTGTGGTCCGCGATTGGCTTTTCCATTGCTATTGCAGTTGGAGCCGCTAATTTTCAAGAATTATTAGCAGGTGCATTTGCTATGGATCAGCATTTTCGTACAGCACCATTAACGCAAAATATGCCAGTTGTTTTGGGTTTGATTGGTATTTGGAATAGCAATTTTTTGGGAGCTAAAACTCAAGCAATTTTACCGTATGATCAATCATTACACTTATTGCCAGCATACTTGCAGCAATTAGAAATGGAAAGTAATGGTAAACATGTAGATATTAATGGAAAAGATTTAGATTACACTACTGCGCCAGTCATTTGGGGTTCGGCTGGCACTAATGGGCAGCATGCGTTTCACCAGTTGCTGATGCAGGGAACGCAGCTAGTGCCGGCTGATTTTATTTTGCCGTTAAAATCACAAAATCCTATTGGCCAGCATCAGATGTTTTTAGTTGCTAATTGCTTGGCTCAAAGTCAGGCTTTGATGCAGGGTAAAAGTGAGTCTCAAGTCATACAGGAATTGTTAGATTCAGGACTTGATGAGGTTGAAGCTCGAAAATTAGCACCACATAAAGTTATTCCAGGTAATAATCCAAGCAGTACTATTACTATGGATAAGCTGACTCCGGAAACTTTAGGTGCGTTGATTGCGTTATATGAGCATAAAGTATTTGTCCAAGGTGTAATTTGGAATATTAATTCTTTTGATCAATGGGGTGTGGAATTAGGCAAACAACTGACTAAGAATATTATTCCACCATTACAAGGTGCGAGTGAAATAGATAGTCTTGATGCTTCAACTCAAGCATTAATTCAGCGTTATCTTGACGCATATCAATAATATGAGCGCAACAGACGAACATGATTTTTGTAAATTTTCAGAGCAGCTACAAGCAAATGCGGAAATTATGTCTATCTTTACTAACATACAAAAGCGCTTACAGCTAAACCCTAACCTGATTGTATTTTGTATTTGGTCTGTCGCTATTGGTCATAAACGTCTTACAAAACATGATATGAAAAATCTAATTGGTGCAGTATTAAACTGGCATGAAAAGATCACAGAAGCTTTAGAGAATTTACTGCAAAAAGCTCCTGAAAAGATTCAAGCCAATATAGCAAAAACCATCAAAACAGCAAATCAGCAAGAGCAGTTGATGTTAGCTCAGGCAATTACTAAAGAGTGTTTTAGCCGCACTTCACAGCAAAAATTTGCTGATGCCTATAAAAATATCGAGACCTGTTGTTTGGTTATGGGAGTTATCACTAATAAAAAAGATATGGAGCTGGTGACGGATTTGTTGGCACATGTTTTTCCAGTTTAAGTAAATTAGGAAATCAACTCCAGATGGCAACTATAGCCATAATAGCAAAGCCAATAATAACAAAGCCGAAGCGTCTAAGGTCACAACATTTTTCGATCATAACAGCGCGTTTGAGGCCATGTAGTGTGCCAAAATAGATAAATGTTCCAGCAGCAAGTGCTTCGAAGATTGGTGCTATTAAAGGATAACCGCCTAAATGTTGACTAATCATCGCGCCAAAAATAATACCGATTGGCACCATCAAGGCAAACACTGTAAATAATAGAATACCTGTTTTCATCGCTAAATTACTTTTATTAATTTGTACTGCTAAGGCGAAACTCTCAGCCCATTTGTGGGCTAATATTGCCAATAAAATCAGAGTGAAGACGGATAGCGCTCGGCTTAAGCCCAATGCTACACCAGCAAGAAAACCATGTGTTGATAGCATTGCAACTGCAAGCACGGCAAAAACAGGGCTTGCTTCCGTAGCATGTTCATATATTTCGCGACCCATATGCTCGACAAGAAGCAATACTAGAAAAGCGATTCCGGCAAGCAAAAAAGCCAAGGGATAATGAATATGTTGCTGCAAAAACCCTTGTTCTGCTTCACTGAGCATGGTTATGAGGCCGACGCCCAAAAATATTCCAGATGCCAGTGCTTCTCCGGCAGGGAAATCAAAGCCATGACTTGTTCGCATTTTTTTATAGAAAGGATATGCGCCAGCCACAATAGTAATGAGTAATATGAGGAAAATACTAGCAAATTTGAGTGTTAACATATTGTTTATCCTTCATGGCAATTTAGTTGCATATTTTGAGCATAGGCAATTTTACTATAGAATAACACATTATGTTAGATACTAAGAATGTTAGAGCATATTTGATTTTGGTTGTATTGATTATCTGCGGATTAGCAGTAGCGACGGTTACTGCAACAAAAGTTGTGCATATTGGTGTTAACTTTCCTTTTAGTAATATTGTGTTTTCAATTTTCACCTATCCTATGGTTGATTGTATTTGTGAAATTTGGGGGAAGAAAATCGCAAGACAAGCGGTATGGTTAGCTCTTGCTAGTCAATTAATAATCGTCTTGCTATTACAACTATCCATAATAACCCCACATGCTACATTTTGGACCATGCAACATGCATATCAAACCATATTGTCAACCAGCGGCAGTGTTGTTATTGCTAGTATGCTGGCATTTATCGCATCACAAATTTTAGATATTATTGTTTACCAAAAAATTAAGGATATTTCTCGTGGCAGATGGCTGTGGTTACGTAGTAACTTATCGACATTCTTAGGACAGCTTGTAGATTCCAGCATCTTTGTGACTATTGTTTTTTATGCTTCACACCATAAGCTCAGCATTCTTATGGGCTCCATTATTGTTAAAATGATTTTATCTATTCTAATGACTCCGTTTGTGTATCTTATCGTTATTGTAATCAACAAATACCTTGACTCAAAAACCTTGGCCTTCGCAGATGTCGTTGCTGAGGAAGCTTAATACGCATGCAAGGAGCGGGGTCAGGTCCCGACAACGACAACGGATAAGCATTTGATTAAATAATTTATCTCTTTTTGCAAGGCAATATCGGATTCAATTTCTTGCTTTAATCTACAAAATGCTTTTAAAACGCCTTGAGTTGAAGTATTAGTGAAGGAGTTAGCAATTATTTGTGATTTTTGGTTAGATAATAAACATGACAGATAAATTGCGATAGCTCTTGGTTTGTGGTTGTTTGGTAATCTATTTACAGATTTTAGTTCATTGATATCGACTTGATAATGTTGCGCAACAGCACTCATAATGGATGGAATACTCGGAACTTTTGGTTTTATTTTTTCATGATTAAATTGTGTAAAATTCAATTCGCTTTTTGTCAAAGCTTCTGAGCCTAATATTGGCATACGTTTTAACTTTTTGAACAACGGGTCTGGTTGGTTTTTTTCATTAGGAGACCCTTCTTGAATTGCGTTGTCGTTGTCGGGACCTGACCCCGCGATTTGACCCCGCGATTGACCCCGCGATGGCACTAATATCAAAGGAGAACAGCAAAGGTATTGATTCTGTGATTGATGTTGAGCTGTTAATAAGGTAATCTTAACCAAAATAATCATTGTGATTTAACAACTGATAGGCGAGGGAATCATGGCCTTAGAAATCAAAAATAAAATCGTTTTCATAACAGGCGCTTCTAGTGGTATCGGAGCTGCTTGTGCAGAATGCTTTGCTAAAGAAGGTGCAAACTTAATCATAACTGCTAGGCGTATAGGCATTTTGGAAAAACTAGCGAAAAAATTAATGGGAAAATATTCTATTAATGTTTTGGCAAAAGAATTAGATGTATCGAAGAAAAATGACGTTGATAAAGTCATAAGCTCTCTTGATGAGTCCTGGAACAAGATTGATATTTTGATTAATAATGCAGGAGTTTCTTTATCAAGTGAGAAACTGCAAGATACTCCCGTTGAAAAATGGGATCAAATGATTGATGTAAATATTAAAGGTTTGCTATATGTAACAAAAGCAATTCTTCCAAGTATGTTAGAACGAAATACGGGACATATATTAAATATTGGGTCATTAGCTTCTCACTATATTTTTGCTGGAGCAAACATTTATGCAGCAACAAAGCAGGCAGTAAAAGCTATTTCCCAAACGCTTCGTATTGATTTATTGGGCACACCAATTCGGGTATCACAAATTGACCCTGGGGCAACAAAAACCGAATTATCAGAAGTTCGCTGGGGTGATAAAAAGAAAGCGGAAGCGTTTTATGAAAAGATGATTCCTTTAGATCCCATGGACATTGCCGAGGCTGTGCTTTTCTGCGCGACAAGAAAACCACATATTAATATTGATGACATTATTGTTAACAACATAGATATGGCTGGAACTTATAATGCTCATAAAGGCGGAAAAAGCTCCAGTATGTTTGATTAGGTTAGGTAGGTTGAGTACTAAGCGAACAATTTCACTTTGGATCAAAATAGCTTACACAATATTTGTCGCTATCTTCGTACTGGTATACTATCAGGCCTATGGCATTAGTAACTTCCTGTGGTTCTCAGATCTTGCCGTTATCATAACGTGTATTACGATTTGGCTCGAAAGCAGTTTATTAAGCAGTATGATGGCTTTGAGTATAATTCTCTTTGAATTGCTTTGGTGTTTTGATTTTGTTACCAGGATTATAACCGGGCAGCATCCTTTAAATCTTACCTTGTATATGTTCGACCCATCCAGCTCCTTACTTGTTCGCGGTCTTTCATTATTTCACGTGTTTTTACCAATACTTTTGCTGTGGCTATTATATCGTTTAGGATACAATCGCAAGGCATTACTATGGCAAACTCTATTTGCTTGGACTGTAATTTTAATTTGTTTCTTTTTTACACCAATGGATTCAAATATAAATTTGGTATTTGGATTAAGATTAATTCCACAAACTCTGATTTATCCAAAGCTATATTTAATACTAGGGATGTTACTTCTCCCGATTTTAGTATACCTGCCAAGTCATCTTGTCTTCAAAAAGCAATTTGGGGTTAAGACAAGATAGGGGGCAGAATCTCATGTCAAGTGCCGCAGTAAAGTAAAAGTGAAGTAAAATAATTGGCACTAATTGCAAAGGAGAAAAGTACCAATGGGAACAAAATACCGTCATATCAATGAGCAAGATCGCATATTTTCCGGTGCTAAAGTTGCAAAATAATGTGAGGATAAAATAGTATAAATCCCAAAGCACATATTGTTATATTTTTTATCATAGACATTTTTGAATTTTACTATAGAATAAATTACTTTGATATATTTGAGGGCAGAGCATGATTAAGAAAACAGCTTTATTATTTGGTTTAGCCACATTGGTTTTTGGCAGCACGGTGTTTGCAGCTTTAAGTCATTCATCCGGACCATATGTTGAAGGCGATTTAGGAATTGCTAATCAGGGTCGTGTTGTTGGTATTGTCAATGGTGGCTATAAATTTAATAGTAATATTGCTGTTGAAGCGTCTTATATGCATATTGGCGATAATTATCTTGGAATTAATTTAAAAACCATGATGCCTTTTAATAATGGCTTTGATCTGTTTGCTAAAATAGGTCCGACATTACGCGGTATTAGTGCTGATAATCTAGAAATTTTTACTGGTACCGGCGGCAGCTATGCTTTTACTCCAAATATCTCTGGCAATATGCAGGTGTTTTGGGTTTCCGGCGGTGAAGTTGGTGCTACTGTTGGTTTGTCTTATATATTCTAGTCTACAGACTAAGTTTGCTGTGTGAGCCGAGGCGAATAAGTTCTAGGCTTTTTGGGTCAGGTTTTCTATAGATCAAGATTAAATCAGGCTTAATATGACAATCCCTATGGTCATTCCAGTTGCCATTTAAGGCATGGTCATATTTGTTTATCGGTAAAGCTTTATTTTTAGCTAAGAGCTTGACTATAGCAAGCAGATCGTTATCTAATTTTGGATGGTGCCCTGATTTTTTCTCACGTTTATAGTCACGCTTGAACTGATTTGTGTATTTAATCGTCCTCATTCAAGCTGTCCAGTAATTTATCAACTTTTCCTACATGAACTAGCTTTTTATTGCGAGCGGCTTTCATTGCAGCAATGGTTTCTTTATTTGGTGTGAGTGGCTCAAACGGAAGAGTTTTTTCTATTGCGATGCGTGTTAATAGAACTCTAAAAGCATCTGATACAGTAAGACCCATAGCAGCTAACACAATAGTGGCTTCTTCTTTTATGTCTTTATTTATACGAGCACGAACAACAGCATTAGTAGTCATAATTTTATTCTCCTTTATGAGCTACATTGTAGCCCAAAAATTTATTATCGTCAAGAGCGATTGCGTGATTTTAGATCTTCTAATATTATTATGTTGTAAGCAGGTTCTTCATACGGATGGCTAGCTTTTAGGGCAGCAATAACAGCATCAAGATTTTCGGTAGCACATAGCATTTCTACTTTATATTCAGCTACTTGTTCTAATCTGTTGGTTGTGCCAATATGTGGTTGGCTGCCAGAAAGAGGGCGGAACTGGCCTGTGCCTTTGGTTTGCCAGGCCGCATTATCATAATTGCCAAGCCTGCCGGCGCCGGCGTTAAACAAGCTGGTTTTTACTTGTTCCAGATGAGATTCGGGGACATAAAAACTTAATTGATAGAGTTCAGACGATGACACTTTCCCTGCAGCTGTTTCATCTAACAAAAAAACTAGTTTGCCGTGTTGTGGTTTTACTTGCGCAGCTGGTAAGTTGCTATTTGGCTCTATTATCTCGTGAATGATGTCAGCTTTGCCAGTTCCAGTTGCTAGGAAAATGATTTGGTTGCTATTGTTAATTGCTGGTAGAGTGAGTGTTACGCGTTCATGCGGAGTATTTTCAGTAGTGGTAGCTAAAGTTAATTCGTTAGCACTGGTTTTGGGTGAATCTGGAAATAACGAAGCAGTGTGGCCATCTTCTCCTATACCTAAAAACATTAGATCAAATTGCGGTAGTTCATGTGGCTGTAATTGAAAAAACTCTTGTATTGTTTCGGCATACAACTTAGCTGCTTTTTGCGGCTTAGTGTTGGTTTTTACTTGATGGATGTTTTCGGTATTTAAATGCAATGGTTCAATTAGATATTTATTAATTAAATTATAATTACTATCGGGACTATTTAGTGGGACCATGCGTTCATCAACTAAAAAAATATGAGTTTTATTCCATGGTAAATTATTTTGTTGGGCTAATTTTTGTAGCAAGCGTATTGGGGTTTTGCCGCCGGATAAAGCAACGGTAAAAATATTTTTTTCCTCTACCATCTTATAGGAAATTTCGTGCCATTTTTCGACAGCAAAATCTACTAAAGCTTCAGTATCTTGAAAGATATATAGGTGCTTGTTGTTTTTAGTTAAAGCTCGAGCCATAAGCGTTTATCTCGCTGAATTAGTTGGTCTGCTGTTTTTGGGCCGTTACTATTATCTGAGTATATTGCTAATTGCTTTGCTGCTGCTTTTTCCCAAGTTTTGATTATGGGGTCAACAATACTCCAATTAGTTTCAACTTCATCCTGACGAGCGAACAGAGTTTGATCACCTTTCATGCAATCGGTCAATAATCTTTCATAGGCTTCATGATGCTCAATTGCAAAAGCATCATCGTAATTAAATACCATATTTACTGTTTGATTTTTGGCAATGGTGTATGGATATTTAACACTGAATTGCAGATTAATTTCTTCTTGTGGCTGAATTTTGAAGAGCAGAGTATTTGGGGTTAAATCCTCGCATACCCGGCCTAATAATTTTATCGGTGGTGATTTAAACTCAATTTTGATTTCGGTATTTCGTGTTTTAAGTTTTTTACCGGTACGGACATAAAATGGAACACCGGCCCAGCGCCAATTATCTATATAAAACTTGCCAGCAAAATATGTCGGAGTCAGTGAATCTGGTGCAACTTTAGGCTCTTGGCGATAAGATTTGTACTGGCCAATGCAGGTGTTTTGTAGAATCTCAGTTTTTTGTTGCATAAGCCTGATAGAACGCAACACTTTTACTTTTTCATCTCGAATCATGTCAGCATCAAAGCCCACTGGTGGTTCCATTGCGACCAGAGTTAGCAATTGCATGATGTGATTTTGGACGATGTCTCTAATTACTCCGGCGTCTTCATAAAAACCAGCGCGATTTTGAATGCCTATATCTTCCGCGACAGTAATCTGGACATGGTCGATATAACGGCGATTCCATAGTGGTTCGAAGATGCTGTTGCTAAAGCGGAAAAACAGCAGATTTTGAACAGTTTCTTTGCCAAGGTAATGATCGATGCGATAAATTTGCTGCTCATCAAAATATTTTAACAAGGTTTTATTTAATTTTATGGCGCTGCTTTGGTCTTTTCCAAAAGGCTTTTCAACGATGATTTTGGCGTCAGGATGTTTGTTATTATCGTTTTCCTGGCCCAGATTTCTAATAGTATCTGGCACAGCGGCTGGCGGCAGAGCTAAATAATAAAGTAAATTAGTGCATTTATGATGCGTACAGACGCTATCGATGTTAGCAAATAATGATGCATAATCTTTGGGTTCATTGCTATCAAGAATTTGGTATTGAATGTTGTTGCTAAATTCTGTCCATATTTTTTTAGAAAAAGAAGCAGAAGCTGACTTTTTAAGCGATTCTAGAATGTTCTTTTGGTATTGTTTAGTAGAAAATTTAGTTCGACCTAAAGCAATAATAGTAAAATCTTTTATGGCGTTGTCTCGATATAAGCTAAACAACGCTGGTATTAGCTTGGTGCGACTTAAATTACTAGTGCCACCAAAAATCACCATAGTAAATGATACAGGTTCTTTTGTTTCAGGCTCAAGCTCACATGAAGTTAAAAATTTTCCGGGAATAGTAGTTTTGGTATTCATGATTTTTTAGCGGATTTAATTGCATGGCCGCCAAATTCATTACGTAACGCCGCTATTGTTTTAGCGCTGAATGACTCTGGCTGGCGGGAACGAAACCTTTCAAGCAATGCTAATGATATGGTTGGTAATGGCACAGCCAGATCAATACCCTCCTGAACTGTCCAGCGGCCTTCACCTGAATCAGCAACAAAACCGGCAACATCGCTAAGCTCAGGATCTTTAGTGAAAGCATCTTCAGCCAATTCCAGGAGCCAGGAGCGAATTACACTGCCTTGATTCCATAGATGAGATATTTGTTGCAAATCAAGATCAAAGTCTTTTTTAGCGTGCAAAAGTTCAAAGCCTTCGCCATATGCTTGGAGCATGGCATATTCAATTCCATTATGGACCATTTTGACAAAGTGACCGGCGCCATGGGCGCCAACATGCGCATAGCCATCTTTGGGGGCAAGGGTTTTTAAAGCTGGTTCCACCTGTTTGAAGATGTTTTTATCACCACCAATCATCATGCAATAGCCGACCTTTAAGCCCCAAATGCCACCACTGGTGCCAATGTCGAGGAAATGAATTTTATGCTTAGCTAATTCTTGGGCGTGACGTATTGAATCCTTGTAAAAGGAATTGCCGCCATCGATAATAATATCGCCAGCTTGTAAGAGCGGAATTAATTGCTGAATAACGCCTGCTGTAACGTCGCCTGCAGGAACCATTAGCCAAATAATACGCGGAGTTTCTAGCTTATCTGCCAGTTCCTCGAGCGAATAAGCTCCAGTGGCTCCTTTTGCTTCAGCAGCCTTAATTGACTCATTATGGCGCGCATAGCCTATAATTTCAAAGCCATGTTGTGATAAACGCGCAACCATATTGAGACCCATTTTGCCTAAGCCAACAAATCCCAGTTGCATGTTTTCCTTAAAATTTTAGTAGTTAATTGTATTAACTATTCTAAAATTGTGACATCTTCTGCTTGTAAGCCTTTTTCGCCTTCTTTCACAGTAAATTCAACTTTGTCATTTTCTTTCAGAGAGCGGTAACCCTCGCCACGAATGGCATTGTAATGAACAAAAACATCTTTGCCGCCATCATCAGGAGTGATAAAGCCAAAGCCTTTGGTGTTATTAAACCATTTAATGGTGCCAGTTGTACGATCAGACATAATTTATACCTTTAATTTCAATTTTAATAATTTACATATGTGCTCATATTTAAACACACACGACATAATAATATCATATTTAGTATTATGAAAGCACTTTTTTTATAAAAGGGATAGTGATTTTATGTTGTGATGTTAATGAAGCCTGATCCAGGCGGTCTAGAAATGCAAATATAGAAGTAGTATCACGGGAATAATGCTGGAGCAAATATTGGCAAACTTGATCTGACAATTCCAAGCCTCGGGCCTTGGCCCGTATACGCAAGGCAATTATTTTCTGGGTATCATTTAACGGCTGAATTTGCGTGATCATGGTTGCACTTAGGCGAGATTTTAGATCAGCAAGGTCAAAATCAAGAATTTTTGGTGGTGCCGAAGCGGCTATTACTAGTCGATTATTTTGTGCTTTTAATTTATTAAAAGTGTGGAAAATAGCTTCTTCCCATGATTTATTACCAATTATATTATCTAAATCATCAAGGCAAACTAGTTTTATTTGTTCCAGATCTTCTAAAATTTGCGGACTAAGCTCAGGTAGCTGTTTTAGTGGTAGATAAATAACGGATGAATTTTGCTGCGCAGCTTTATGACAGCAGGCTTGGAGCAGATGAGTGCGTCCGGATCCAGGTTTCCCCCAGATATACATACATTGTTCTCCGGCCCCATCGCTTATGGCTTGTAGCTGTTTTATAGCTTCGGTGTTGCTATCAGCAATAAAATTAACGAAAGTTGCCTCATCTTTAAGTTTGATATTTAAAGTTAATTGTACTGTCATTGCTTAGCCAATTTATAAAATAGATTTGCATTTGACTCAGTCGTGTCAGAATCCGTGGGAACAATTTTTTTATCTAAATTGAGAGCGCTGATTAGTTGTGTTGTTGTGCCAGCACATGTCAGTTTTACGATAATATTGGTAGGACTAGTATCAAGCAATTCAGCTTTTTTAACGCTAGCCAAATTTTGTAAATATTTCATGATGGCTGCATATTGATCCATATCAGTGACATCGTCTATTTGTATAGTAACTTCTGCTGCGCTACTTGTCGCAGTGGTTTTAACTGCAGGACTGCGTGCAGTTGCAGTTGTGGCAAGCGCGTTTGCTACATCATCAGTAACTGTGGTAAGGATTTGATTTTCATCAGTTCCTGGTATGCTCCAGGTTAAAGTTGTATCTCCTGACATTAAAGTCCAGTTACTTTGCCAGTTATTGTCAATGGTGGCATGTATATAGCCTACTAAAATTGCATTGGCATTATAACGACTGGATGCGGTTTTTATCGCTGGTGGGTTGGCGATTTGGATATCGTTGATGGAGATATTGTTAAGGTCCTGTAAGTCTAAAATAGGAAATATTATTGGTAAGCCACGTAAGGCAGCATCTTGTTTAATAATTTGTGCTTCAGGACTATTGTCATTTATTTGTTGCGTATTGCCCTGATTATCAGTAACAGCAAGCCATATTAAAGTAAGCGGCCTGTCTTTACTCCATGGACGTTTCTGGACTTTGGTTAATAATTGATTAATAGCGCCGGGCTCGAATTGCACTTGTAATAGTAAAGGATCCTTGTCATCTGTTGGCTCATTGTAACTATAGCTCTGGATCAGAGATTCTGCTTGCGAAATATCAGGTTGCAAAGCAGGCATGTTAATAATATTAGAATCGCCGCTGACTTTGACTAGTACTTGCTTCAAAGCTGTAGACATGGCTTTTTGTTGTGCCTGACTTGTAGTATCAGGCACAGGTATTTGGGCGCTATAAAGCGACTTTACTAGTGCTGCGCTGGCAGTTGATATCCATAAACTAGCAATAATAGTTAAACTAATCTTAAGTATTTTTAGTTTTTTCTTGGCCAACAGTTTCATAACCAGATATAATATAATTTCTAGAGTAAAAAGTCACTGAGGTAGATATGGTAAAATCAGAATTAATTAAAAAAATTGCAGATAAGATGCCTGCATTAACCGATAAAGATGTAGAATTGGCAGTTAACCAATTATTACAAACTATAACCGAGTCGCTAGTCGCAGGTAAGCGTATTGAGCTTAGAGGGTTTGGTAGCTTTTCATTGCGATATCGTAAGGCTCGCAAAGCGCATAATCCAAAAACTGGTGAAAAAGTTATTGCAGCTCCTAAGTATGTTCCTTATTTTAAAGCAGGAAAAGAAATGCGTGACCGTATTGATGAATCGCGCAAAACAACTCCGATTAAAGCAGCATAACAGCCTGATTTATAATGACACAAAAAGTCTGGGTGGCGTGGAGCTCTGGCAAAGACAGTGCTTTCACGTTGCACCAGCTGTTGCAGGATAAAAATTTCCAAGTTACACGCTTGCTGACTACAATTACCCAAGATTTTGAGCGCGTGTCATTACATTCAACAAGAAAAGAATTATTGCAACTGCAAGCCGAATATTTGAATTTGCCATTAGAAATCGTCGAAATTCCAGCGGATTGTTCCAATACTATTTATAAAAAACACATGGCACAGGCTATTAGAAAAGCCGAAGCGCAAAATATTAACTATATTGCATTTGGCGATTTGTTTTTGGCTGATGTCAGACAATATCGTGAACAACAATTACAACAAACCAAAATCAAACCATTGTTTCCATTGTGGCATAAAAATACTAAACAATTAGCTCAAGATTTTATTAAAGACTTTAAAGCTATTATCATTGCCATAGACACAACTAAAATACCGCAAGAACTATTAGGTCACGAATATAATCAAGAATTCCTAGATCAATTACCAACTGACGTTGATCCATGTGGTGAGAATGGTGAATTTCATACTTTTGTTTATGTTGCGCCATGTTTCAGAAATAAAATTGAATTTGCTTTAGGTGATACTGTTGCCAAAGATAATATGCTGTATGTGGATTTGATGCCATAACCCGAATGTTGTATGCATTGTCGTCATTGCGAGCAAAGCGTGGCAATCCAGAACATCCTACATTTAGTGCTGGATTGCTTCGCTTTGCTCGCAATGACGATACTCGGCACATATTCTTCTGTCTTTTAACGTGTAGAGAGAGGCCTGTCAAAAATGACAGTTTTGCAGCTTTACTTACCTGTTATAATTGAGCATATCTCAGTCTATTAATTTAGGGGTAAAAAAGATGAAAACAAAATTAGTTATAGCTTTTCTAGCCGCGATGTTAACCTCAATCTGCTTTGCTGGCAGCACTTATTCCGTTAGTTTTGGTTATGGGGTGTTTAATATGGCTGTTGAATCCAGCGCGCCAATTACCAAAATAGTATTTGACTACGGTAATGGTGATTATGCTTTGCCAGCATGGGGGCCAATTAATACAGACAATGCAAAAATGGTAGCTACGAATTTAGGCAATGGCTTATATGAGTATACTATTGCGCCCAAAGATCCGGCGAAAACCCCTGATTTTGGAACCACGGTGACATTTTCTCAAGTGCCTATGATGATTGATTCACCACCAACAAAAAACATGCCATTCTCAGATTACTATGGCTTATTTCAAAATATACAAATTAATGGCGATAATGCAAGTTATAGTGACCAATGTCAGGGTGATAGCTGCACCGACCCAGCACCGGGCAAAATCTTAGGTGGCTATTATGCCGACTGGACTGTGTATAGCGGTCATGGGGGATATAATCCACAGCAATTGCCATTTGGCTATCTCAATACTATTTATTATGGCTTTGGTAGTCTTAATCCAACTACCGCAGCTGCGCAAATGTTTGATCCATACGCTGATGCGCAAAATGGTGCTGTTTCAGCTGTGCCATATTTATCTTTGCAGCGCCAAAAATATCCCTATTTGAATTTAATATATTCTTATGGTGGTTGGGGTAGTATCAGCAATGATAATTTTCAATCCGGTGATTTCTCGGTGTTGTTCAAGTATTATCCGCAGGATATCAGCAAATTGGCTGATAGCATGGTGCAAGCGATGTTACGCACTGGCTTTAATGGCATTGATATTGATTATGAATGGATAGCGCCATTTGAATCTGATACCAAGTATTTGGGAGGCAATCCACCGTTGTGCGAGCCTGATCCAAATAATAGTCAATACTGTGTCACTAAACCGCTATCACAGGTAGAAGCTGATGGTTATGCCGAATTAATGTATGACTTACGCCAAAATATCAATAGGTTGCCCAATGCCAAACAGTATTTATTAACAACTGCTTTAATATCAGGTCCAGATAAAATCAATGAATTGGCAAGTTTTAAATATCAAGGTTCTATTGCAGCACTGCAAGGCCAGAGCGATTTAAAAATCGTCATGGACAATATCAATTATGTCGGCTTGATGACCTATGATATGCATGGAGCTTTTGATGCGCCTGCAGATGGCACTACAAATCCAAGCAGCATTTCTAATTTTCAGTCGCGGTTTCAAGCCAATCCAAATGATCCAACTCCGGATCCGACCATCAAAAAATATAACGTTGTTGATAGCATCAAAGCTTTACAACAAGCTGATCCAACTGTTGATTCGAAAAAAATTGTTGTTGGCATTGCAGCTTATGCCCGCATAGTGCGTTTAGATACTCAGCCAAATAATTCGACATCAGCGCAACAGGTTGGCATATTTGATCCTTTGGCACCATTTAGTCAACAAGCTGTTTTGAATACCGATGCGTCTGGTGAGTTTACTGGTGACTACGTGCATCAGTATCAAAATGGTGGTGGAGCAGATGAAATTGGCTCAACTATTTTTGATTATAAATGTATTTTGCAATATCCAAATGATGCTACTAGCTCCGAATGTTATTATGGTGGTAATGCCGGCTCTAACCCGATTCCAACTGCTATGACATTTTATGGCATGGATCAGCTGCCACCAATTACCCAGCCTGGTGGTTATGCCGCAACTCCGTGGGGTTATGATGCGACCAATAGAGCTTTCATGAGCTTTGATAATAATCTATCAGCAGCAAATAAAGCTAAATATGTGATCCAAAATGGTTTTGGCGGAACTATGGTGTGGGAATTAGATGGTGATGTTGGGCCCGATAGTGCAGATTTCCAATCTAAATCGATTGTTTATGCACTTTACTCCCAGTTTCATAGTGCAGGCATAAAATAACATTATTGTCATCGCGAGCGGTTTGTCCGTCAAAGCTTTGGCGAAGGCGGAAGCGAAGCAATCCAGGTGTTTTTAAATGCTTTTCTGGATTGCCGCGTCGTTTCACTCCTCGCAATGACAATTTGGGTGTGGTTTATGCCTTCGGCAAAGTCACTCCAACTTGACCTTGATATTTACCGCCCCGGTCTTTGTATGATGTTTCGCATTCTTCATCAGATTCAAAGAATAACATTTGCGCTACGCCTTCGTTGGCATAAATTTTTGCTGGTAAAGTAGTGGTATTAGAAAACTCCAAAGTAACATGACCTTCCCATTCCGGTTCTAATGGTGTGACATTAACAATAATGCCACAACGAGCGTAAGTAGATTTGCCCAGACAGATGGTCAGGATATTACGCGGAATGCGGAAATATTCCACAGTGCGGGCTAATACAAATGAATTTGGTGGGATAATACATACATCAGCTTTTACATCGACAAAACTATCTTCAGCGAATTCTTTCGGGTCGATTATTGCGGAATTAATATTAGTGAAAATTTTAAATTCGTCAGCACAACGCACATCATAACCATAACTTGATGTGCCATACGAAACAATTTTATGCTCGCCATCTGTGCGAACCTGTTTTGGTTCAAATGGTTCAATCATGTTGAATTCTTCGACTAGACGTCTAATCCCTTTGTCTGATTTAATTGCCATATTTCACCACCTCTTTTTTAGTTTTCAGTTGTATAGTATCATGTTAGCAAATCTACATAACAGAATATAGAAAAAGTGGGATAAATTCATGCGAAAAATTTTAGTAACAAGCGGTTTGCCATATGCCAATGGTCCAATCCATTTGGGTCATTTGGTAGAGTATTTACAAACTGACATCTGGGCTCGATTTCAGCGTCTAGTCGGCAATGATTGTATTTATGTTTGTGGTGATGACGCTCATGGCACGCCGATTATGTTGAGTGCAGAGCAAAAGGGCATTACTCCAGAAGAATTAATTGCTGAAATGCAGCAGTCGCATGAAGAGGATTTTGCTAAATTTCATATTAATTTTGATGTTTATCACACCACGCATTCAGCAGAAAACAAGGAATTAGTAGAGCTGATTTATCAGCGTTTATGTCAACATGAAGACATAGTAAAGCGTACTATTAAACAAGCTTATGACCCCGAAAAAGATATGTTTTTGCCAGATCGATATGTGCGCGGCGAATGCCCACGTTGTGGTGCCGAAGATCAGTATGGTGATAGCTGCGAAGTTTGTAGTGCGACTTATTCACCGTTGGATTTGATAAATCCTAAATCGGCAGTTTCTGGTGTGGCACCAATTGAAAAAGAATCCGAGCATTATTTCTTTCGGTTGGATAAGTATGAGCAAATTTTACGCGAATGGGCCAGCGCCGAACATTTGCAATCCGAAGTTGCTAATAAACTAAACGAATGGTTCGAAATGGGCTTAAAACAGTGGGATATTTCGCGCGATGATCCGTACTTTGGTTTTCCTATTCCCAATGCTCCTGGTAAATATTTTTACGTGTGGCTGGATGCGCCGATTGGATATATGGCCGGATTCAAGAAACTCTGTGATAGCAGAAAAGATTTAAATTTTGATGAGTATTGGAAGGCAGGTCATGATACCGAGCTGTATCATTTTATTGGCAAAGATATTATGTATTTCCACGCTTTGTTTTGGCCAGCAATTTTAACCAGTAGTGATTTTCGTAAACCTGATGCAGTTTATGCTCATGGCTATTTAACAGTTAATGGTCAGAAAATGTCGAAGTCGCGTGGTACATTTATTCTAGCTCGTGATTATCTCAAATTTTTAGATCCAGAATATTTACGTTATTACTATGCTGCTAAGTTAACAAGTCATATCGATGACATTGATCTGAATTTCGCTGATTTTATGCAGCGTGTTAATAGTGATTTAGTAGGTAAAGTAGTTAATATTGCCAGCCGTTGCGCTGGATTTATTACCAAAAAGTTCGAAGGTAAATTAGCAACAAAAATATCTGAGCCACAATTATTTAATGACTTTATTGATGCTGGTGATGAGATTGCTAAATTATATGAAAATCGTGAATATAGTCATGCCATGCGGGTGATTATGGCATTAGCAGATCGCGCTAATCAATATATTGCTGAGCACCAGCCTTGGGTATTGGCCAAAGAAGAGGGCAAGGAACAGCAGGTGCAAGATGTTTGCACCATGGGTATTAATTTGTTTAGAGTTTTGATGACCTACTTACAGCCGGTATTGCCAAATATGGCCTCAAGAGTTGCTGAGTTTTTAAATCTTGCTGAGCTTAAATGGGATGAGCGCAAACATCCGTTACAGCAAATCAATAAATTTAAACCATTAATGCAGCGGGTCGAGCAAGATAAAATTGATTTACTAATAAATGCATCTAAAAATGAAACAAGACAAAGCTCGTAAAATATTAGAGAATTTAGCCAAAGCAATTCCGAATCCAAAATCAGAATTGAATTACTCATCGCCATTTGAATTGCTGATTTCTGTAATCTTATCGGCACATACAACTGATGTCAGTGTTAACAAAGCTACAGCTAAATTATTTCCAGTAGCAAATACTCCAGAAGCGATTTTTGCATTAGGTGAAACAAAACTAAAACAATACATCAAAACAATTGGTTTATATAATGCCAAAGCGGCAAACATTATCAAAACCTGCGATATTTTAATTGCCAAACACAATTCTCAAGTTCCTCATGATCGCAAAGAGTTGGAAGAGTTAGGTGGAGTAGGGCGTAAAACAGCTAACGTCATTTTAAATATCGTGTTTAATGAACCGACAATTGCAGTTGATACCCATATTTTTCGGGTTGGTAATAGAACAAAACTAGCTCCAGGCAAAAATCCACTAGCCGTGGAAAAGCAATTAATGCAAATAGTCCCAAAAGACCTAATGCATAATGCTCATCATTTGTTATTACTCCATGGCCGTTATACTTGCACTGCCAAAAAACCACATTGTGGTGAATGCGTTATTTATGATTATTGTGAGTATGAAGATAAAACAAAATAATCTAAAAACACAAAGGCCGCTATTGCGGCCTTCGGTTGTAAGTTTGTATAAGGTCAATTAAAAGTAGAAATCCATATGTAAGGTAACTACATTGCGATAATTGTGTGGTCCCATCGGGTTTGGTAGGAACATTGCCATGCCGCCACCGCTGGAAGTATCGCTAGAGTTGTAGTTTATATCATGGCGATATTCAATTTTCTCAACTGTGTCACGCCATATCGAAATACTAGCTTCTGTAATTAAACCATATTGTGGCAAGTTTATACCTAATGCCTGCCAGGTTTGTTCATAACCTACAGCAAAAGTTGCAGGTCTGTTAAATATTTTGAAAGTATAAGCTGCTTCGGTGTTAAGAGCGCTTAGGCTGGCTCCTTTGCCATTAAAACTTAGGTCCGTAGGACTGAAGGAGCGTAAAGTAGTGACGAATTCACCAAGTATGTTAAAGTGACCGTATAAATAAACGTTGCCGTAAAAGTCGATAGCGGACACTTGGTGTTGCAGATTTTCATATTTGGCACCGGTGGTGCCAATGCTATCATAAGAAAAACCCTGAAATCCCATCGGAGCATTGGTTTCTTGAATTCCTTCAGAGTCAGCGATATTATTAATAAAACCGGCGCCTACGTTGGTCTGAAAGTTTTTGGATTCATATTTATGGCCAAGGCTGAAGCCAAAGTTATTAATAGTCTTGTTATTATCGATAAAGCTGTCACCGGCAAATAGATAGGTAGAAGCATAAAAACCATCTTTACTAAAACCAAGCAAAGCTGCACGTTGCTTAGCACGAGCCATTGTTTTGACAAATGTATCACTGATCATATAACTGTCATAATGACCGAATGGGACAAAGAACTGACCTATAGTGAAGTATACTGGTAAAGAATTTAAATCGCCAAGTGTCAAAAAGCCACGGTCAAGATAGATATTGGAGTTGCTGGTTCGATAACCTTGCATGGGTGAAGCGTTATCATAAACCATAGCTGCGAAAGCACTGGCAAATTCATCGACATTAGCAAGAATATCAAGTTCAACGCCAGAAAGATTTATATCGCCTTTAGTGCTGCCATCATAATTATTATTAACTAGAGCCTCACCTTCAAGATACCCACTTAAGTCAATTACTGGCCGGTTTGGTAATGGCAGGTCGTGTATTTTCAGGAGGTTTTCCATGATCTGACGATTTTTTAGAATCATCAAATCTTCATTAATAGATGGCCAGTTGGTGATTAAGTCAGAAGCATCAAAGCGCGGAGAGCCTGTTAGACTCGGAGTGGCGAAAACAAAAGGAGCATTTGGAAAATATCTTTTGGCCATAGCCATTAATCCCTGCGGTCTCATATCTTTAGCAGCAGATAGAGTTTTTATTTTGTTGAGCTCTTTTTGTAGATGTTCTACCTGCTTTTCTAATTTTTTCTGATCAGACACATGCGATGTTTTGATCTGTTTTTGTAAAGACTGTACTTGTTGCTCTAATTGTTGAATTTGAGCTTCGGTGTTTTGGGTGGTTGCTGCAGCAAAACTTGCACTGACGAATGTTAATAACGCCACAATAATAATTGCTCGTAATTTCATAGGAGTCTCTCCGTTAGTTTTTTAATTGCAAAAACAAAACATTTTAACAAAAAAATAATAATATGCAATACGGAGGTGTAAATTTATTTAGTAAAGCATCCATGACGTCAATGTTTTCTTCGCCCGGCAGGCCGAAGATATATTCAACACCTTCATTTTCAAGACAAGCAACCAGTATTTCAGCGGCTTTTTTGGTGATATCCATATCACAACTTCTAATGAAACATTGGCGTCCCCAACGGGACTCGAACCCGTGTTTTCGCCGTGAAAGGGCGATGTCCTAGGCCACTAGACGATGGGGACATATTGGTGGAGCTAGGCGGGATCGAACCGCCGACCCCTTGCATGCCATGCAAGTGCTCTCCCAGCTGAGCTATAGCCCCAGTATGGTTCCAAAGGGAATGGGAAGTTTAGATGGCAAATGCGAGTCTGTCAAGGATATTATTGAGATTTTGTTATGGCGATTTGTAAAATCAAATGTAGGGGCAGGCCCCTGTGCCTGCCCTAAATGGAAGGAAAAGACACAACACCATCATCTGTACCAAGCAGTAAAACATCAGCAGGACGCATGGCAAATAAGCCATTGGTTACTACGCCGGTGATATTATTAAGGGTTTGTTCCAGTTTTTGTGGTTCGAGAATTTTTAAGTGCCAGACGTCTAAAATGACATTGCCATTATCTGTAATCACACCTTCACGATATACCGGACTGCCACCAAGTTTTACAATTTCACGCGCGACATAGCTACGCGCCATCGGAATAACTTCAACCGGCAGGGGGAATTCGCCTAGAACAGGGACTTTTTTACTTTGATCAGCAATGCAGATGAATTTTTCTGAGGCTGCGGCGATTATTTTCTCTCGAGTTAAAGCTGCGCCGCCGCCTTTTATCATATGCAAATGCTCATTGACTTCATCGGCGCCATCAACATAAACAGGAATTGGTCCAGCAGAATTTAGATCATATACTTTAATGCCATGAGCTTGTAATTTTTTTTCTGTATCTACAGAACTCGCAACTGCGCCATCAATTTTATGCTTGATCTCGGCCAATGCGTCAATAAAATAACCAACTGTTGAACCGGTACCAACTCCTACAATGGAGTCTGGTTCGATATGTTTTACGGCTGCTTCGGCTGCTATTTGTTTTTGTTGTTCTTTATTCATTTTATTATTCCACTATGTTGTAATAAAGCATCTAATTTTGGTGCTCGACCCCGAAACTTCTTAAATAATATCATTGGATCTACAGATCCGCCTGGTTCTAAAATGCATTCTAAATAGGCTTGACCTGTGTCTGGGTTAAAGATGCCGTCTTCTTCAAATTTGGCGAAAGCGTCGCTTGCCAGAACCTCAGCCCATTTATAGCTATAATATCCTGCAGCGTAACCGCCGCCAAAAATATGCGCAAAGCCGTGTTGAAAGCGATTATAGTCTACATGCGGTAGTACAGAAAACTGCTGGCGTACGTCATCTAATATTTTTTGGATTTGGTGCTTTTGGCGCGAATCGAATTCCAGATGTAGACGAAAATCAAATAAAGAAAACTCCAATTGACGTAACATCTGCAAACCGGATTGAAAGTTTTTTGCCGCCACCATATTGTCAAATAGTTTCTGCGGTAGTTTTTTGCCGGTTTTATAATGTTTGGAAATCAAATCCAGTACAGGCTTGTGCCAGCACCAGTTTTCCATGAATTGACTAGCTAGTTCGACAGCATCCCAAGGGACACCATTTATACCGGCAACATCAGCATAATCTACGGTAGTCAGCATGTGCTGCAAACCATGACCAAATTCGTGGAATATCGTTTCGACGTCTCGATGCGTCAGTAGGGACGGGTCATCACCAATCGGAGCATTAAAGTTGCAGACTATGTAGGCAACAGGTATTTGAATAGAGTTATCAGGCAAGCGTCTGCGTGCACGGAAATCATTCATCCAGGCGCCGCTTTGTTTATTCGGGCGAGCATATAAATCTAAATAAAATCTGCTGCGCAAGACTTTCTTTGCGTCATATAATTCGAACACCTTGACATCTTTGTACCAAACATCTGCATTCTCAATGGTTTTGATAGTAATTCCAAACAAACGCTTTACCAGCTTAAACATTCCAGCCAACACTTGTGGTTCGGTGAAATATGGTCTTAATTCCTCTTGGGATACATTATATTTTTGCTGTTTTAGCTTTTCACTATAATAAGTCAAATCCCATGGTTGCAATTGCTCGACGCCATCTTGGAGAGCAAATTGTTGCAACTCTTTATATTCAGCTTTGGCTTGAGCGCTAGAATATTTGGCCAATTTATTTAAAAAGCGAATTACTGTTGGAGTTGATTTTGCCATTTTTGATGCTAATGAATATTCAGCAAAATTATTGAAATCCAATAGATGAGCTAGTTTTGTACGATTAGTTACTATCTCATGCATGACTTGAGTGTTATCCCATTTGCCCGCATTAGGGCCTTGATCAGAAGCGCGCGTAATATAAGCATCATAAACTTCCTGGCGTAATTGGCGCAAGTCAGCATGAGTTAAAACCGCCAAATAAGAAGGTTGTTCCAGTGTTAACAACCAGCCTTGTTGTTTATGTTGTTCAGCTGCAATGTTAGCGGCTTTTATCGCATGGTTGGTTAAGCCTTTTAGTTCGCTTTTATGTGTTATTAGTTTGGTCCAGCCATTAGTGGCATCAAGTAAATTATTAGAAAACTTACTGGATAATTGCGCCAGTTGTTGTTGCAGTGTCGCGAATTGTTGTTTGGATTTAGGCGGCAATGCTACTCCAGCAAGCTGAAAGTCACGCAAATCATTAGAGATAATTTTTTTCTGGGCTTGATGTAATTTTTTATAAGACTTATTTGTAGCAAGCGATTGAATAGCTGCATAAAGCTGTTGATTTTGGCCGATTTCAGTTGCATATGCAGATAATGCTGGCAAGCAGGCGTCATGTGCTTCACGCAATGGTTTAGTATTGACTACGGAATTCAAATGCGCAACAGTTGCCCACATTATATGTAATTTTTCACCCATTTCTTCCAAGGGTTGCATTAAATTCTCCCAGCTGAAATCTTTCTGCTTCAAGAGCTTTTTAAGCTCAGCGCGATTTTCTTTTAGAATCTGGGTTAAAGCTGGCTCAATATGTTTCGGCTTAATAGTGCTGAAAACAGGGTATTCAGTTTGTTGTAATAATGGGTTTTGCATAATGAGTTATACTATACATTAGTAGTTGCATTATTCCAATCATGGTAAAAAACTTTGGTCAATTGCCTAATAATATCTGCATTATTTTGGGCATGAATCAAAATTCCTAGTTCGCGATTTTTCTGCAGTGAACTATACGAAAAATTAATCGAGCCGACGTATGCAGTTGTGCTATCAACTACCATCATTTTAGCATGCATATTTAATTGGTCTTTATTTGGATCAAAAAATCTAACATGAGCACCGTTATGGATTAGTTTTTTTACCAAATATTGGTGTGCCATTCTTTGTGGCAAAATTAATTTTATATTTACATGCTTTTTTGCAGCTTTTGCTAATGCACGAGCAATTTCTTTGTCTATAAATTCTTCGTTTTCGATAATAATAGATTTTCGTGCTGATTTGATTAAATCCATTAGGCGAGTTTGTGAATTTACCGGACTCCAAAGCAAGTTTTTATTGGTTAGTGTTGGAGTGTTTCTATGCCAATCCGCATTAAATACCTGCTCAATTTCCTGAACATCAGCATTAGTATCATCAATAATGCCATATTCGCGATTCCATTTAAATGCGCTGTAAGTTAAGTTTAGCGTCATAATTAAAGCTTTATTATTATCTATGACGATGGCTTTTTCATGAGTGAGAGCAAATATTGGGTTGCCAGATTTTATTGTAATGTCATTATTTTTAAGTAATTTTCGCCATTTGTTAGCTTTAGAATAGCTGTTGTTGGGATTATATGGCGATTTTTCTAGAATAATTCGAATTTTTACTCCCGCATGTGATTGCTTAATTAGAGCATTTATTATGCGTTTGTCGGTAAGCAAATATATTTCGATATCAATTGATTTTTTAGCGCTATAAATTGCTTTTAAAATAGGTTGACGACCGGTTGTTTGATAATATGAATGCACGTAAGGCTCAGTGAAGAGCTTGAGTTGCGCAAATGCAGTTTGCATGAAAATGCAGCAGAACAGTAATAAAAAAGGCAGATATTTTTTTTGAATCATTGTGTGTCGAATATGATTACGCGCCAATACGCAACGCATTGGCGCGTAATTATGGATTACTTAGTCCACTTCAGATCTGGTTCTTTAGCTGCTTTAACTGCATCCAGTCTTCGGAACATGGTTTTAGTTGGTGCAGCCTGAACTAATTCTGGATCGGTTTTGGCTTCTTCGAGGATTTTCGCCATCACATCTGCGAATTTATCTATTTCCTGTTTAGATTCGGTTTCAGTTGGCTCAATGAGCAAACATTCTGGAACCAATGCTGGGAAATAAGTAGTTGGCGCATGAAAGCCATAATCGAGCAAGCGCTTGGAAACATCCATAGCTGTTACATGCAATTCTTTGGCCTCTTTGCGCAAACTGGCAATGAATTCATGTGAAGCACGGCGTTGTGCAAAAGGAATCTCATAGCCGATTTCCTCGAGACGCTTCATCAGGTAATTAGAGTTCAAAGTAGCAAATTCAGCAACTCGTTCCAAACCTTTGGCACCAAGCATACGAATGTATATATAAGCTCGTAGCATAACACCGGCATTGCCCATAAAAGCGGACATATGCCCAATTGTGTGTGGACAGTCACGTTCGTCAAGAATCACATACTTGTCACCTTGTTTACCGGCCATTGGTATAGGTAAAACCGGTAATAATTTTGCCGAGCAGGCAACCGGTCCTGAACCTGGGCCACCACCGCCATGTGGTGTTGCGAAAGTTTTATGTAAATTGATATGTACTACATCGAAGCCCATATCTCCGGGTGTGACTTTACCCAAAATAGCATTTAAGTTAGCGCCGTCGTAATACAGTAAACCGCCTGCAGTATGAACTATGGCAGCTATCTCTTCGATTTTGCGTTCAAATACACCAAGAGTTGACGGATTAGTTAACATAATGCCGGCTGTTTTAGGGCCGACTTTGGCTTGCAAGGCTTCGATATCAACGTCACCATCTGGTTTTGTAGGTATTTCTACTACGTCAAAGCCAGCCATGGCTGCTGAAGCAGGATTAGTGCCATGCGCAGCATCAGGAACGATAATCTCAGTACGGTTTGTGTCGTTGCGCGATTGATGATAAGCGCGAATCATTGATACCCCAGCAAATTCACCCTGAGCTCCAGCCATTGGTGCGAGCGAAACACCTGGCATACCTAAAACAGGTTTCAACATTTCCTGCAACTCATAAATACATTGCAAAAATCCCTGGCTATGTTGTGGTAAAGCATAGGGATGGCGGTTTAGAAAACCTGGCTGTGATGCCAAAGTGTGGGCAACTTTAGGGTTGTACTTCATGGTACAAGAGCCTAGAGGATAAAAGTTAGTGTCGACAGAAAAGTTTTGCTTAGACAGATTCGTATAATGCCGTATTACTTCTAATTCTGAAACTTCAGGCATAAGCGGTTTTTCTTTTCGTAGGTATTTTTTATCTAATCCTATTTTAGCCGCGGTTTTTGGTATTTGAGTCTCGGCTTTGCGACCATCTCTGGATTTTTCAAAAATCACTTCATTTCTAATTGCAGTCATTATTTTTCCTCCACTTGACGCATAGCATTGGTATAAGCATCCAAGTCTGCTGCTGTTTTAGTTTCAGTGGCACATACTAGTATGCATTCACCTAGTTCCGGATATTCGTGTGTCAGGTCATATCCGCCCTGAATGCCAAGTTCTGACAGCTTGTCTAATACTTCTGCTGCTGGTTTATTTAACTTGATAACGAACTCATGAAAAGTTGGTGATTTAAACACAGCAGAAACGCTATCAATACTTGTGAGTAGTTGTTTTAGTTTTTCAGTATTAATATGACTGGCAGTTGCTACTTTTTGCAAGCCATCAGCACCCAGTAGACTCATATATATCGTTGCAGCTGATACCATAAGTCCTTGATTGCTACAGATGTTTGAAGTAGCTTTGGCCCTGCGAATGTGCTGCTCACGGGCTGCCAATGTCAGGATGTAACCTTCGTTACCAGCAGTGTCAATAGTTTTACCTATCAGTCTTCCTGGCATGGTGCGCATGTGCTCTTGTTTGCAACATAAAAAACCGAAATACGGACCTCCGGAAGCTAATGGGGCGCCTAAAGGTTGGCCATCGCCAATAGCGATGTCAGCGCCGGTTTCACCCCAGCTACCTGGTTCTTTTAAAGCGGCCATGGCGATAGGGTTTACTGCGGCAATTACTAAAGCGCCATTTTTATGAGCCCAGTTGGTAATTGCATCGACATCTTCTAGAACACCGAAAAAGTTTGGTTGTGCTATAACAACCGCAGTGATGTCCGAATTAGCATGTTTTTTCAATGCTTTCATATCCAGACAGCCATTGGCTTTATCGTATGGGATTTCAACAAATTCGAGGCCTTGTGGTCCTGCAACAGTTACTGCTGTTTTACGATAAGTAGGATGCGTAGTTACCGGAACGAGAATCTTCTTGCTTTTGGATTTGCGATTTAAACGCACAGCCATAAGTGCTGCTTCGCCTAATCCTGATGCGCCGTCATATAATGAAGCATTAGAAACATCCATACCCATTAAATTGCACATCATGGTTTGATATTCATAAATTGTCTGTAAGGTTCCTTGACTGGCTTCAGCCTGATAAGGCGTGTATGCTGTCATGAACTCACCGCGACTGGCAATTTCCCAGACAGGAGCTGGAATGTGGTGTTCATAGGCACCGGCGCCGATGAAACACAGACCAGCTTGATCTTGAGCTGCTCGCTCAGACATTAGGCGGGTAATTTCCATCTCATTTAATGATTCTGGTAAGCCTTCGATGCCATTGGCGCGTAAGTTTTGCGGAATTTCATCAAATAGCTCTTCAGTACTTTCAATACCAATGGTATTTAACATTTCTTTAATGTCTTCTTCGGTATGTGGTATAAAAGGCATATTTATCTCCTAAGATAATTAAGAGCCAGGCAAGTAAAAATTACCTGGCATAAGCGGATAAGCGATGTTACTCGGATTCCTGATGTTTCTGATATGCTTCGGCATTCATCAGCCCTTTAACGTCATCCAGATTTTCTGGGCGTATTTTAAATATCCAGCCATCACCATATGCATCTTTATTGACTAGATCTGGCGTGTCAGATAATTGCTCATTAACTGTAACTATTTCTCCGGCGACTGGGGCATAAATATCTGAGGCAGATTTTACTGATTCCAGAACGGCACAATCGCCTTTGGCAGCAATATTAGTACCTACTTCAGGCAGGTCTATGTAGACCATATCGCCCATGGCTTCTTGAGCGTGATCGGTAACGCCGACAGTGGCAGTGCCATCACTTTCAAGACGTATCCATTCGTGGGTGTCAGTATAATACAAATCAGCTGGGACAGTACTCATGATAATTTTCTCCTATAAATTTAATTTACTCTTCAAAAACTTGTTTACCTTTGCGAACAAAAGGCGGTTTTACTAGTTTAACTGGAACTTGTTTCCCGCGAATGTCGACAAAGCATTTATCGGTTGGACTGGTGTTGGCAGGCAAGCGTGCTAAAGCAACGGATCTGCCTAACAGTGGGGCAAAGCCGCCACTAGTTATTTCACCTTCACCAACATTTTCAATAATGATTTTTTGATGGGCTCGCAAAATACCCTTACCTTTGTCTAAAACCAGGCCAAAAATATTGCGAGTTACACCGTCTTGCTTTTGTTTTTCAATAGCTCTGCGACCAATAAAGTCACGATCTTGCGGTTCCCAGGCAACAGTCCATTCTAGATTTGATTCTAATGGAGTTGTGGTGTCGTCCATATCGGAACCGTATAAACTCAAGCCCGAAGCTAAACGTAAAGTATCGCGTGCAACTAGGCCACAAGGAGCTACTCCAGCCCCCAATAAAGCTTGCCACAGACTGACAGCCTCGGTTTGCGGTAAAATGATCTCATAACCATCTTCGCCGGTATAACCGGTGCGGGCAATCCACCAGCCATTTACAGCTGCGGCCTGAAATGGTTTCAGCTCAGCAGTTACTTCGCGTTGCTCGGGAGTAAAAATACTCTGAGCTTTGGCAATAGCCTTAGGGCCTTGGACAGCTATAATGGCCATTTCAGCACGTTCAATGATATCGACATCAAAATTAGCTTTGTTTTTATTCAGCCAGGCTAAATCTTTGTCGTGAGTTCCGGCATTTATGACCATGCGATAATCTTGATCGTTAAATTTATATACGATCAAATCATCAACAATCCCGCCATTTTCATTTAACATGCAGCTATATAAAGCTTTGCCGATTTTAGCAAGTTTGTCGACATCATTAGCGATTAAATAATGCAGATAGTCATGAGCGTCAGGGCCAACAAAATCCACGACATTCATGTGTGAAACATCAAACATACCAGCATCAGTACGGACCTTCATGTCTTCTTCTATCTGGGATCCGTAGTAAAGCGGCATATTCCAACCAGCAAAGTCAGCCATTTTGGCGCTGGCTTTGATGTGTTCATCATATAAAACTGTTTTTTTACTCATTTTTATAATCTCCAGTCTAAATTATATACCAAATGCAATTAAAGTATATACCGTTAAAATTACGTTAAAATAATCCTTCGATTTTCCCAGTTTCCAAATTGATATCGACATCATAGAATGATGGCCTGGTTGGTAATCCGGGCATAGTTGTCATATCTCCAAGTAGCGGAACTATGAAGCCAGCGCCCACGCTGGCACTAATTTCTTTCACTGGAATAGTGAAGCCTGTTGGAGCACCTTTCAAGCTAGGGTCATGGCTAATGCTTAATTGGGTCTTAGCCATACATATTGGTAATTTATCAAAGCCTGCTTCAGTATAAAGATCAATTTGTTTTTCTGCTTTGTCAGAATATTCAACGCCATCGGCACCGTATATTTCGGTAGCAATAGTGTTAATTTTATCTTTGATGCTCATATCCAGAGGATATAAGTATTTAAAGTCAGCTGGTTGTTTGCAAGCTTTAATAACTGCTTCAGCTAATTTCACAGCACCTTTGCCGCCTTCAGCCCAATGGTTGGACATTACGGCATCTTCAGCACCGGATTCCATAGATATCTTGCGTACCAGCTCAACTTCAGCATCAGTATCGAATTTAAAGCGATTAATAGCCACTACTACTGGAATGCCGAATTTCTTAGCGTTTGCGATATGCGCTATTAAGTTGGAGCAGCCTTTTTCTAATAATTCCAGATTTTCTTCAGTGTAAATAGGATCAAGTGGAGCGCCAGCAACAATTTTTGGTCCGCCACCATGAGTTTTGAGCGCGCGAATAGTTGCGACTAAAACTACGACATTTGGTACTAATCCGCTGTAACGACATTTAATATTGAAGAATTTCTCCATACCCATATCAGCACCAAAACCTGATTCAGTAACGACATAGCCATCTGGGCCAACAAGTTTAAGTGCAATTTGATCAGCAATAATAGAAGAGTTGCCGTGGGCAATATTTGCGAAAGGACCGGCGTGAATAAATGCAGGAGTACCTTCTAGTGTTTGCATAAGATTAGGCTTTATGGCATCTTTCATTAATACTGTTAAAGCGCCGCCAACTCCTAGGTCATCAGCTGTAACCGGTTCGCCGGCTTTATTGGTACCAATAACAATGTTACCAAAGCGTTCACGCATATCAGCCAGGCTAGTTGTTAAAGCTAGAACAGCCATAATTTCACTGGCAGGAGTTATATTAAAAGCAGTTTTACGTGGTTTGTTTTCTTTTGGGCCTTCGCCAACGGTGATGCTGCGTAGGAGGCGATCATTGGTATCAAGAACGCGACGGAAAGTTATGCTGTCCGGATCAATGTTTAACCGTACAAAACATGAGCGTTCTTCTTCGGTGAGTTCATTTGGATCTGTTTTGGTAATTCCTAATTTCTTTAGGCGTTTCAGCATGACTTTGCTGAATTTACGATTACCTTTTTTATCTGCAGGACACAAATGGTTGAATAATTTTTCATCTGATTGATTGGCTTCGTGTAGCATGCGAATATCAATAGCAGCGCCTAATAAGTTGTTGGTCGCTGTGATGGCATGCATATCGCCGGTTAAATGTAGGTTAAATTCTTCCATTGGAATAATCTGACTGTAACCACCGCCAGCAGCACCACCTTTAATACCAAAAGTTGGGCCAAGACTTGGTTGACGAATACAAGTAACAACTTTTTTGTTCAAATATGCACCAAGAGCCTGGCTTAATCCTACAGTAGTTGTTGTTTTGCCTTCTCCTAAAGGTGTTGGTGTGATTGCTGTGACATCAACATAGTTGCCATTTGGTTTGTCTTTGAGGCGATCGCGCACAGAAAGATGGACTTTGGCTTTATCCGTGCCGTATAAATCTAATTCTTCAGGTAAAATACCAAGTTCAGCAGCAATTTCGCTAATGTGCTGTGGTTCAACTGACTGAGCAATTTCAATATCACTTGGAACGTCTTTTAATGGGGTGATTTTACGTGTAGTCATTTTATCTCCTTTTTTTCTTTAATTATTTGTGTAATTCATTGGCTGCGTACAAAGTGTTCTCCAGCAATGTAGCAATAGTCATGGGGCCAACACCTCCTGGAACTGGAGTTATCCAGCTGGCACGTTCTTTGGCTACGTCAAATTCGACATCACCGACTAATTTGCCGTCAGGCAGACGATTAATGCCAACATCAACAACAATGGCGCCTTCTTTAATCCAGTCACCTTTGACCAAGTGCGGTACGCCGCATGCGACAACTAATAAATCAGCGTTAGCTATATAAGGTTTAATGTCATCAGTAAAAACGTGACAGACAGATACAGTCGCGTTGACTGCTAATAATTCTAGTGCCATCGGTTTGCCAACAACATTGGAGTGGCCGATTACTACGGCATTAATGCCTTCCAAGTCGCGGTCAATATTGCGTTTTAATAAAGTCATAATTCCGTGTGGTGTGCATGGAGCCAATACTGGTTTGCCTACTACTAGGCGGCCAAGATTATAAGGATGGAATCCATCGACATCTTTATCTTTTTTGATGCGTTCAATAACTTTTTCTTCATCAATATGTTTAGGTAACGGTGCCTGCACAAGAATGCCATCTACTGTTGGATCTTCATTTAGTTCGTCAATAATGTCGAGCAGTTCTGCTTCACTGGTTGATTCAGCAAGATTATGATTTATTGACTTAACCCCAACTTCCGCACAAGCTTTACGTTTGCCACCGACATATATTTTAGAAGCGGGATCGTCACCCAGGATCACTACGGCAAGACCAGGAGCTCGTAGTCCTTTATCGGTGCGGGCTTTTACTCCAGCGGCTACTTCATTGCGGATTTGTTGGGCCATGGCTTTACCATCTAGAATCTTTGCAGTCATATTGCATACCTCCTGTAGGTTAGATTAGAAACGAGTGTAGTTTATACCTCTGAGAAAATTTAGCAAGAGCAAATTTTACACATTTGGCTAATGGTTTCACGATAGTTATCTGACTTGAAAATTGCTGAGCCGGCAATGAAAGTATCGGCGCCGGCTCTTGCTGCCTGGTCGATAGTCTCAAGATTAATGCCACCATCAACGGCTAATTTAATGTTCAGCTTATTTTTATCAATCAGTTGACGTGTTTGGGTTATTTTTGGCAGAACTTCAGGCAGAAATTCTTGGCCACCGAAGCCAGGATTAACCGACATAATTAAGATCAGATCAAGCTTATCAAGTACATAGTCAAGATGGTCAAGTGGCGTGGCTGGATTAAACGCCAAACCAGCTTTGCAGCCATGATCATGAATGAGTTGCAAGCTGCGATCAATATGCTTTGATGCTTCTGGGTGAAAGCTAATACAAGAAGCGCCAGCTTTAGCAAAATCAACAATCAGGCTATCAACCGGATCAGTCATCAAATGCACGTCTATGGGTGCTTTAATGCCGAAATCACGTAAAGCCTTACAAACTAAAGGCCCGATAGTTAAATTTGGCACATAATGATTGTCCATGACATCGAAATGAATCATATGGGCGCCAGCGGCAAGTACATCAGTAACTTCTTCACCTAAACGGGCAAAGTCCGCTGATAATATTGATGCTGCAATTTGACAGTTTGACATTGTATTACTCTTAATCCTTTAAAAATGATGATTATATATTAATATGGAATAAAACCAAAATCTTGGTTTAGTTATAGGGTATTCGTGATTGCGTCTAGTGAAGTTCGTTTTCTTTTATTAGATAATCGACCTATAAATTCTTGTGCATCTTGTACAGTTCTGTCGTCAGTTCTTCCGGTTGTAAAGTGTTGGGGAAGGCCGGTTGCAGTTGCGCGTACAGTATCCATCTCCGTCCATTGTTCATGATATTTAGAGTCGTTATGATAAGTTTGAAGCAATTTCGCTACATTGTCAGGGGCACCAACATTTGCTTTTATATCCTGAAACATACTAATGTTAAACATTTCTTGGCTACGAGGTTCTGAAGTAGCGAATTGTCCGCTTTTTCCAACTGTATCACGGTAAAGATTGTATTGATTAATAGTAATTTTATCCATTAAATGGCTTAAAGAAAAGCGTGGATTTTCTGGCGAGCCGGCACGTGACAGAATGTCGTTTATGTCAAGATTAAGTGGTTGGGGATATGTGAGTTGGCGCCATACGCGAGTGAGTGTTCCATTGTGTTGTAACTCTAGAGTGCCGCAATACACTGTTTGATGGTGGCTGACGGGAATCTTATTTGCTAAAGCTTGGATGTCTTGAATCATTTGTTGTGGGTTTTTACCGCCAGTTGAGAGTTGCTTAACCGCAGATGGTTTCAATAAGTATGGCATAACGATCTCTTTATTAAATTGTGCTTCAGTAACTTGTAAGTAAATATTAAGTTCATTTTTTAAGTCAATTGTCATGCCGAAATAATTTGGCAATAATCGCTCAATTTGCTGTTCAAATGTGCCAATTATTCTAGTGTTGCAGTAAGCACTAGTTGGGTGCATATTAGTGCGGCTTGAATCACCAGCACTTTTATGTCTGCTATTATGGGACCCATGAAATCTTGGTTTCGATGGTGCTGCCAACATGTTCCCAACATGGGATGCGCTGGCTTGCTCTACGCCATTGCGTTCAGAAAAGGCTCGATATGTGCGGCCGTTAGCACTAAATATCGGTTGACCAAAAAATAGAAAAGCAAATGTTGCTACCAGACGACCTAGTTCATCAAGAAAATTTATTTGTGGATGAGCATTAATGCCAGTTGGCTCTAGTGCTGGGAAGTGTAAGGTTCGTGGTTGTAGCTTCGCGCCTTCAGCGTAAGTGTGCGGTTGTATTGTTAGTTTTCTGTCTGGTGTGGTTGTAACCCCTGTAAAAAGCGGTACATGTCTTGCATTTGGATGTGGTTGGAAAGTTGGTTGAGGAATGCCGTTTGAGCTACGTGGAGGTTTTTGCGGGCTGGAAAAGACGCTTTGGTTAAAATGCAGTTCATTCTTGCAGCAAGTGCAAAGAAAATCTAATGTTCCGGTAATTGGATTGCCGCAACCACAATTCGCCATCTTGTTCCCCATTCAGTTCAAACTTCTCTTCCCTGAATGCGTCCCGTGTCCTTGTGGGTTGACGTACCGTCGCTCTATTAATGCATTTCCCCTTTAGTGCATCCTGCAATACTTTGCTTTATTAGTTCTTAATATATTTACACACAAAATATCAGCACAAATAATAACATTATATTAAGACAAATATCAATAATATTGTAGCATAATATATTATAATTTATTAGTCGCATTTTACTAGAATAGATCATGAGTTGTTCGCAACAAAGCTGTCTCCTTGTGAGCTTAGTGATTTATTTGTTTGCTATCTAAATCCCTGCTCTGTACACGTCAAAAAACAGGTAGACATGCGCCATGTGTTGTCATTGCGAGCGCAGCGAAGCAATCCAGCAATAAATTTGTGACATCCTGGATTGCCGCGTCGCTTCGCTCCTCGCAATGACGAGCCGACAATGTAAAAATAAAAATATCTTTGCTTTTCAATCACCTAATTTGGCTTTATTTATTATTGACGTTGTTTTAGCAATTTTTTGACGTGTACAGAGAAATCCCTGCTTGACTAAACCATAGGTAATGGTCAATACTTAATAATAGGACAAGAGTTTATTATTTTTATCGAAATCAATTACTAAAGTAGAAAAATGAAAACGAACTCTTCAATAAGTATATGTGACATGCCGAAAAAGAACTCGCAACTATTGTTTGAGTTTGTCCTGCTGTCATGCGTCACTTTTTTATATTCATACGGCGTTCTAGTTATTTGCCGTGAGAATATACTAGTTCAAGCTGCAATTACTATTATACTTCCGGTGCTGTTTTGGAAACTCAAACTATTTAAATCAACAAATTCGCGCGTATTAGAGCTGCTAGGGATTGAAAGTATCTTTTTGATTTTGGCATTTATTACCAAAATCGCCATTAATTATCATCTCAATGTTCTAAATAATATTATGACGTATGCCATTCTTTTGTGGTTTGCGTTGCAAGTGCTAGGTTTTTTTGTGTGGCAAATCAAGCGTCGTTCAGCATCCGGAGTACTTATGTCGACACTTGGCGGTATTATGATTTTTTTGTGGTTTTTGAGTGCCCATGGTCAACCTAATCGCTTAAGTGCCAATGGAAATTTATTGTTTTGGGGTGTTGATGCGCCACTATTATTACAGCTTTATTATGCTGTATGGTTTGTGCATGTTGTTTTCATCGATAGCGCGTCCTTGCCTAACTTACGTCAAGCAAGTATGCAATTGGCTTCAGTGATTATAGCTTTGTTTTCTGGTGCCTTCTTTTATGCGCGTATTCTTACCGCGTGTAATTTATTTTTTCTAGATGCGATATTTAATATTACTAATAAAGACAGCTCTTACAAACTTGCAGTGTTTGATGAGAATAAGATGCCAGGTTTCATTGCTAAAATTAGGCCGTTTATTAGATGGTTTTGCGTAATTGCTTGCAGTGTTTTATTTATTTGCTATATGATTATTAGGTTTAAGGGGCTGTTGTAAATCTGATTTATGCAGCACTAAATATGTAACCAAGCTTTGTTGTTAAATTTAGAGAGGGAGTTTAGAGCAATCTTAACTCCCGCTTTAGTTTCTTAATATGGGCAAAAATTCATGGTGTTTTTGTGTTTTTTTGTAAAAAACTGATTTGTTCGTGAGGTTGAAAGGCTTAAAAACAGCTAATGTCAGCAGACCAATATATAAAAAATCCACCAGCTCTAATAGTCATATAGTCTTTTTTTCAGTATTGCTCTATCTCCTTATTATTTATAATAAAATTTACCCCCCTAAGTTGACGAAATTCAAATCATGTACTACTATCAAGTTATACCTTAGGGAGAGACTCATTATAAGTTTCTAAGATTAAACGGCATTTACACCACTACAGGGGGGAGATACATGTCAATAAAAAATTTAGCTAAAATAAGTTTGGGTTGTATAGCGATATTATTTGGTTTTGCATTAAATGTTGTTTATGCAGCACCGGGCAATCAAGCAGACACGAATACTTATGATACCATTAATGGTGGTACGCACTTATCTTACATGCCGCGCGTTTATTTAGATGGCGCTGGTGGCTATAGTTCCGGAACTTTATATTTGGGTGAAGCCAAAATCTTGCAACCAGTTCTAATGCGCTATGATCGCGACTTATTTTTATATGGCCAAGGCCGTTTTAGTAATGCTCAACCTAGCGGGACTTGGTCTAATAGTCCGTGGAGCGGCAGTCTAGGTATAGGCTATCGCCAGATTATGGGGCAAAGTGTGGTTTTAGGTGGCTATGTTTTAGGCGGTTATAGCAAAACTCCAACCGATCATAGTATTTTATTTGTTAATCCTGGTTTTGAAGCCTTAGGCAAAGTATGGGAATTTCGCTTAAATGGTTATTTTCCAATAAGCAAATCTAAATGGGATACTTCAGGCTGGGCTGATAATTTTGGTAATAACAGTTATGTTATGTATACCGGTCATGACGAATATGACGCTATGTTTACTTATCATGAAACAGCTGGCATGGGGGCAGATACCCAAATTGGCCGCAAATTATTTAAACTCAAAAACACCTTAGTAAAAGGCTATCTTGAGGGCTATTATTTTAGTGAAGGCAGTAATAATGCTGTAACAGGTGGTGGTGCAACTATTAGTGTCCAACCTTATTCATATTTGAAATTCTCACTCACAGATACTTATGACAATTATGCCCATAATACGGCCATGCTTGGCATAGAAGTGTCCTTGTATGACCTGTTAAGCGGCAATAGTAAAACAACTGATGATCTGGATCTACAACACCGCTTGTTTGAGCCAATTCAAAATAACTTTGCTGCAGTTGGTTCAGGTAATGTTATTCCAACAGCAGGTGGCCCAGGTCGTGGTAAGCCTGATGTTAAGCAATATTATCCGCCATCAATACCATTGTATGGGGTCGGGCAAGCTATGCCATTATATCCTCCTGCATGGAGTCAACATAATACACCAGAACGTACCAATGTATGGTTCTTTAATGCAGCCGCAAATGCCGGATTAGCGGGGGGCGAATTCGGCACTGATGAAAATGGAACTTATGAGCATCCATTCACTGGTTCGCAACTAAGTCAAGGTGAGTTCAATGAGGCTGCGCAATATGGTGCTGCATCTCTATATTTTGCTCAAGGCACCTATTATGCCAATGATGGCGCAAACCCGATAATATTACTTCCTGGCGAGTCAATTTATGGCAGAAATTCCGGTGGTAGCAACAATCCTTTCCTAAATGCTGCAACATCAGGCAACGCCGCAAACTTTAACGGCCCAATTTTTCAGGGAAGTTTCAAAATGGATAGCAATACGTCGCTGAACTATATGCAGTTGCGGAATTATAATAATAAATTTGCACAAGGTATAACTATAGATGGAGCAACAGGTGTTTATATCAGATATTCGCAAATAGGCGTTAATAATAGTCAAGGTGGCTATGTGACTGGTATATTAATAAAAAATAATGGATTAATGAGCTTTGAATCAGACTTAACGCTAAATGATTCCGATGTTTATGGTTATAATAATGCAACTGGTGGCAATGGTGTTGGTATTGAAGTTGACAATGGTGTTAACACTAATATTACTGCTAACAATGGGACCACTGTGGAAGGTCACTCGGTTTATGGTAATGGCATAGGCCTTTACGTCGCTAAAGACGCAAATGGCAATGCAAAGATCGGTAATCTCTATGGTGATGCCACTAGATCCTCGAAATTTTTAGGACAATCTGATAATGCTGCCGGTAGTGAGGGCGCGGGGTATGGTCTCTATGCAGACAGTACTGCTACCACCAGTATAGGAAACATAGATGGTTTAACCTTTGAAGGAGTTGATACTGGAACTGGTAGTGCTTACGGCCTGTATGCTACTAGTACGGCATCAGTTGGTAATAGCCAAACAATAATTGGCAACATTGATAATTCAGAATTTTATGCTGCTGCAGATCCTTCTAATAACAAAGCTGTTGCGAAAAATGCAGCAGGATTATTTGCTACAGCTACCAACTCTGCTACAAGCGGTAATGCAGAAACCAGCATAGGTACAATAAGCAATTCTAAATTTTATGGATATGGTAATGAGGGCTATGGTTATGGTCTTTATGCATTTAGTATGTCAAATAGTGGAAAAAGTGCTACTTCTATAGGTGGAGATTTAACAAACGGAAAAATTGAGTCATCTTACTTTCGAGGTAGTAGTAGTGAACAAGGTTATGGATTATATGCTTCAAGCCAAGTTATGGGTGGCTCTGCTTCCTCCAATGCTACAACTAGCATAAGCAATATCATTAATTCTAAATTTCTGGGTTATGGGGTTACGGGAGCTAGTGGTTTGGACGCTATTAGTGTCGCGCCTCTAGGAGTTAGTACAACTCAATTCGGCAATATTGAAGCTGAGTCGTCTTTTTGGGGGGAATCTGTAGGCACCAATACTAGTGGATTTAATGCTACTGCATTAGGATCCTTAGGCCATTCCACTTTAAGAATAGGTGTTATTAATCATTCGTATTTTAGCGGGGATGCAGATGTCTCAGGCATAGCTTATGGTTTTGAGGCAAAAACTGGAGCCAAAGGTACAGTATATATTAAGCGTGTTACTGGTTCCGTCTTTACGGCTGAGGGGTCTCAATATACAGCTAATACAGGGACTGCAGCGGTAGATTTTTATATAGATGCAGGAGGAGGCGCGGTGAAAAACTCACCTAACGATGGCAGTATAAGAATTGATACAATATCAGGAGATACCTTTAACACAGTGAATACGTCAGGGAGTGGTAAGCTGCTAGAGTCAATTGGCGTCATCCTAAATGGGAGTGGCAAAGCAACTTACCTAAACGGTTACCAAGTTCTAAATGGCGAGAATATTCGTAAACGCATTACAGCAAGCACATTTAATCTTGCGGATGGTCTGCTTGATGCCAAGGCTTGTAAAAAAGGTGACTGTTCTTATTAGACTTTAACCGCTGTTAAGATTGTTTGAGAAGTGAACAAACATGGACAGTTCTTGAGAAATTGAACAGTTATCTTTATAGTAATGGTAATAGACTATATACTGACAATCGTCCAGCAGTTTGTGTAGATATAAATGATCTTGGCTTTGGTGGCTATCTTAATGGATCAGTTATTGTTTGTAGTCCAAATTGATGAGGTTTGACAAAGACTAAGTATAATTATTTTTTAAGGTAGGGGGTATAATATGTTTAATAATGGGCAAAGAGAGTTAGCTTCATTCGATTCGAAAATAACCGCAATGAAGGTCATTCAGAAGTTAAATACAATTGTTGTAGGTTTGGAAACTGGTGAGGTTGCATTTGTTAGTACAAGCAATAATAATCAAAATCCTAGTGTTCCTAAATTCAAAGCGCCGTATCTAAATGCTCCTGTTTCATCAATATCGGCAAAGGTAACTGGATCATTTCTTTCTTACAGTGCTATTATATTAGTTACATATAGTGATGGCATGATAGCTAGGCTAAAGTTAGAAATAATGGACGGTGCCCCCTACGTGGAGCCAAATTTCTTTGTTGGCGATGTTAACCAAGGATGTGCCCCAATGCAACCGTCTCCAATCAATCCATCTAAACCATCTTTCTGGTCACAATTTTCAACAAATCAATCCAAGAAATTATGGTATAGCGATAACGCTCCTCTCGGTCAACAACCTGCTCTGGCTCCGAATATAGTCGCACCACCAATAAATAATGGCCAATTTCAGTGTAAAAGTCGTATTTTTTCTGAAAAAGATTTTGTTTTGTTGGCTAGCGATGATAAAAATTCTACAGTCTATGTGGTTAATTCTCCAGATAATGCTGACACTCAAGGCTATGTAGAGCCTGTTAATCCTAGAATAATGAAATTTGACTATAATATGAACAAAATTCTTGGCTTAGTGGAAGTAGTAGATGAATCCGGAGACAAAACGCAAGATTTTGCTGTTATTATCAAAGATTGCATTCACCTGTATAAAAGAGGTTGCAATCAACCCAATTCAATAGCATGTCCTGGGTTTCAGTCAAGAAGCTGCATTCAGGGTAAAATAATTCGAAAAGAGTGGGATTCTAAGTGCTGGTATAAGATGTATTTTGTATTTCAAGCAAATAATGGAAAGGCATATTTAGTGAAGTTAACTGTGGATCAAAACGGTCAACCTAATAATATTAAGGTAATTCAGGATTTAGAGTGTGATCAAAATGCCACAATAATAGATACTATTTTTATTTTTGGAAGAATATTCGTGTTATATCGTAAAGGTTCTGATCCAAATGTTTATTTTCAAGTGATTGAAAAGTCTAAGAAAGAGCGTTTCATATCCGCTGAGCGCGTTTTATGTTCAATTATTGGTAATGGTGAGTACTTTTTTGATGCAATTATAGAAAAAAAAGGAATTATCCGCCCGATTGTTGCATGTGGCAATAAAATAATTGAGGAGAAATCCTGTCTGCCCCTGGGCATTCCTACATTGGCACAATCAGAGAATGGTGGTTTTGTATTACCACAAAACAACGCCAATCCAGAAGAAAATGTTGATGTGACAGGTGGGCCTGAAGGTAATGACCAGCAAACTTCAGATGATCCTGAAAATCCTCAAGGTAAAGGTGGGTGCAGTATTATGTAACTTTTGCAAGAACTAATGCATAAGATCGTGGCACAACTGCTAACTAGCTTTAGGGTATTTAATTTTCAATGGCGGGAATTTGGAGAAATCTAAATTCCCGCTTTTAGTTTTGATGAATTAACATAATGTTGTTGTATTCTTGCTTCATCAATTTTATAATGTGAAAGTTCGTAATCTTATTGAGGAAGGATATTATGTTTAAAAAGAGTTTAATTTTAGCAATTGTAGCTTTAGGAATGAGTTCAGTTGCTTTTGCCAGCGGTGATACTTTTGTGCCTCCGCCACAGTTTACCCCAGGTATTATTGTCGGTCTTCAAGGTGGTTAGCTTGGCTGACTGGAATACTATTGATACCAGTGAGACAGTATTCGAAGTTAAAAATCATAATGATTTTGCTGGTAGAGTTTATGTGGGTTATGATTTCACTAAGTATTTTGCTATTGAAGCTGGTTATACTCAGTTCTTTAACAGACCAGAATTAACAGCGATTGTACCAACAATACCTGCGACAGTTACGGTGCAGCCAGGCTCCTGGGATACATTTGGAGTAGATTTGGCCGCTAGAGTTAATGGCCCAATAACCGATGACTTTGGTTTGTTTGCAAAAGCCGGTGGCGATTATATGTCACTTGACACAGGCATTGATGGTAGTTCTCATACTGGTTTTAATGCTCTATTTGGTGCTGGTCTTTATTATCATTTCAGCCAGAATCTGAGCGTAGATTTCTCTTGGACTCGTTATAACGGTGCTGAAAAGATTAATAATGATTATATACCTACTTATGATTTATTTGCTGCGGGTATTTCTTGGAAGTTTCCTATGCCAATGTTTACCTAATTCGGATTTTTAAATAAAAAAGGCGAGTGAAACTCGCCTTTTTTTATGGTCGTCATTGCGAGGAGCGAACCTGTCCCGAGCTTGTCGAGGGGAGCGACGCGGCAATCCAGAAACTCGCCAAACCGACATTTTTGTTGACAAAAGGCATGCATTGTCATATTATAAAAAAATGGAAGAAAATGTTTTTTACGATTTTAGTCCCGAAAAGAATTCTAAGTTAAAAGAAGAAAGAGGTATAAGCTTTGAAGAAGTGATTGCCGCTATTGATGAGGGGTACCTTTTGGATGTTATAGAACACTATAACAAGGATAAGTTTCCTAATCAGAAAGTTTATATAGTAGAGATAGATTGTTATGTATATTTAGTTCCATTTGTAAGGAATGAGGATGAGATTTTTCTTAAAACAATATTTCCTAGTAGGAAATTAACAAAGCTGTATAAACATTGTATTGAGGGGAAAACCGATGACAACTAAAAATAACTTAAAGCTCGATAAAGAAGAAACAGAAATATTAACTTCCATTGAAAAAGGTGAATGGAAGACAGTGGACAGTATTAGCGAAGAAATTGCTTTAGCCAAGCAAGCGGCAGCTAAATCGCTAAAAAAAGACGCACGTATTAATATCAGGTTATCAAGTGGTGACTTGGATCGTATTAAGCGTCTTGCTGCATATGAGGGTTTACCATACCAAACTCTCGTAGCAAGCATTTTGCATAAATATGCTTGTGGGCATGCAAACAAGTCCAGTAGTCATTAATGTGATAGGTTAGCTGTGAGATTTTTTTGTGGATTGCTTCGCGGCGCTCGTAATGACGGGGTTACAATAATTTATCAACAACGTCGGCCAGACTATTATCTGGTGTAATCTGAATTGCATCACAGCCGGCAGCTTTTGCTGTTGCAACATCACTATCCTTGTCGCCGATAAATAGAGTTTCTGCTGTAGTGACGTTAAATTGTTGCATCAAATCGAGCAGCATTTTGGGCTTGGGTTTGCGGCAATCACAGTTATCATCTGGATGATGCGGGCAATAAACTATAGCGTCTAGATGGCCGTCGGCTTTTGCTATTTCTGCATGCATTTTCGTATGAATTTTCTGCAGCATTTCTTCGGAAAATAAGCCGCGGGCAATGCCTGATTGGTTCGAAGCAACGGCAACTTTATAGCCGGCTTTGTTGAGTTTGGTGATTGCCTCTAGACTGCCTGAAATAGGGATCCATTCGTCTGGTGATTTTATATAGAATTTTGAATCCTGGTTGACTACACCATCGCGGTCAAGAATAATAAGTTTGTATTTTTTTACTCCCATAATGGATAGTGCTCCAGATGGATTTTATGTTGAAAGAATAATTTAGTAGCAGCTTCAAATTCGTCAGTGTAATCTGAAACATAGAATTTAAATGTTTGTTGTGGTTCTGTATTTAACAAATGATGTAATTCTAATAAGCCTTGGACAGCGTGAGCAGCTATTTTCGAGGAATCAAGGATTTCAAGTTCATGATTATAAAACTTTTTAATTAGAGGTTTAATTAGCGGATAATGAGTGCAACCCAAAACTAAAGCTGAAATATCAGTTAACTTTGGATTTGCCAAATATTTATTAATAATGCTGGTTGCGATTTCATCGTCAATACTACCTTCTTCGATAGCTGGAGCGAGCAGAGGAGTTGCTACTGCTTGCAACTGAATATTCAAATTCAAGGCCTCGATTTTCTTGTTATAAATATTAGAGTTAACGGTTTTTTTGGTGCCGATAAGACCAATGCTAGTATCGTGATAATGCTTGCGAATGTAATTAATTACTGGGTCGACAACATTCATAACTTTGGTTCTATTACCGACATATTCTTTGACTAAATCATAAGCTGCGGCAGAAGCAGAATTGCAGGCTATTAAAATCAATTTACAGTTTTGTTGTAAGAGCATATCACAAATCTTAATAGCATAAGCTTGAATTGCTGCTGTAGATTTATCTCCATATGGCTCATGAGCTGTATCACCAAAGTAAATAATGTTTTCATTTGGTAATAGCTTATTGACGGCGTGGGTTACTGTTAAGCCGCCAACGCCGCTGTCAAAAATCCCAATCGGATGTGTCGAAATATTAGTCATAGTTTTCTCGTGTCTACTGCGGTAAAATCATTTTTTTGTATCAACTGAAGTGATTTTATATGCGTTTAAGGATATTGTGTAGTCTTTTATGTCTTGGCCTGCTTTTATGTGCCAATAATGTCTTTGCTCGAGACCGTGGTATCTACATAACGCAATCTACTTTACAAAACACTAAAACAATAAAATATTTAATCAGAAGGTCCAGGCAAGTTGGCATTAATACTTTTGTAATTGATTTTAATTACATGACCAAAAAATATCGCCAGAATATTAAATTAGTACATCAAAATCATATTAAATATGTAGCGCGTATTATCGTATTTCCACATGGTGGCACCAGAGCTCAAATCCAGTCACTAGCTTATCGGCAGAAAAAATATCGGAGAGTACAGCAGGCAATTTCCCTGGGAGCTCAAGAAATTCAATTAGATTATATTCGTTATCGCGCTTCCCAACGTGGATCTAAACAAAATGCGCGTGATATTTATCAAGTCATCAAATGGTTTCATGACAGATTGCAACGTCAAGGTATTCCATTACAAATAGATGTTTTTGGTATTGCAACAAGAGGCGATTCTGTACATATCGGTCAAAGCATTACTTTATTTGCACCAATTGTTGAGGCCATGTGTCCTATGGTGTATCCATCGCATTATGAGCCTTATATTCGTTATTCGCGCAATCCCTATTCAACAGTATTTGCAGCATTGAAATCGCTGCGACGCCAATTTGGTGGTCGTGTTCCATTTCGCGTTATTCCGTTTATTGAGGCGTCGAATTACCGTTATAGGCTTGGCGGTGCTGCTAAAATTAAATATATTTATGCTCAAATTCGCGCCGTTGATGACAGTTATGTTAATGGCTGGTATGTCTGGAGTCCTAGAAATAAATATAATGCGTTGTTCCGGGTTTTGGAATTGTATAGGGTGAAATAAAATTGTACCCGTAGAGACGTTTTGCCAAAACGTCTCTACAATTATTTCAGATTAATAAGGGACCTTAGAAGTTCGCTTCCAAAGATTAAATGCGTCAAGTGAGTTGGCGGCTGTTGCTTGGTAAACTTTCATGTACTTGCGATCAGGATATGGCAGTTTTAATTCGTCATATATCATTTGATCAGAAAAGTCTACACCTGGTTGTGCAGCATCAAACCTTGTTGCAGAAAAAACTAATGTTGGAATGCGGGCCCAATAAATAGCTGCCATGCACATTGGACATGGTTCAGCACTTGAATATATTTCAACATGTGATGTCGCCCCAGGTTGTGGTAACTTTGATTCATTTTTCTTGATATGTCCGAGGTCAAACACTCCTAATTGATGAGTTGCTTCGCGTATGGAAACAATCTCGGCATGAGCTGTAGGGTCATTCCATTGAGTTACATGGTTATAACCTTTCCAGTATCTAATTACTCTGCCAGTCTTGTCGTCAATTTGAACTACTACGGCACCAAATGGTCCACCGCCGTGCTTAACTGAATCCAAAGCAACTTTATTTGCCATTTTCATCCATTTGTTGGAACCTACTTCGATCTTATTATAAATTCCTTCTTTCTTTATATTTACTTTCTGGCAGGTATATTTAGCACAATCAGCTTTGTTTTTCAGAGTGCATTTTGGGCAGTAGCCATCCCGGATTTGTGTTGTTAATTCACTTTTTGATAGCAATGCAGGAACGCCTGTGTATGTTTCATTTGCGGGAAAAGCAAAAATCTTAGTGTATTCCGGATTGAAGCTATAACATAATTGCGAATTGTTACTACCAATGGCGCAATTAACAATGGTAAGTAATAGTCCAAGCAGAATTAATATTTTTTTCATTTTGTTTTCCCTATATTTTTTAGAATAAATAATAATATTGTGTTTTGCGGAAATAATCAAGTTTATACTAAACTGATATCTGCAACCTGTAAAAACAACAACCGTAATTGATGTAACAATTTCAAACGATTATGACATAGTTTTAGATCATCAGTCATGACCATGACGGTGTCGAAAAAATTATCGATTGGTTGTTTCAGTTCTGCCAAATCTAATAGCATTTCAGTATAGTTTTTATTTTTGCTGGATTTTTCTTTAGCTTGAATCAAATCAAATAATTCATATTCAGCTGGTTCTGCGAATAAGCTTGATTTAGGTTGACCTGAATAAGTTTCTTCAGAGATTTTCTTTAGAATATTGCTAACTCGTTTATTAGCTGCTGCCAAAGCTGCAGCTTCGGGTAATAGTTGAAACGCTGTGACGGCTTCAATGCGCTTAGCAAAATCTAAAGGTTTGGTTGGTTTGTTGGCTAATACTGCAGCAAACACCTGTGGTGTAATCCCTTGTTCCAAGTAATAACTACGCAAACGTTCAAATAAGAATTCTAGGATTTTATTACTATCTATTTGTAAATCGTAATTGCTAATGGCTTTAGTTAGCAATTCAGCTAAATCTAAATCTAATTGCTTTTCTATTATAATTCGTAAAATTCCTAATGCCGCCCGACGCAGGCCAAATGGGTCTTTAGCACCGGTTGGTGCTTGGTTAATACCAAAAATACCAACAATAGTGTCGATTCTATCAGCAATTGCAACTGCTGCGCCGACTTTGGTTTCAGGTAATGTATCATTGGCAAAGCGTGGCAGATATTGTTCTTTTAATGCCAAAGCGACATTTGTTGGTTCTTTGAAATGCTTGGCATAGTAATAGCCCATAGTGCCTTGCAAATTCGGGAACTCGCCGACCATCGATGTTAGCAGGTCTGTCTTGGCAAGAGTGGCGGCGCGCTTAGTTTGTTCGATATCAGTTTTGGTTTCAGCGGCAATATATGTTGCGAGTTTAGTGATACGCATAGTTTTATCGTACACGCTGCCGAGTTGGTTTTGGAAAATGATGTTTTTCAACTGTTCCAGATAATGTTCCAGCGGCATTTTTAAATCATTGTGATAAAAGAATTCGGCATCAGTTAGGCGCGCATTTATCACACGCTCATTGCCGGCAATAACTTGCTGCGGTTTGCGGCTTTTGATATTGCTGATGGTGATGAAGTTTGGTAGTAGTTTGTGATCTTGATCATAAACTGGAAAACACTTTTGATGTTTCTTCATCGAAGTAATGAGAACTTCTGGCGGCAACTTTAGAAATCTGGGTGCAAATTTTCCCATTAGAGCTACTGGCCATTCAACTAAAGCTGTAACTTCATTGAGCAAGTCTTCATCAATAACAGCATATTGAGCTAGTTTTAGAATTTGCTGTCTAATTTTAGCTTTGCGTTTACTAAAGTCTGGGATGACATTAGCTGCAGTTAATGCTTTTTCATAATCATTTGGTTCAGATAACACTATGCTTTCTGGATGATGGAATCTATGCCCATAAGTTTTATTAGCTGATTCCAGACCAAAAATTGTAGTTTTGATAATGTTCTTGCCATAAAGCATAACAACCCAATGGATTGGGCGAATGAATTCGAAGTCATAATTTCCCCAATGCATCGGTCTTGGTATTGGCAGTTTTTTTAGTGCTTGAGTTACAATTTCTGGTAGTAACTTAGTTACAGGTTGGCCGGGGAATTGTTGCTCGTAAAATAACCATGAACCTTTGTCATTACTGAGAGTTGAAATTTTATCGATTGTGGTATTGCAACTAGCAGCAAAGCCGAGAGCAGCTTTGGTTGGTTTGCCCTCTTTATCATAAGCTGCTTGCATAGCTGGACCGCGACGTTCATTGATTTGATCTGGTTGGCTTGCTTCAAGTTGAGTGACTAATACTGCTAAACGTCTTGGTGTGGCATAAGTTTTAACTTCGCCGTGAGCCACATTGGCTTTACTTAGTCCAATGGTAATTTCTTGAGCTAAAGCTTCGCTCAATTTTACCAGTGCTTTAGGCGGTAATTCTTCAGTACCAATTTCTAATAAAAAATCTTGTTTCATGATTTACTCAACGGAAAATTTAATTGTTCGCGCTTGGCGTAATAGCTCTCTGCTACCTGTTTAGATAAAGCTCGAACACGCAGTAAATAGCCTTGTCTTTCTGTCACAGAAATAGCATTTCGAGCATCTAATAAATTAAAGTTGTGCGAAGCTTTTAACACCATTTCATAAGCAGGTAATGGCAGGTTTTGTTCTAATAACTTTTTGCATTCTTGTTCATAAAAATCAAAATGCTCAAATAACTTGGCAACATTTGCATGTTCAAAATTATAGGCTGACATTTCGACTTCATTTTGATGAAATACCTGACCATAAGTAACCTTGCCGAAAGGGCCGTCTGACCAAACGAGATCAAACATGCTATCGACATTTTGCAAATACATGGCCATGCGTTCTAGGCCATAAGTGATTTCACCAGTAACAGGTTTGCATTCCAAGCCACCGACTTGCTGAAAGTATGTGAATTGCGTAATTTCCATGCCGTTTTGCCATACTTCCCAGCCCAAACCCCAAGCGCCTAGAGTTGGTGATTCCCAGTTGTCTTCGACGAAACGAATATCATCTGTCAGCGGATCAATTCCTAAAGTTTTTAGTGAGCCAAGATATAACTCCTGAATATTGTCTGGCGATGGTTTCAGCATCACTTGAAACTGATAATAATGTTGCGTGCGATTAGGATTATCACCATAACGACCGTCAGTCGGACGCCGTGATGGCTGCACATAAGCTGCATGCCATGGTTCTGGTCCAATAGCGCGTAAAAAGGTAGCAGGATGAAATGTTCCGGCGCCAACTTCGAGATCTAATGGCTGTATAATAGTGCAACCCTGATCAGCCCAATATTGTTGCAGGGTAAAAATTATATCCTGAAATGTTTTAATTTTCGACATAGAGTAATTGTATCAGGATGGATTCGGTTATAGCAAGTCACAGAATGACGCTACCGACGACAAATTCCATTTGCCACATAATTTACCGTGCCGGCATAATAGCTGGAAAAATTCCAAGTCATTATGGTGTGGAAATTATTAAACACCATTAATGCAGGGCCGCCATAAGGCAAAATAACAGAAGCGGTTAGATTTTGATCAGGCATGTGTTGCCCAGATTTAATCCGTACTCCCATTTGCAGCCATTTACGGACAGATTGATGATATTTTAAGGTGAGTATTTTTTTATTAAAACCTGACGGTAAATTCACTTGCACCAATACCGGTTGACCAGCTTGCCAGCCATTTTTATATAAATAGTTAGCGATAGAAGCAAACGCATCAGGCAGACTACGCCAAATATCCTTACGGCCATCGCCGTCATAATCTACGGCATAACTATACCAGCTCGAAGGTAAGAATTGACATTGGCCGCTGGCTCCGGCCCATTCGCCATGAAAGACTTCACGTGACACAACACCGTCATTCAGCATGTGTAGAGCCTGAAGTAATTGTTTCCGGAAAAATTCACTGCGTCTGCCGTCATATGCCAAAGTTGCCAGGGATCTGATGACATCAAAATCGCCAAGGTAAGATCCGTAACTTGATTCCAAGCCCCATATGGACATGATGATACAAGGATCAACGCCATAACGTCGACCGATTTTGTTGACTAAGTCTTTATATTTTTTATATCTTTTGCGACCAATTACAATACGGTAGTTGTCGCCACGAGTATTGCGATATTTTATATATGTTAAGCGATGTTCAGGTTGAGACCGATCTAAGTTAATATGCTTCCGGCTTGGTGTCATGCCAGCAAAAGTCTTATCAAACATGTGCGGGCTAATGCCTTGCGAAATGGCTTCTTGGCGCAGATCTTGCACCCAGCTATGCCAGCTTTGCTTGGCAAATACGGCAGATGTTAAAAAAATTAGGCTAAGTAGCAAGCCTATGCTAAAAATTTTACGTCCTTGTATTTTCATGAGCATAGTTTACCTTATTTTGGTAAAATTGGAAAATAGTATGAGTTGTCATTGCGAGGAGCGCAGCGACGCGGCAATCCAGGTTTTTACAATGACATGTTTTTGGATCGCCACGTCGCTTCCCTCGACAAGCTCGGGACAGGTTGCTCCTCGCGATGACGTAATAGAGCTTTTGCCATAATAGGAAAAACATGAAAAAGAACATAGAATTTATAAAATATCAATCATTAGGAAATGACTTTGTATTACTAGATTATTTAGATAATCCTAAGCCTAAATTTGATTCCAACTGGTCGCAATTAGTGCAGCAATTATGTGAACGTAATTTTGGTATTGGTGCCGATGGTGTGTTATTAATTTCCATAAATTCTCAAGATCAGTTACAAGCACATGTTTTTAATGCAGATGGTTCCAATGGTTATAAATGTTTAAATGGTTTGCGTTGTGTGGCAGATTATTTGGTCAAACACAAAAATTATCCCGGAGAACTGCAGATTTTCATGGGTGATAAATTAATGCTATGTCAAGTAGCGGAGCAAGTTACGATTAATGTAGGTATAGCAAATTATGTGCGTGAGCAAAAATTAACTGTTGCTGACAAAACTTTTACTGGTCATGTAATAAATATCGGTAATCCGCATTTGGTTATTTTTGAGAAAGTAGATCGCGAGTGGTTGCAGCAAAATGGCGCACAAATTGAACATCATCCTGATTTTCCTGAACGCACTAATGTGGAATTTGTGTGGCCAATCAAAGATGGTTATCAGGTTTTAGTTTATGAACGTGGTGTTGGTTTGACTATGGCTTGTGGCACAGGAGCGGCAGCAGTTATGCAAGCTTTATTGCATTTAAATAAAATAACACCAAATACTGAAATTAATATTCAAATGCCAGGCGGAATTATTAAAAGCCATATTGAGAATAATGACATAATCCAAACTGCTCCAGCAAATTTAGTTTTTAGTGGCACTTATCATGGCTAGAGTAGATTTACAGCCAGCGTTTGTATTACATACACGACCATTTCGCGACACCAGTTTACTGGTGGATTTTTTCACGCGTAATCATGGTTGCATTAGAGCTGTAGCTCGTGGAGTGCGTAGCTCGAAATCTAAAAATCGCGGTTTGTTATTACCTTTTGTGCCATTGTTAGTTTCATGGTCCGGTAAAACTGATTTGATGACTTTAGGTAAGATCGAGCCGGTTGGTGGTTTATATAAATTAACAGGTAATAAAATATTATTAGGGATATATGCAAATGAACTATTAACTAAATTACTTCACGCTCATGATCCACATGTTTTAGTTTACGAATCCTATCAGGATCTTTTACAAAGCTTGCAAACTAAAGAAAACCCCGAAATCAAATTACGCTTATTTGAAAAAACTTTATTAGCCGAAATTGGCTATGGCTTGCAGCTTAATAAAGATAGCATCGGTGAGCCAATTCAGCCAGATATAGAATACAGCTATCAATTAGAATCAGGTTTTATTAAATCTCAAAGCTCACAGCCGAATTTACCAAAATTTTCTGGTAACAGTTTATTGAATTTAGCTGCAGATAATCTTCAGGACCCTGAGACTTTAAAAGACAGCAAACGCTTAATGCGCTTAGTTTTTGGTCATTTACTTCAAAACAACCCGCTCAAAAGCCGGGAGCTGTTTTGCTGAGCTTTAATATGTCTGTCTAAATAAGAAAGCTGAGCATTTACTGTTTGTGCAAAAACGCTTATAATTAACTCATCATTCATTATCAGGAGGAGTACTATATGAAATCATGGATTTTAGTTGCTAATTCAAGTCAAGCCAAGTTATATAATTCTGAAAATCTACGTGCCAAAGAGTTAAAATTATTAAAAGATCTTGATCATCCAGAAAGTCGCGAAAAAGGTAGTGAGCTTACTTCAGATCGGCCAGGACATTTTCAAACAGATCATAAAGCTCGTAGTTCTTATGAAAAAAGTCATCCGAAACAAGAAGAGGCAGAAGTTTTTGCCATAGAATTGGCAAAGTTATTGCAAGACGGCAATAATCAAAATGAATTTGAAAAACTGATTGTTTATGCGGCACCAAAATTTTGTGGCATGCTAAGACAACACCTTGGATCTAATCTGAAGGATTTTTCATATATTGATAAAGACTATACTCAATTAAAAACTACAGATTTAGCCAAACAGTTATTTAAAGATTTTTGTGAATTGAAATAATTAAATTCTACCGCATAAAATACGGCTTATGGTTGTCCGGATAGACCAAAATGCTGGGTTTGTTATACCATGTGCCTAAAACAATGCGTTTGTCATCTTTTGTTTCGTGCATTTCTTCTTTATGGAGATGGCCATGAATTATCTGTGTTGCTTCAAATTGTTGCAATAATTTTGCTACAACTTTTTTGGATACATATTTAGTACTGTTATATTTTTTCCGTTTTTTGGAGGCGCTTATTTTACGCACAATATTGGCAATAAAACGGCGTAATTCTAGTGGCAAAAATAAAAATATTTTTTTCAAAGTTTTTGAGTTTACGAGTTTTCTGAAAATAATATGAATCGTGTCTTTAGTGCATAGCATATCGCCATGAGTTAAGACTGTTGGAGCGCCATATAAGTCAATGCATATTGGGTCTGATAAGACTTTACAGCCACAGGATTTAGCAAATCTATCACCTAGTAGAAAATCACGATTTCCTGGTACTATAAATACAGGAACGCCGGTTTTGACCAATTGTTTAATGTCCTGCTGAATAGATTTATTATAATCAGTAATATCGTCATCGCCAATCCAAGCATCGAAAAAATCACCGAGAATGTATAAGGCATCTGCTTTAGGAGCTGTTTTTGTTGAAAAATCGCGAAACATTTGCGTGATTTTTGGTTTGGCTTCTTGTAAATGTAAGTCCGAAATAAAATAAGTTACTTTGGGCATGCCTAAATTTCGCTATAAATACTCTTGGTCATATGAATCGCCTTCATACGATCGCCAGCAGTTTTCTTGGTTCTGGTAGCGCCGCTGTAAATACTCTTAGTCATATCGATGACGCTCATACGCTTTTCGGCTAATTGGTTAGCGGCCGCAACACTTGAAATTTTGGAGTCTTCTGCATGTTTCCAGATCTGCAGCAATGAGTCATAAATGCCTTCAGTTTTTGCCATGGCATGTTCAGGGCCACCACCATTTACTTCAGCATTTACATTAAATAAGCCACCAGCGTTAATGACGTAATCTGGGGCGAAAATAATGCCGCGTTCTAGAAGTTGGGCACTATGTTTTGTATCATCGTCGAGCTGATTATTTGCAGCACCAGCAACAATGGCACACTTCAACATACGTATTGTTTTGTCGTTGAGACTTGCTCCTAAAGCGCATGGAGCAAAAATATCTACATCTTGTTTATAAATATCATCACCTTTAACTTCAACAGCTTTGAACTCAGTGAGAATGCGCTTTAATGATTTTGCATTGATGTCAGAGGCATAAATTTTGGCGCCGCTTTTATAAAGATTTTTACACAGATGATATCCTACATTACCGCCAGCACCTTCTACTGCAACTTTCATGCCTTTCAGTTTATCGCTGCCTTTGAGTTTTTTCACTGCAGCTTTAATGCCGACAAATACACCATAAGCTGTAACTGGAGACGGGTCTCCGGAGCCACCGGCGTAAGTTGGAATTCCGGTGACGAAGTCAGTTTCGTAGTTTACCCATTCCATATAAGTAGTATTGGTGTTGACATCCTCGGCTGTTATGTAACGGCCGTTTAAGCTGTTAACGAATTTACCAAAAGTACGAAAGTATGCTTCAGAAGTTATACCTGGCGTGCCAATGATAACGGCTTTGCCGCCACCAAGATTTAAACCGCCAGCGGCAGCTTTGTATGTCATGCTGCGAGATAGTCTTAGCACGTCTGTCAGTGCAGCATCTTCATCGGCATATGGCCACAGACGACAGCCACCCAAAGCTGGTCCGAGTCGGGTATCATGAATAGCGATGATAGCTTTTAAGCCGGTTTTGTTATCGCAGCAAAAAACAACTTGTTCGTGGTTATCAAAGCTCTTATTGGTAAATACGTTCATGCTTAACTCCTAAACTCTACATTAGGCAATAGGGTAGGATATTTAAGCCAAAAACACAAGATTTTTAATCGACCTCAACTTGACGTACGCAATGATGTACGCTAAACTTGTATTTAACATGAATACAAAGGTAAAATAACAATGACAACTTATAGCGCAACAGCGGCAAGAAGCAAATTATATAGTCTTATTGATGAAGTAGCAGCCTTTCATAAGCCTTTATTGATTACCGGGAAACGCTCTAATGCAGTACTGATTTCTGAAGAAGATTGGAGCGCAATTCAGGAAACTTTACATTTGACATCTATTCCTGGGATGGCTCAATCGATAAAAAAAGGCTTAAAGACACCATTAAAGGACTGTGAAAAAGGGTTGGATTGGTGAGCTGGAAAATTGTTTATACTCATCAAGCGCAGAAAGATGCTAAGAAAATAGCATCTTCAGGTTTAAAGAAGAAAACGCTGACTTTGCTGAGTGTGTTAGCGGAAAATCCTGTAAAAAATCCGCCTCCTTATGAAAAATTAGTTGGCGGTTTGAATGGCGCCTATTCTCGGCGTATTAATATTCAACATAGATTGATTTACCAGGTATATAAAAAATCAAAAACCATAAAAATTATTCGAATGTGGTCGCATTACGAATAAGTAAGTTAAATCCCAGGGGGACAAACAATGAAAATATTAGCAATAAATGGCTCGCCACGAGCAAAAAATAATAGCTGTACCGAACTAATGTTACAGCCGTTATTAGAAGGTATGCGCAAAGCTGGAGCCGAAACTGAAATAGTCTATTTGGCTGATAAAGAAATCTATCATTGCATTGGTTGTTTTTCTTGCTGGATTAAAACCCCAGGTGTCTGCATTTTTAAAGATGACATGTCCCAATTATTAGAAAAGATAATTGCTTGTGATTTTATAATTTATGGGACGCCGTTATATTGTTATTCGGCAACGGGATTAATGAAGAATTTTCTTGATAGATCATTACCATTGGCCCTGCCTTTTATGGAAGAAAGTGAAGGAGCAAATAAAGTCACGACCCATCCTGATCGCTATGGCAAAGACGATATTAAGACTCTTTTAGTATCACCATGTGGTTTTCCGGAATTTGAACATTTTTCACCTTTAGTTGATATGTTTAAAAAATTGGCTGGTAAAAATTATGTTGGCGAAATTCTAAGACCGGGAGCTGGGCTATTACAAGATGAAGAGTTCCAGGAACAAGCACAGGCATATTTTATGGCATTACGTAAAGCTGGTGAGCAATTGGTAACAGACGGGAAAATTGCAGAAGATACCACAGTTGAATTAAACAAACTGTGGTTTTCTCCAGAAGAATATCGTCGGCTTGCCAATGAGTACTTTAAAGAGGAGTTAAGCGCTATCGAGGCCCATAAATAGAGGGCCCCGTGGCTCGGTAGTTACCGAGTCGGGGGCTTAGATTCACTCAGCTAATTTTGCAAACTCATAATGGCTAGTCTGATAATTTGTTCCAGTAAAGTTACCGTCGACATCAAAAGATCCGCTGCAATCATTTGCTTCAAAAGTGTTTTGGCCTATGGGAGGATGATCTGAAGCACATGGATGATCTCTATTAAGAGACCAAAATGCTATCGGATTACCATGCTCCTTGGCATAATTTACTAACTGAGCCATGTCGTTCTTTGTAAAAATTTCTTGCGGAGCATCATTCTGACCAATCAACGGTGTAATACGCAACATTTGTGCAAGTTGTTCCGTAGTTTTATTTGGAAATAGATTTTGTAATTGGTTCATAACATATGGTATAACTGTGCCTAATGTGACATCCCACATGCTTTTGCCTTCATAATCTGGAGGGATCCAATAATAATCCATGGCCATTATGTTTACTTCATCAATATTTAAACCATCAGAAACTGCCTGCTGCAAGAATTGAAACGTTGCCAAGGGCAAACCTATTTCTGGTGAAGCTGGTAATGTAAAACTAATTTTCACCTGTGGGTTATTAGTTTGTATCATTTTTAATGCTTGTATCATTCTAGTGCGCGCAGCCTCTTCATTGGGTGCAGACCAATTTTCTATATCAAAATCAAGATCTGTCACATTATAGGTATTTATCACATTTTGGTATTGGGTATATAAATCACTGGTGGTATAACATTTATCAAAGAGATATGGGCCAAATGCTCCACCGAATGAGATAGTCACTTTGTCAGAGCCAAAATTTTGGATGGCGGTCTCGCCCCAACTATCTGCAACTCTATATTCATTATATCCGCCCCAAGCTGCGTCACAAGAGTTAGTGGAGCCGTTATTTGCAGCAACGAAAGCCAATGTGATGTGTTTTATACCAGATGCATTTGCCAGATTCACAAGAGTATCGGGTTGTGGATTGTAATCAATGGTGAAATCATAAAAAGGCGAAAAAGCAACTGCGTCTTTACTTTGCTGATGTGCAGTAATATCAATAGTTGTATTGTTATTACTGCTGTCAGTTGCTGCTGCGTTAGCATTAATAAAACCAAAAACCCCGGCTACTATAATGATCAGTAAATTTTTAGACATAATGACTTTCCCCATATCTTTCTAATACTATAAAATAGTATAGACTATATTCTTCATATTTCATAATTAATAATTGCCTACCATTGTTGCGGTTAGCTTGCAATATCAACCAAGATATGCGATAAAGATCGTTTACAAACAAGCGTTCCACAGGAGTTAAAAATGAATACTGATCTGAGTAAATTACAACCACAACAGTTATGGCAAAATTTTGCCAATATATGTCAAATACCTCATCCATCGAAGCACGAAGCTAAAATTGTCGAGTTTTTGAAAGCGTTTGGTGAAAATTTAAGCTTAGAAACTTCAGTTGATGAAGTTGGAAATATAATTATCAAAAAGCCTGCAACTTCAGGCATGGAAAAGTGTAAAGGTGTGGTCTTACAAGCTCACGTCGATATGGTGCCGCAGAAAAATAGCGGTGTTGCACATGATTTTGAAACTGATCCTATAAATGCTTATATTGATGGCGAATGGGTTACAGCTAAAGATACAACATTAGGCGCTGATAACGGTATTGGCTTGGCGGCTGTTATGGCTGTTTTGCAAGCAACTGATATTGAGCATGGTCCCATTGAAGCTTTGCTTACTGTCGATGAAGAAACCGGCATGACCGGCGCTTTTGCGCTGAAACCTGGAATGTTGATGGGAAAAATTCTTATAAATCTAGATTCAGAAGACGAAGGCGAGTTTGCCATTGGTTGCGCTGGTGGTATTAATACCGATATTGAAATGGATTATGAAGAAGTTGCGGTGCCAGATGGTGTTGTGGCTTTAGAAGTTAATGTGTCAGGTTTGAAAGGCGGCCACTCTGGCATGGATATTAATGCAGGTCGTGGCAATGCCAATAAAATTTTGGCACGGTTATTGCGGGATGCTAAAGCATATGATTTGCGTTTGGCGGAATTCGTCGGTGGCAGTTTGCGCAATGCCATTCCGCGTGAGGCTGTAGCTATTGTCACAGTTCCAAAAGCTAAGGAATCTGAATTTGCTGATTATGTGAGTGCGTTTGAGCAAATCATGAAACAGGAAATTGGTTCTGTGGAAACTAATATTGCAATTAGCGTTACAAAAACGAATACGCCAAAGAAACTTATGGCGGCAAAAACTCAACATGAATTATTGTGCGCCATCATTGCTTGCATGAACGGGGTGTATCGTATGAGCGTTGAAATGCCGGGATTAATTGAGACCTCGAGTAATTTAGCCAAAGTTGAAGCTGTTGCTGGTAAATTATATATTGTGACGTTGCAACGCAGTTCTATTGCATCAGCTAAGCAGATGATTGGCAATATGGTCAAGTGCATTTTTGAGCTTATTGGCGCAACTTGTAAGCAATATGGCGACTATCCAGGTTGGAAGCCGGATATGAATTCAGAAATTTTAGCGACCTGTAAACAAGTATATAAACAAAAATTTGGTAAAGATGCTAAGATATTTGCCACCCATGGTGGTTTGGAATGTGGCCTACTGAAAGGTGTGTATCCTGATTGGGATGCAATTTCTTTTGGTCCGACTATTATGAATCCACACTCGCCCGATGAAAAAGTTAATATTGCCTCGGTTGCTAAATTTTGGGAATTTTTGGTGGCGGTATTGGCCAGTATTCCGGAATAAATGGTAATGTTGTATAATGTTGTTTTGTCCGTCATTGCGCTGTGTTTGTGTTTCCCCTCGTCATTGCGAGGAGTTTACGACGAAGCAATCCACAATTGCTGTCAATTATATAAAAACTGGATTGCTTCGCTACGCTCGCAATGACAATTAAATAGAGTTAAAACATATGGTTAATATAATGAAATCACGATTTTGCCCCAGCCCGACTGGGATGATGCATTTAGGTAATACGCGCACGGCACTTTTTAATGCGTTATTAGCTCGCAAGGATAAAGGTGTGTTTTTATTACGCATTGAAGATACCGATCAAGTTCGTTCGGAATTGCGTTATACCAATATTCTGCTAGATGATTTGCAATGGCTGGGCCTAAATTGGCAAGAAGGCCCGTATCATCAATCCGAGCGTCAGGCTGTTTATGACAAATATTATAAGCAACTCGAAGCCGAAGGTTTGGCTTATCCCTGTTTTTGTAGTGAAGAACAATTGGCGTTGCAACGTAAAGTGCAATTAGCATCAGGCAAGCCACCACGTTATGCTGGAGGTTGTTGTAATTTAAGCAAAGAAGAAATCGCTGCCAAAATTGCTGCTGGCGAAAAACCGACATTACGTTTTCGCGTGCCAGAAACTCACGAGATAATATTTCACGATTTGGTTCATGGTGAGCAGCATTTTAATAGTGATGACATCGGTGATTTTATTATTCGACGAGCCAATGGCACGTCTTCATTTATGTTTTGCAATGCCATCGATGATTCGCTAATGCATGTGACTCACGCTTTGCGAGGTGAAGATCATCTAACTAACACGCCGCGACAAATCATGATTTTGCGAGCTTTAAATTTGTCCGAACCGCAATATGGTCATATTTCTTTGATTATGGGATCCGATGGTGCACCACTGTCTAAACGTAATGGTAGTCGCAGTCTGCGGGAATTGCGTGACGAAGGTTTTCTGCCTGAGGCTTTGTTGAATTATCTGGCGCGTTTAGGTCATCGTTATGAGCAGGAACATTATATGAGCTTAGATGATTTGGCAGCTAATTTTAATGTTGATAACCTCGGTAAATCTCCGGCGCGATTTGATAACAGCCAATTAATATATTGGCAAAAACATGCAGTTGCTGGCTTAGATCAAGATAATTTCTGGGATTGGCTTGGTGCAGAAACAAAAGAATTTATTCCAGCAGCTAAGCTAAATATGTTTTTTGAAACCGCCAAGGCTAACTGGAACTTTCCTGCTGAAATTGCCAACTGGGCCAAGATTTTATTTGCTGGTTTTGACTATGATGAGGAGCAGAAAGCTATTATTAAAGATGCTGGTATATTATTTTTTGACACAGCGCTAAAGGCAATTGAGCAACATGGTGCTGCTTACATAGCTTGCATAAATGAGCTTAAACAACATTTAAGTATTAGCGGTAAAGCTTTGTTTATGCCATTGCGTATTGCCTTGACCGGTGAAAGACATGGCCCGGAAATGGCGCATGTGTTCGAGCTTTTGGGTGCAGAGCAACTGAAACTTAGATTGATGCAGGCTAGAACACAATTACATGGGTGAAACATGCTAATTTATAATAATCTAACACAACAAAAAGAAGAATTTGTACCAATAAAACCAGGTGAAATTGGCTTATATGCTTGTGGTTTGACGGTTTATGATTATTGTCATATCGGTCATGCACGGCTTTTCATCACTTTTGATATGGTCGTCAGGTACTTGCGAGCGCGGGGTTATAAAGTGACATATGTGCGCAATATTACTGATATTGACGATAAAATCATTAAGCGCGCTGTCAAAAATAAAGAAGATTTTTCGGACTTAACCGCTCGTTTTATTCAGGCCATGCAGGAAGATGAAGCAGCTTTAGGCATCGTGCCGCCGGATATTACCCCGCGAGCAACGGAACACATCGAACAGATTATTACTATGATTCAGACCCTGGTGGACAAAGGTTATGCTTATGTAGCTGATAATGGTGATGTTTATTATGATGTGGCTAAGTTTAAAGATTATGGCCAACTGGCACATCAAAATTTAGACGAATTACAAGCTGGCGCTCGCATTGAAATCAATGAGGCCAAACACAATCCGTTAGATTTTGTGTTGTGGAAAATGTCCAAGCCAAGCGAACCAAGTTGGGATTCTCCCTGGGGTGAAGGTCGACCCGGTTGGCATATTGAATGTTCAGCCATGTCGACCAATTATCTAGGCAACCATTTTGATATTCATGGCGGTGGTGTTGATTTGCAGTTTCCGCATCATCAAAATGAGATCGCTCAGGCCGAAGCAGCCCATGACGAGAAGTTTGTGAATGTGTGGATGCACATGGGTTTTGTCCAAGTCGACAAAGAAAAAATGTCAAAGTCCATGGGTAATTTTTTCACGCTGCGCGAAGTTTTAAAACACTATAATCCAGAAGTTTTGCGTATGTTTATGCTGGCCAGTCATTATCGCAGTCCAGTCAGCTATTCCCAAGAGAATCTAAATAATGCTAAAGCCGCATTAGAGCGTTTTTATATGGCACTGCGCGGCTTGCCCGAAGTGACAGCAGAGATAAATTCAGAATATCAGCAAAAATTTTATGAAAAAATGGACGATGATTTCAATACCCCAGAAGCTTTGGCAGTATTATTTGATATTACGCGTGAGATTAATCGCTTGCGTGAAAGTGATTTAGAATCTGCAGCAAAATTAGGCTTTACCCTGAAAAACTTGGGCGGAATTTTAGGATTATTGCAACAAAATCCTGAAAACTTTCTCCAAGCAGATGTTTCTCCAGAACAAATCGCAGAAATAGATAATTTAATTACAGCTCGCAACCAAGCCCGTCAAAACAAAAACTGGGCCGAAGCCGATAAAATTCGCGATCAGCTTTTAGCTCAAGGCATCGAATTAGAAGACTCATCTCAAGGCACTAAGTGGCATCAACTTTAGTATTTTATCGGTGTTATCAAGAAATGACCATGGGATATTATGATATTGCGAACCAAATGATAATGGCGTGATTACCGGTTGGCCGACAATTGCCTGGCCGGGTTTGCCGGAGAGGACGCGCGTGTACATTTTCCACATATCGTGAAATACATATATTTGATTTCCTCGATGGCCGATATAAAGCAGAATGTGGCCAGGATTATGAATCAACGTCAAAAATGGAATGCCTTTGTTTATGATGATCTGCGTTTTTTTAGCGTCGCTCATGCCACCTAAGTGAATTGCTTGTTTTGAATCTACTTGTTCAGATGAAGTACGAGGCAACCAGACGCCAAATGTTCCGAATAAATCTCTGGTTGTTGACGAGCAATCGCGATAGCCGTAAAGGTCGCCCCAGCCATAAGGATGATCTTGCAAACGATCAATCATGAAGGCAATATTTTCTGTCGAGAGTAGTAACGGAAATAATGTCGCGTCTTTTTTGGATAAATTAGCTGCAACAATTCTCGCATATCGATTGTCGGGATTAACGGTTACGGTTAATACTTTATAATAGTGCGGTGTTATTTTGGCTAAGGGATATAAGGCACCGATCCGAGTTGAGAACCTATAATTAAAATCATCGTCATAAGCAGATATGTTATCTTTGAGTGGCACTACAAATTGGTCTTGCATCCATGCTTCTACAAAACTATTAGATACAAATGCTAAATCATTGGTTTTAATCCAGCCGAAATAATAGTCTGTTGCAATTAGGCACCATTGACCGTTTTTACTAATATGATAAACATGAATCGGTGTGCCTTTAACCAATATCGATGATTGCAAGTAATTAAACGGATAACCCTCGCCTATGTCTTTGGGGTTATCAAACGCTGGATCAACTGTAGGAAGCCCGCGCAAATAGGTGTTATGCACAACTATGCCACGCATGTTTAAATTCGGAAAGGTATTGAGATCCATGTCGGCAACGATTTTTTTATACCACAGTATAGAATGTTTGCGATAATTAATACCATAGCTTTTTATGAGCTCAGCTGAATTTGAAATGCTGAATTCAGTTTTTTTAATTGCTTGTAACGAATCATAAGTGTGTTTGCCGGTCCATGGGGAAAAATAACGTTGCAGATAATCTTTTCTTAGTTTGAGTTGTTTAGAGTAATCAATAGTAAAACTTTGGTTAGGATCAATATAATCAAACGCATTTTGACTATATTCAGAAACTATTTGTTGGGTGATAGTTGCAGTTTTGGCAATGTGTGTGTGCAAATAAATAGCAAACGACATGGCCGCAACTATTATGATTGCGCCAATTATGAGATATAAATATTTTTTAGTTTTTTTCAGCGACATATCCATATGCAATAAGAACATAAAATTTACAACATAACTGAGGGCTTACTATTTGTCAATTTTGCTTTTTCTAAGTAAACTGTACACATTTGATTAGTTCCAGAGGAAAGTTTAATGCAAGTAACGATTTTTGGTACAGGTTATGTCGGTTTAGTAACTGGTGTGTGTTTGGCTGATATTGGCCATAACGTGGTTTGTGTTGATGTTGACCATGCCAAGATTGATTTGCTGAAAAACGGTGAATCACCAATTTATGAACCCGGCATGGATGAAATGTTGGAAAAAAACATTCAGGCCAAAAGAGTTAGTTTTACTACTGATGCGGTTGCGGGAATCAAGCATGCAGAAGTTATTTTTATTGCAGTTGGGACTCCATCAGCAGATGATGGCTCAGCAGATTTGCGTTATGTTAATGAAGTTGCGCGCACAATTGGCCAGCACTTGAATCATGAATGCGTTATTGTCAATAAATCTACTGTACCAGTCGGAACTCTGGATAAAGTTAAAGATGTTATTGCATATGAGTTGAAAGAACGTAACGTTAATATTAAATTTAGCATGGCATCGAACCCTGAATTTTTGAAGCAAGGTGATGCTCTTGCTGATTTTATGCATGGGCCTCGAACTGTTGTAGGTTCTGATGATACCCATACTATTGAGCAAATGCAGCAGCTATACAAGCCGTTGACAAATGCTGGGCAGGAATTTATCTCTATGGATGTTACTTCGGCTGAATTAACCAAATATGCTGCCAATGCTTTTCTAGCCGCCAAAATAAGTTTTATCAACGAAATGAGTAAATTAACAGCCAAGATGGGCGCTGATATTGAGAACATTAGAATTGGTGTCGGTTCGGATCCGCGTATTGGTCCGGCTTTTTTACGTGCTGGCTGTGGTTATGGTGGTTCGTGTTTTCCCAAAGATGTCAAAGCATTATTGAGTATGGCGCATGAGCTTGATATTGATGCGCCGATTTTAGCAGCTGTCGACCACACTAATATTGAGCAGAAACAGATTCTATTTAAAGGCCTGCAAAAATATTTCAACAATGAGCTAAAGGGTAAAACCATTGCGTTGTGGGGTTTAGCATTTAAACCTAATACTGATGATATGCGTGAAGCGCCAAGCCGAGTTTTACTGGAAAGTTTGTGGCAAGCTGGTGCTACAGTTCGCGCTTATGATCCGGTGGCTATGAATGAAGCCAAGCGGATTTATGGCGAGCGTGATGATTTTATTTTATGTGACAATATGCAGGATACTCTGACTAAAGCTGATGCTTTGGTAATTGTCACTGAATGGGGCGAATTTAGTTTGCCGGATTTAGAGATAGTAAAGCAGAAAATGCACAAACCAGTAATTTTTGATGGGCGTAATTTATTCGAACCAGAACAAATGGTAAAAGCGGGAATTGAGTATTACTGCATTGGTCGCGGCAACGCCCTGGCAAGCTGAATTTATGCAGGGCGACCATCCCAAAGCCGTCATACCGCGGCTTGACCGCGGTATCCAGTTTTTGCAATGGTGGGCTGGGTCCCGCGATCAAGTCGCGGGATGACGGAAAATGTAAATCGCGGGATGACAGGTATAACCATAATTGATATGATTCTAATATGAAAAGTCCATGGTTAAAAAGTTATCCAGCTGGTGTTGCTACAGAAATTGAAATCAAACATAATTCATTAGTAGATTTGTTACATCAGAGCTGTCATAAATATTCAAATAAGCCAGCTTTTAAAAGTCTAGGGCACACTATGACTTATAAAAGCCTGATGTGTCATAGTCGTGATTTTGCAGCATTTTTACATCATAACCTTAACGTAAAACAAGGTGATCGTATTGCCTTGATGTTACCGAATATGCTGCAACATCCAGTGTGTTTTTTTGGTGCCCTGCAAGCTGGCTTAGCAGTAGTCAACATCAATCCTTTATATACTGCCAGTGAGCTGGCTAAACAATTGGCAGATAGTGGTGCTGAGACTATTGTAGTGTTATCTGCTTTTGCTCATGTTGTCGAGCAGGCATTACCGCATACCAATGTTAAAAACGTGATTATTACCGAGCTTGGTGATTTGTGCGGTATTTTGCGTGCCCAAATTATTAAATTTGCTACTAGAAAAACGCAGCAACAATTACCAAGCTGGAATATTCCAAATACTTTGCCATTAACTAAAATATTAAAACTCGGTCGAAGGCTAAAAACGCCGAATCTCAATATTACTAAAGACGATATTGCCTTATTGCAATATACCGGCGGTACAACGGGTATAAGCAAAGCAGCTATGTTAACTCATGAAAATTTGCTAGCGAACGTGGAGCAATGTGTAGCTTGGATGCATTGTAAGTTAGAAGAAGCTACTGAAGTTTGTTTTACCGTTTTGCCGTTATATCACATTTTTGCTCTTACTGCCTGTTGTTTGATTTTCATGCGCATTGGTGGCTTAAATGTTTTGGTACCAAATCCACGTAATATTAAATCAGTTGTGAAATTGTTTAAGCAAAATCATATTACTGCTTTAATGGGGGTTAATTCTTTATTCAATGGCTTAGTTAATAATGCTAGTTTTCGTAAGACTAATTTTGAGCATTTGAAATTGACGATAGCTGGCGGCATGGCGGTGCAAAAACCAATTGCCGAAAAATGGCATAAAATAACTGGCAACGTGGTTTTAGAGGGTTATGGCTTAACAGAAGCCAGCCCGGTTGTGAGCATAAGCCCACTGGATCAGGCTGAATTTAGTCAGAGTATTGGATTGCCAATGCCATCAACGCAAGTTACGATTCGAGATGATAATGGTAATGAGTTGCCGATTGGTACAGAAGGCGAATTATGTGTCCAAGGACCACAGGTAATGCAAGGTTATTGGCAGCAGCAAGAAGAAACTGAGCTAGTGTTTTGGCCTGGTGGTTGGCTGCGTACGGGCGATATTGCGGTTATGGATAACAACGGTTTTTTCTACATTGTCGATCGCAAGAAAGATATGATTGTTACTGCCGGTTATAATGTCTATCCGCGCGAAATTGAAGATGTGATTATGCATTGTCCAGGCGTCAGTGAAGTTGCCGTAATTGGTGTTCCGAGCAAACATGCCGGCGAGACTGTCAAAGCGTTTATAGTCCGTAAAGATGAGTCACTAACAAAAGATACAATTATTGCTTATTGTCGGGAACAATTAGTCAGCTATAAAATTCCCAAGCGTATAGAATTTATGCGCGAATTGCCGAAAAGCAATGTCGGAAAAATTCTCAAACGGGCGCTACGCGAGCAATAGCGCTGCACCATGTTTTGCGCAACGTGGTTTGCATACCATAAGTTATGGTGTATACTTTGCATAACGTAAATTATGGTGTGAAAAAAATGACAGATATATACTTTACAACAAAAGTGGCTCGCGGCAAGGCATTTTGTAATCGCGAAGCCGAAAAAAAATCTTTGGTGAGCAATATCAAAAAAAGGCAGCATACGGTTGTTGTTGCGCCTCGGCGTTACGGAAAAACTAGTCTTGTTTGCAGTACTTTAGAAGCGGCAAAAGCTCCATTTGCTCGAGTGGATTTATTTTGCGTTGTTTATGAAGAAGATATTTGCAGAAAAGTCGCCAAAGGTATATCCAGAGTTATAAAACAAATCACGTCTTTTTCTGAGAAAACGTTAAAGATTTTAGAAACTTGCTTCAAATCGGCATATATAGGATTCAAAGCCGGGCAAGTTGAAATTAGAGTAGAGTTTGGCAAAGCCCAAACTGATCCAACTGAGTTATTAGAAGACTTGCTTGAAGGTTTGGAAAATCTAGCTAAAAAGCATGATAAACAAGTTGTTTTATTTTTTGATGAATTTCAAGATGTATTAAAAATTGATCAAACAAAAAAAATCCAAGCAGCAATTAGATCTATAGCACAACATGCAGAATATGTTACCTATATTTTTTCTGGTAGTTCGCGCATGATGCTCCGCAAAATTTTTGAGGATAAAAATCAACCATTATATATGTTGTGCGATAAGATTTTGCTCGATAGGATTTCTGCTTCAGCTTTCACCAAACATATTCAAATTGCTGCGCAAGAAAAGTGGCATAAAACTTTGGCAGATGATGTTGTTAGTGAGATTCTGGCGTTAACTGAATCACATTCATATTACGTGAATAAGTTATGTAATAAATTATGGGAGCTAAAAAAAGCCCCAGATATTGTTGATGTGCAATCTTTCTGGGATGATGCATTAGTTGAGCATAAAGGTAAAATTATTGCAGACCTGGAGCCGCTGAATACCAATCGTCTTAAAGTGCTTTCTTTGGTTGCATTGCTTGGAATTGTTAATGAGCCAAATAGTATGGTTTTCTTAGAAAAAGTAAAGTTATCATTGTCTAGCACTCAAATTGCGATTAAATATTTATTAGACCATGATTATTTGTGTAAAGCAGATGGAGGTATTAAGCTAACTGATCCACTTATGCGCAAGTTTTTTGTAAATCACTATAGTTGATTTGGGCTAAAATAATCAATAGTATCTGACTCTATTTTCTGGTATAATTTTTATCTGTGAAAAGTTTGATTTACTAAGGAAAAGTTTAGATTTATGACAGAGTTAGCAAAAGAAATAATACCGGTTGCGATTGAAGAAGAATTAAAGCAATCTTATCTTGATTATGCAATGAGTGTTATTGTCGGGCGGGCCTTACCTGACGTGCGTGACGGCTTGAAACCCGTGCATCGGCGCGCGTTGTTCGCCATGCATGTGCTCAATAATGATTGGAATAAGGCTTATAAAAAATCTGCGCGTATTGTCGGTGATGTTATTGGTAAATACCATCCTCATGGTGATACTGCTGTGTATGATACTATTGTGCGTATGGCACAGCCGTTTTCATTACGATATATGTTGGTTGATGGTCAAGGAAACTTCGGTTCAGTTGACGGTGATTCACCAGCGGCCATGCGTTATACCGAAATAAGATTATCAAAAATTGCTCATAGTTTATTGGATGATTTAGACAAAGAAACTGTAGATTTTGTGCCCAATTACGATGGCTCAGAGTTTATGCCTATAGTGCTGCCAACTCGATTGCCAAATTTATTAGTCAATGGCTCATCTGGTATTGCCGTTGGTATGGCGACTAATATCCCGCCACATAATTTAAACGAAGTTATAGATGCTTGTTTGGCTACAATCAATAATTCTGAAATAACTATTGATGAACTAATGGAACATATTCCAGGGCCGGATTTCCCAACTGCCGGAATTATTAACGGTAGAGCAGGAATTATCGATGCCTATCATACCGGGCGGGGGCTTGTTTATGTGCGGGCTCGGACTGAAATTGAAACAGATGAATCATCTGGCAAACAAACAATTGTTATTAAAGAACTGCCATATCAGGTGAATAAAGCCAGGTTGATGGAAAAAATTGCTCAGCTGGTAAAAGAGAAGCGCGTTGAAGGTATCACCGCAATTCGAGATGAGTCTGATAAGCAGGGAATGCGGGCTGTGGTCGAATTACGCCGAGGTGAGATTGCTGAAGTAGTGCTGAATAATTTGCTTAAACATACTCAGATGCAAGTTACTTTCGGTATTAACATGGTGGCATTAGATGATAATCAACCTAAAGTTTTAAATCTCAAGCAAATCATAGAAGCTTTTATCAGTCACCGTCGCGAAGTAGTAACGCGACGCACTATTTATGAATTACGCAAAGCGCGTGAACGGGCGCACTTACTCGAAGGTTTGGGTATAGCGTTAGCAAATATTGATGAAGTTGTTGCTCTGATTAAGTCAGCAAAAACTCCGGCTGAGGCCAAAGAGAAATTGTTGGCACAAACCTGGCAGCCAGGTCTTGTTAAAGATTTGTTAGAACGATCCGGCGGTGAAATTACCAGGCCTTATGGTTTGCCACTGAAATTTGGCATGACTAAGACAGGTTATTGTTTGTCAGAAAATCAAGCCCAGGCAATTCTAGATATGCGACTACATCGCTTGACTGGTTTGGAACAAGAAAAGATTATTCAGGAATACCAGAAATTATTGGAAAGTATAAAAGAATTAATGGAAATTCTGTCTAATCCGGATCGCTTAATGGAGGTGATTCGTATTGAATTAGAAGAAATTAAAACCACTTTCGGTGATGAGCGTCGAACCGAAATTATTGCCGCTCAAGCAGATTTGACTCACGAAGATCTAATTCCGGAAGAAAATGTAGTGCTAACTGTATCAAACCAAGGTTACGCTAAAATTCAACCTTTAGCGGATTATGCAGCGCAACATCGTGGAGGCCGTGGTAAGAGCGGTATTAAAGTAAAAGAAGAAGATTTTGTAGAGCATTTAATTTTGGCTAGTTCTCACGACACAGTGTTATGTTTTTCTAATGCTGGCAAAGTGTATTGGCTAAAAGTTTATATGATTCCACATGGCAGCGGCAATGCACGTGGTAAGCCACTAGTGAATTTATTATCATTAGACGAAGATGAGAAGATTACCGCTATTTTGCCAATTCGCGAATATACTGCTGATACTAATGTTTTTATGGCGACTGCTAGTGGAACTGTTAAAAAAGTAGCGTTGGAGGATTTTTCTCGGCCGCGTGCCAACGGTATTATCGCAGTGGATTTACTGCCTGAAGATCAATTGGTAGGAGTTGGAATTACCGACGGTTCGCAACGGATTATGTTATTTTCTGATGCTGGTAAGGCTATTTGTTTTGATGAAAAACAGGTGCGAGCAATGGGACGTACTGCTAGAGGTGTACGCGGCATTAGATTAAAACCTGGTCAAAAAGTTGTATCACTAATTATAGTTGATCCTGAAGGCACCATTTTAACTGCGACAGAAAATGGTTACGGCAAACGCACTGCTTTGGAAGAATATTCGCAGATTAACCGTGGCGGCCAGGGCGTTATCGCCATTCAGATAAGTGAGCGTAATGGTAAACTAATCAAAGCTCGACAAGTACAAGATGGTGATGAAATTATGTTGATTAGTAATGCTGGTACATTAGTGAGAACACGAGTCGACGAGATCTCAGTGATTAGCCGTAATACTCAGGGTGTTAAATTGATAAATTTAGGCTCAGGTGAGAAATTGATTGGCATGCAACGAGTTGAAGAGATTGACGAAGACATAGTTGAAGAGATTGACGAAGACATAGTTGAAGAGATTGATGAAGACATCAGTGAAGAAAACAACTAAAAATTCCGAGGTTAGAGAGGCGCCGGTTATTACCATTGATGGACCAGGTGGCGCTGGCAAAGGCACTATTAGCCAGCTAGTGGCACAGAAACTTGGATGGTATGTATTAGATAGTGGCTCTTTATATCGCGTATTAGCATTGGCGGCTCTAAAACAAGATATAGACATGCAGGATGTTAAGGCCCTGAAACAATTAGCCTCGAATTTAGATGTTACTTTTAACAAAAAAATTATTTTGGCCGATGTTGATGTCACTCAAGAAATCCGTTCTGAAACATGTAGTATAGCGGCATCCAAAGTCGCGGCAATTCCGGAAGTGCGTCAAGCTTTGTTGCAACGGCAGCGTGATTTTCGGCAATTTCCTGGATTGGTTGCTGATGGTCGCGATATGAGTGGCTGGGTTTTTCCTGATGCTAAATATAAGTTTTTTTTAACTGCTAGCGCCGAGGAGCGAGCGAAAAGGCGTTGGCAACAGTTGCAAGAGCAGGGAATTAATGTTAGCCTGCACGATATTTTGCAGGATTTGCGTGAGCGCGATGCGCGGGATGCTCAGCGTAAAGTTTCTCCGCTAAAACCTGCAAAAGATGCTATTATCATTGATACAACTGATATTAGTGTTGAAGAAGTTTTGCAACAGATATTAACTGTTGTAAACCAAGGACTTTGCATTGCTTAAATCAATGTAAAGAATGTTTAACGTGTCATGTTGGCCTATCCAGCATGGTTTAACTGATGTATTTAAAATATGAATGAAAACTTTGCCGAATTACTTCAAGAGAGTATTTCAAAATTAGATTCCCGTCCTGGAGCTTTATTACAAGCAATAGTCGTGGAAGTTCAACCGGATTATATTATCGTTAATGCCGGCTTAAAAACTGAAGCTTATATTCCTGCTTATGAATTTAAAGATAAGGAAGGCGAGCTGAAAATTCAGGTCGGAGATACCGTAGATGTGGTTTTAGAGACCATGGAGGGTATCAATGGTGAAACTAGATTATCGCGCGAGAAAGCCAAACGTCTGGAAGCATGGGGCATTTTAGAGCAAGCTCTAGAAAATGGAGAAGTTATTAAGGGTATAATTACCGAGCGCGTCAGAGGTGGCTTTACCGTTGAATTAGACAATATCCAGGCTTTCTTGCCTGGCTCGTTAGTTGACGTACGTCCAGTACGAGATTCTTCTTATTTAGAAGGTAAACAGCTTGAATTTAAGATTATAAAATTAGATCGCAAAAATAATAATGTTGTGGTGTCGCGTAGAGCAGCACTTACTGAAGAAGCGCTGGCTGAACGTGCAGAAGCAATGGCTTCTTTAGAAGAAGGCCAAGAAATAATTGGTATAGTGAAAAACATTACCGATTATGGCGCATTTGTTGATTTAGGTGGAGTTGACGGTTTGTTGCATATTACTGACATGTCTTGGAAAAGAATCAAACATCCGAGTGAGGTCATAGCTGTTGGCGATGAAATCAAGGTTAAAATATTAAAATTTGATAAAGAGAAAAACCGTGTGTCTTTAGGTTTGAAACAAACTGGCGAAGACCCATGGAAAGATATTGAGCGGCGTTATCCGGTTAGAACGCGATTATTCGGTAAAGTTACTAATATTACTGATTACGGCTGTTTTGTTGAGATCGAAGATGGCGTAGAAGGTTTAGTGCATATGTCAGAAATAGATTGGACAAATAAAAATATTTATCCGGCTAAGTTTGTTTCTGTTGGTGAAGAAGTTGAAGTTATGGTGCTTGATGTAGATGAAGCTAAGCGCCGTATATCTTTAGGCATCAAACAGTGTAAAGCTAATCCATGGGAACTTTTTGCTGATAGCCACAAGAAAGGCGAGCAAATAGTCGGTAAGATCAGATCTATTACTGATTTTGGAATTTTTGTTGGCTTAGAAGGTGAGATTGATGGTTTAGTGCATTTATCAGATATTTCCTGGGCGGAAGCTGGCGAACGGACTGTGCTTGATTATAAGAAAGGTCAGGAAATTGAAGCTGTTATTTTGGCCATTGATTCGGAACGTGAGCGTATTTCGCTGGGCATTAAGCAAATGGAGCAAGATGTATATAGTGATTATCTCGCTACTCATCCAAAAGGCACAGTTGTTAAAGGTAAGATAACAGAAATTAACCCTAAAGAAGCTATTGTCGAGTTAGGTGAAGAGATTGTTGGCAGATTGAAAGTGACCGACATCAGTAAAACCAGAATCGATGATGCAACTTTGTTTTTTGATGTTGGTGATGAGATCGAAGCTGTGGTTGTTGGCATGGATAAAAGGGCTAGACTCATTAATTTATCTACCAAGGATTTAGAAGGTGATTATCAGACTGAAGGTCCAGCTAATAATACGCTAGGTGAGTTGCTAAAACAACAGATGGGCCAGGAAGAAACACAAGAATAATGCGCATATTTTTGTACATTTTTTTGTTATTGATCGTAATTGCAGGTGTGACGTTTTCTTATATAAATGCCACACCTGTGGTACTGCATTATTTTGTGGGTCAGGCTTCGATGCCATTATCATTATTGTTGGTATTAACTTTAGGTGTGGGTATTTTATTGGGCATTCTGAGCTTAATCATTCCACTTTTAAGAGTAAAAAGCAAAAATGCATCTTTGCAGCGTAAGTTGAAAAATAGTCAAAGTCAACCTTAACCCATGATTGTACTATTATTTTTATTACTGCCTATTGCCGCTGTAACTGGCTGGTATATTGGGTATAAATCTAAATCCACAAAAAAAAATAATAGTACTTTAAATCGCGATTATTTTATCGGGTTGAAATATTTGATCGACGAGCAGCCAGATAAAGCTCTGGATGTTTTTATCAAATTATTAGATGTTAATCCTGATACGTTAGAAACTCATTTAACCTTAGCTGGTTTATTTAGAAAGCGTGGTGAAGTTGACCGCGCTATTCGCATCCATCAAAACTTGATCGCCAGATCGCAATTGGCAAAAGCGGATCGCGCCCATATTTTGTTTGAACTAGCCAACGATTATCTGAGTGCTGGAGTATTAAATCGGGCGGAGAAATTATTTCTGGAGTTGATTGCTTTGGGCGAAGAAAGTAATGCTAGTCATGAGGCTTTATTGCATATTTATGAGCAGCAGAAAGATTGGCAGCAAGCGATTGAGATAGCTACGAAATTGGCACATTTAAAAGGTGTCGATATAAAGCCCAGATTGGCATATTATTATTGTGAATTAGGAGATATTAAGAAAGCATTGGCGGCGGATAAAAATTGTATTCGTGCCAGCATACTTCAGGGTGAATTCGAGATGCAGCGCCAACATTGGAAAGCCGCAATCAAGTCGTATAAAAGAGCGATTGAGCAAGATCCGGATTATATTTCTGAAATTATTCAACCTTTAACTCAGTGTTATATAAACATTAGTAATAAAAGCGAATGTATTCGCTTTTTGCAGCAATGCTTATTACGCTTCCCTCGAATTTCTATAATACTTGCTTTGGCAGAGTCGATTCGCCAACAACAGGATGACATCGCCGCAATTGAATTTACTGTGGCACAAATGCAAGCTTATCCTTCGTTGCGAGGACTTAATTATTTGACTGAACTTTATATCAATAGAGCTGAAGGTAATACCAAGACCAAGCTTATTTTGTTGCAACAGTTTATGGCAAAATTACTGCACGACAAACCTGTTTATCGCTGCAGCGAATGTGGTTTTTCTAGTAAGGCACTATATTGGCAATGCCCCGGTTGTCATGAATGGGGAACTGTTAAGCCAATTCATGGTTTAGAGGGTGATTAACAGATCCTAAACTTTATTTCTTCACTTTTGTTATTTTTCTTGAAATCTCAAAAAATGCCAACTTAAATGGCATTTATTTACCTTTTTTAACTATTCGTTTTATCTTGAATAAAGCAAAATTCATTTCGTAAGATGTTTCAGTTCCGGTAACTTCTAAATTATCCTCAGGTATAATTAAATCGGCAATTAAATTACCAGTATGCTCCATCAAAGATTGCTGTTTAGGTGAGTTATTAGGTGAGGTTTGCATCTGATGAATAACACTGCCTAGTTCTTTAACTTTGGCAAAAGTATCAATAATAGCAATTGTTGTTCCAATAGCTTGCGGGCTTTTCAGAATTGTAGCTAGCATGTATAAACCTTTTTCCGTAAATGCTTTAGGCAATGACGTTGAATGTTTTAAGGAATTGAACCGGTGGAAATTTTCCACCAGTTCTATTTTTTCGTCTTTACTTAAGCATAGGATATAATTTTTTGGAAATTTCCTTGGATTATTTTTTGCCGCTTTATTAATATCCCTTGTTTCAACACCGTATAAAGCAGCTACATCGCTATCTAATATAACTTTCTGATTACGTATTTCAATAATCTTAGACTTGACTTGATCATAAGTAATGATTTGCATGATAATTTTTCCTTAATTTTTTTCTGATTAAGGCAATTTTACCATTTGCTGTTGAGGCAAACTATATCGTGCTTTTTACTATAGTGATTTTACTATTTTTCCATTGATTTTCCGACTTGATGGCCAACTACACCACCAATTATGGCACCACCAGCTGCTCCGGCTGCTTTGGCTCCGGTACTTCCACCAATAACTGAAGCTCCCACAGCTGCGCCGGCACCTGCCCCTGTTATTGTTCCAATATCACGTCCTTTCATGTCTGAACAGCTTAGTAAGCTTAATAGTAGTATTGAACAGCAAATTCCAACTAGTATTTTCATAATTTCCTCCATGTAAAATTATCCATGCAAATATGCCATAACCATTATACCGTGTTTTTTACGGTCTTGTCCTAATTTTTATAAGCAATACAATAGTACTAGCGATGAATATCAATGTTGACTTGCTTAGTCATCGCTTAGTTTGCGTTGCGCTCGTGCTTGCAAGAATTTAGAAAATTCTTGGGAAGTGCTAGGTTTTTGTTTGTACGAGCAAGACGCAAGAATTTAAATAATGAAATATTTAGGAGAAATTAGTTATGAAAATATTACGTATAGCGACTATTGCGGCTATTACTTTAGGTTTTATGAGTTTCGGTATTACAAATGCTGTAGCTAAAACCAGCTCAAGTAAACAAAAAACAACTGCGACTGCACAGCAGACAAATGTTGTTGATCTGAACACTGCTGATATGCAGGCCTTGGAAAATCTCAAAGGCATTGGTTCTAAGAAAGCTCAGGCCATTATAGATTATCGTACTAAGAATGGTGCTTTTGCCTCGATCGACGATTTAGACAATGTAAAAGGTTTTAGCAGTAAGTTAATTGCTAAATTACAGAAAAACAATCCCGGTAAAATAGTTGTTAATCCAATTAAATAATAATATAGTATGGGGCGATGATTATATCGCCCCATAGATATTTTGTTTGAGGATGAACAATGAACACCACAATTAGAAAAGCTGTGTTTCCGGTGGCGGGTTTAGGGACAAGATTTTTACCTGCAACTAAAGCCAATCCCAAAGAGATGTTACCTATTGTTGACAAACCTTTGATTCAGTACGCTGTTGAAGAGGCGGTTGCTAGTGGCATCACCGAAATGATTTTTGTAACTAGCAGTAGTAAACGTGCTATCGAAGATCACTTTGATACTAATTTTGAGCTAGAAACTAGATTAGCTGAAAAAGGTAAAGATGATTTCTTAGCTTTAGTAAAAGATATTTTGCCATCAGGTGTTTCATGCGTTTATGTGCGACAACATGAACAACTGGGTTTAGGGCATGCGGTATTATGCGCTAAAGATCTTGTTTGCGGCGAGCCATTTGCAGTTTTATTGGCCGATGATTTGATTGCTCATACTGGTAAATCTTGTTTGCAGCAGATGGTAGATATTTATGATGAAACTGGTGATAGCGTTTTAGCTGTGCAAAAAGTTGCTAAAGAAGATACCGATAAATATGGAATAGTCGCTCTTGATAAACAAAATTGTGTGACTGCGATGGTCGAAAAGCCTAAGCCAAAAGTGGCACCTTCAAATATTGCAGTTGTTGGTCGCTACATTTTAAGTCACCGAATTTTTCACTATTTGGAGCAAACAAAATCCGGAGCAATTGGCGAAATTCAATTAACCGATGGCATAGCTGCTTTATTAGCCGAAGAAAAAGTTCGCATTTGTGAATTTGAAGGCACACGCTATGATTGTGGCAGTAAACTGGGATATTTACAGGCAACTGTCGAATATGCATTACAACATCCAGAAGTTGGCGAGGAGTTCCAGAAATACCTGCACTCGCGGTTTTAGTTTACTTGAAGTTTTAGTAGCTCTATTTATCTTATCATGGGGCTTGCTTGGTATTCTAAGCCTGCAGACTGTCACTTTACGTCGAAATTATGAAGCTTATTTATCTAGTATAGCCACGACTCTTGTCGTCTCAAGATATGATATGCAGCTGAATCTATGTCATTGACAACATGGAAGCATGATGTTGCAGCACTCTTACCTCAAGGTACATCAGAACCAAATTCAGGCAATATTTCCGTGTGTTGGCATAGTCGACTTGATAATTCTAAACATTGTGTGACAAATGAAGCCGTCATTACGAGCGAAGCGAAGTAATCCAGTAATGAATGGAATATGTTCTGGATTGCCGCGTCGTTTCACTCCTCGCAATGACGGGGGGAACTCAGGTTTTTCACTACTAGAAATCATGATTGCCATGGCATTAGGAGTCATGATAACACTTGGTCTAACCAAGCTATATTTAGGCATGAAGCAATCCTATGTTGTCCAAACTGACATGGCGCGACTACAAGAAGATGGTCGTTTAGCAGCGTTTATTTTAACCAATAATATTCGCATGGCTGGCTACAGCGGCTGTCGTGGAAATCGCATTGCTGATGCTGTTCATGGCTATACTGCAGCAAATGCACCAAGTGATTTGAAGCAAATAACTCCAAATAGCGATGTTATTGTTATTAAAAAAGCTGATGTTGGAATTACCCATTTAACTCGTGATATTATTGCGCCAACTTCTACCATTTATGTTGAAGATAATCCTGCTAATGGTGATGATTCAAGCTTATTAATCTCTGATTGTGAGGTTGCTCAGGAATTAACGACAGATAGTCAAGGAACAAAAACTATTAGAGTAAAAAATGTTACCGTTAAGCATAATTATAAAATAACTGATACTGAAGTAGCGTGTTTAGAAACCACATACTATTTTATTAGAAAAACTGGCAGAAAAAATATTCGCGGGCAGCCAATTTATGCACTTTATAATAAAGTTGATTCCAAAAATAGCCAAGAACTAATTCCAGGCGTCAGTAATATGCAAATCAAATATGTAATAAATGGAAATTATTACACCACAAATCAGGTCTCAAACTGGAGTCAAGTTACAGGAGTGTATATAACTCTGACAATTCAATCTGGAGAATATATAAAACCATGGAAAATGTACATCGCGTTACGCCAGAGAGTGGCGCCGTTTTAGTTACCACGTTATTATTTTTGGTAATCGTAACTTTGCTAACTCTAAGCGTGATTCAAGTTGGTTTATTAGAAACTAAAATGAGTCAGAATTATCAAGATAAGATTTTTGCGACGCAAATGGCAGAAATAAAATTAGTAGAAATTGAAAAGCAGCTTTTGCAAGGTAAATCTCAATCGAGTGGCCAAGTAATTTTAATTTCAGACGAATTATGCGGCGTAAAATTTTATCGTGTTACAGCAACTGGAACATACCATAATGCTAATAGTACGGTGCAAAGCACATATGCAATGGTTGGAGATACGTCATCATGTGCTTCTGCACCAGATGTAACTACAGGTCGTAAATCATGGTGTGCATTGTAGAGACGTTTTGCCAAAACGTCTCACCGATTTATATATTTGTAATCCATTAATATTATAGTTAAAATACTGGATATTATTTATTTTTATGGAGTAAGAAAATTGACATGAAAACATCAGCAAAAGTTTTTTTAAGCGTTTTAGCTTTAGGATTAAGTTTTGGATTTAGCACAAGTTATGCATCTGGCGATACTTTTGTCCCGCCGGCCAATTCTTATATCCCTCATGTATATTTATTCGGGTTTGCCGGCAGTAGCATTACCACCAGAGGTGATATTCTGCAGCCAATATTTTTACGCTCAGATAAAAATTTATTTGCCTATGGTCAGGGCAATTATGGTTATGCTGACGAAGACTGGGCGAAAAATTCGTGGACTGGAAGTTTCGCTTTGGGGTATAGACAAATAGTCAGCAACGCTGCGGTTTTAGGTGCTTATGTCTTTGGCGATTATACTCGCACCACAACTGATCATTCAGTATGGCTGGTAAGCCCGGGTATTGAAGCTCTAGGGCGCGCCTGGGAATTTCATGCTAATGGTTATTTTCCGGTCAGTAAAAAAGACTGGGTAAATACAGATTGGGCTAGTGAATTTGGTAATTATGATTACATCAGGTTTAGCGGCCATGATCAATTCGATGCCATGTTCAGGTTTCATGAAGAAACCGGTCCCGGAGTTGATGCAGAACTGGGTCGGACTTTATTTAAAGTACACAATGCTTTAATTACTGGATTTATCAATGGTTACTATTTTCATATGCGAGATAATACTGATGTTCGTGGTGGTGGCGCTGCTATTACAGTTCGGCCTAATACTTACTTGGAGCTGTCAGTAAATGGCTCTTATGATAATTATGCTCATACAGTAGTTATGCTTGGTATCCAATTATCACTGTATGATCTCTTTAGCAATGCCAGCAAGGTTCTAAATGAACAAGATCTACAACGTCGACTATTTGACCCGATTCACCGCAATTTTGTCGATTTGGCTTCAGGTAGTGATGTGCGTATGACTGGCGGACCGCGCGATGAAGAAACTCGCAAAGCAGAGGAACCAGAAGTAATTGAACCTGAAGTACCGGAAAAAGAAAACATCTGGTTCTTTAAGGAAAACGGCGGTGCCGTGCCACAAGCAGCAAATGCTGAAGCAACTGTCGGTGATGGAACTTATGAAAACCCATTTACCGGTCCTGATTTTAATCAGCAAACAGTAAATGACATTTATACAAACACTATTTTAAATGGTTTTTTCCCACAAGCATTTTTGTATTTCACCGGCGGACCTTACTTTACTCTTGATGCTGCTGGAATATCTGCTCGTTTGAATTTACCTTCGAACGAATCAATGTGGGGTAGAATGGGTGGCTTAAAAGGCTTTCAAATGCCGGCAACTGGAGCTAATCGACCGAATTTTATTGGTGGTTTGAAATTAGATAGCAGTACATCTGTAAATAACCTGACATTACAAAACAACGCAGCACAAGATTTTGTTACTGGTATTCTGCTGGATGGAGCAACGAATGTCAGCATCAATGATTCTGACATAGGAGTTGATGGACCAACAGATAGTTATGTTACTGGAGTTACCATGAAAAACAACTCTGATTTAACTATTAGTGGCTCTAATATTTATGGGTTTAATGTAGCGACTGGAAATCCCTTTTCCCCTAATACATTTGCCGTAGGCTTAGAAGTGCAAAATGGCGGCAATGTAACAGCAATTAATGGCAGTCTGATTCAGGGACATTCAACGAATAGTATAGGTGTTGGATTGTATGTAGCACCAACTACAGATGGAAGTGGCAATATTGAATCCAAGATGGGTAATATTTCGGGTGATAAGACTGCTACATTTAAAGGTGAAAGTGACAATGTCCAAGGCTATGGTTTTTTTGCTCTTAGCAATAATGTAGGCTCTGGGTCAGCTAGAGTTGAAATAGGAAATATTGCTGATACGAGATTTGATGGCGATGTTGTAGGTTTTCTTGTTCTTAGCTTCACCGGCGCTGGAGCAGCTAGTATTGCAACAGGCAACATTTCTGATTCGGTATTTACAGGTGTGCAGGATGGTTTAAATGCTGTGAGTTCTTCGACGGGCCCTACTACTACCATCTTCTTAGGTGCAGTTACAAATAATACATTTACTGGTGGCAGCAGAGGCTTGGATTTATCCGGACTCACGGTGAAGGTGAATACCGTGACTTATACAACCGGGGCAGCTCTTCTTGCTGATTTAGGTGGTAACACCTTTAACGCACCGGTAGGTTTAGCTGTATGTGTAAATAGTTCATGCGCATAGCTACACGATTATTTATTCGTAAACTAAAAGTTTGAATCAAATATCCGCTGAGGAAACTCGGCGGGTATTTTTTACATATGCCGAGTTTAAATATTACAGAAATATTTGTTAGTAACACCCAACAGACCATATGTTTGCATTTTTTTTTATTGTAGTTAAAATGTTAGCCATTATTAACGGAGTAAGGAAGCTATCATGAAATCAGCAAAAGTGTTTTTAGGTGCCTTAGTTTTAGGTTTTTGTCTAGGCATAAACGTGAGTTATGCATCTGGTGATGCTTTTGTACCAGCACCAACCCAATATTCTTATATACCCCATGTATATTTATTTGGTTTTGCAGGCAGTAGCGTTACTGGCAGGGGTGATATTCTACAGCCACTATTCTTACGTTCAGATCGCAACTTTTTTGCTTATGGCCAAGGCAATTATGGCTATGCTGATGAGGATTGGGCCAAAAATCCCTGGACTGGCAGTGCGGGTTTAGGCTATCGGCAAATAGGCAATTCTGCTGTATACGGCTTTTTTGTATTGGGTGATTACAGTCGCACTACAACAGATCACTCAATATGGCAGGTGAGTCCAGGTTTGGAAATTTTAGGTCGTGCCTGGGAATTTCATGCCAATGGTTATATTCCGGTAAGTAAGAAAGATTGGTCGACAACTGAATTTGCCAGCGAAGTTGGTAATTATGATTACATTCATTTTAGTGGTCATGATCAATTTGATGCTAAGTTTAGGTTTAATGAAGAAGCTGGAGCAGGTGGTGATGCTGAGTTAGGACGTGTTTTATTTACATGTCACAATACCGTCGTAACTGGCTTTATCAATGGCTACTTTTACCATATGGATGATAACCCAGATATTAAAGGTGGTGGAGCGGCAATTACCGTTCGGCCAAATACCTATTTAGAGTTATCAGTGAATGGTTCTTATGATAATTATGCGCATACTGTAGTAATGTTAGGTGTGCAAATATCATTATATGATCTCTTTAGTAGTGGCAACAAAATTCTGAATACACAAGATCTACAACGCCGCTTATTTGATCCGATACATCGTGGTTTTGGTAATCTGGCCTCAGGTAGTGATGTGCGTATGTCAGGTGGACCACGTGATGAAGAAACTCGTAAAGCACCTGAGCCGATAATATTAGGTCATGATTTCTTACAGCGCAGCAATGTTTGGTTCTTCAATGGTGCTGGTTTGAGTCAAATCGCTACGCCAGGACTTGCTCAGGATCTAGCAGATGGTACTTATGAGCATCCATTTAGCGCCGCTGATTTTAATCAAGTAACTGTGAAACAAATTCACGATAATACTATAGTAACTGGCGCTTTTGCTAATGCTTATCTGTATTTTAATAAAGGCACATATAATACCTTTGATACGGCAGCACTTGGTGCTAGCTTTGTGCGTTTAGAGCTTTTTCCAGGTGAATCCATGTGGGGCAGAATGGGAACTATGAAAGGTTTCCAAATGCCGGCATCTGGAGCTGCTAGACCAAACTTTATTGGTGGATTGATGCTTGACAGTAGTACTTCTTTGAATGATTTAACTTTACAAAATAGTCCAGCAGCAATAGCAGCTGGAATCGGGGAAGGTGTAGTCTTGAATGGTGCTACTAATGTAGAAATTAATAATACTATGATTGGTGCCAATGATAGTAACACCGGCTATGTTGTTGGAATAGACATGGGCAATAATTCTCAATTAAGCATGAGCAATTCTACCGTTCTGGGCTACGATGCGCCTGCTAGTGATGATGCTGGTTCTGCTGGCATTAGGCTTTCTGGTAATAGCGAATTAACTCTTGGTGATGGCAACATGATTTCGGCGACAGCAATAGGTGGCATTGGCGTTGGCGCTATTAGTGCAGCTGCAAACTCAATTGGAATAAATGCAAATAACTCTACGATAAATATAAGTGGTAATAATAATACTGTTACAGCAACAGCAACAGCTGGTAATGCAGCTGATAATGCATTTGCTATTGCAGATGGTATAGAGGCAAAAAATAACTCAACAGTAATTATAAGCGGTAAAAATAATACTTTTGCAGCAACAGGAACAGGTGGTAATACTAATACCAGCGGCGACACGTTTGCGACAGGCATAGCTTACGCTGTGTTTTTAGATGACTCTATGGCTACTATAAGCGGCAGCAATAATACCTTTTCAGGAACAGCCACAGGTGGTAATTCTACTACCTCTGGTGGAGGAGCTGCTTCACAAGCATTTGGTGATGCAGCTGGAATATTCGCACAAGATAGTTCTATGGTAACTATAAGCGGCGATAATAATGCTTTTTCTGCAACAGCAACAGGTGGTACTGCTATTGGTGGGGTTGGCTTGAGCTTAGCATACGGAATTGCAACCGGTGTATTTGTGCAGAATACTTCCACAGTAACTATAAGTGGTAATAGCAATATTTTTTCAGCAACAGCAACAGGAGGAACGAATGAGGGGATGCCGGCAAGTGGTTCGGCATTTGGAATTCGTGCATTTAATATGAGCACAATAAACTTCGCATCTACGGTTACTGGTACTCAGATAACAGTTGGTGGATTTAACGGAACACCGGCTTCATTCGGTATTTCTGTTGAGGGTGCTGGTTCAAGTTTACAATTGGATGGAGTTGCAGTTAGCTCTCCATACATGTGGTTTACTACTAACATCGTTTTTACAAGAACTGGTTCTGGCGGGTTAAAAATCTCTGGGCTTGGAGGTGATGTTGCTTGGTAAGGACTTGATCCAAAAACCTGTAGAGACGCAATATCTTGCGTCTAAAGGCTGACGCTAGAAATTTTCTTCTTGGCGTTTGGTTAAAACCTCACAACCAGTTTCGGTGACCAAAAGTGTATGTTCCCATTGGGCAGAAAGCTTGTGATCTTTGGGTACTGCGGTTTTATATGGTGCTTGCCAGCATTGATAAAGATTATTTATCAATTTGTCAGTGTATTTTGTTATCATCCGTATAAAAAAACAAACCCAACCAGCTAAAATATCCCTTTGACTTGGGTGCTGTACAATTGATCTTGGTATGTTTTGTATGAAATGCATGTTGTGGTTTGATTACGACTTGATTTCCTTGCAAAATATAAACAGTGAGTTTTTGCGAATCACTTGAGTAACAGGCAAGCTTTTTTAAATTTATTTGTTTGTTGATTACCGTAAACCGAATTAGAGGTGGATTAACTTTTAAAATAGGATCAGCTGGCTCAAGACCTTTGATTGATAATGGCAACGCATTAATGATTGTGCGAAAACGTTGCATTTTTCCATAATGTTCGTTTAAGCCAAATCTTGGTAATGCATAAAAATCGCTATAAGAACTAGCAGCTCCTGAAGTCTGTATAAACGCCGCATCAAAGCCGAGTTTTTTTACAGCATTTTTAAGAGCAAGACTATATTCCCCATAAGGATAAGCAAATAATGTAGGTTTTTGTCCTGTTTCTGCGACAATGCGATTCTGAGCTTTTTTTATATCTGCTAGCGCTTGTTTTACCGAAATTCTATTCAAATGTCTATGCGACGCGGTGTGATTTCCAATAGTGACGCCGGCATCAGCCAAGATTTTAATTTGCTTCCATGTCAACATGTCTGAATAGTTTTTGTCAATCGGATCGGTTGCAACAAATAAAGTAAAAGGAAAACCATATTTTTTTAATCTTGGCCAGGCTTCATAAAGTACGGAGTCATAAGCATCATCAACCATGATGCCGACTGTTTTATCAGGGAGCGGCTCATGATGCTTTAATCTATCAATAATTGTTGGAACTGGTAAAACATGAAAACCATGTGATTTTAGATAATTCAATTGAGCATCAAATTGATCTAATCTTATATTGGTGGAAGGATAACGAGATTCTCCGAAGCGATGATAGAGAATAAAGACAGCAGATTGTGCTAATATACTTTGGTACCATAAGAAACTAATACAGAAAAAAATCGGATAGAAGATTTTTTTTAACATGACTAGAAATTTTCTTCTTGGCGTTTGGTTAACACTTCACAACCATCATCAGTAACCAAAAGTGTATGTTCCCATTGAGCGGAGAGTTTGTGATCTTTAGTCACGGCTGTCCAGCCGTCTGGTAAGAGTTTGATATTATGTTTGCCGGCATTGATCATCGGTTCAATAGTAAAAGTCATGCCGGGTTTAAGTTCTGGTCCGGTGCCGGCTTTGCCATAATGCAAAACCTGTGGTTCTTCATGAAAGACTGTGCCGATGCCATGACCACAATATTCTCGAACTACCGAAAAATTATGTTTTTCTGCGTGTTTTTGGATTACTGCGCCAATGTCACCTAAATGCGCGCCAGGTTTAACTTGATCGATGCCAAGATATAAGCATTCCTGCGTTACTTTGACTAGACGCTCAGCCAATATTGATGGTTTACCGACCATATACATTTTACTAGTATCGCCGTGATAGCCGTTTTTAATCACAGTGACGTCAATATTTAAAATATCACCATCTTTCAGCTTTTTATCACCTGGAATGCCATGACACACGACATGATTAATTGACGTGCAAATCGATTTAGGATAGCCATGATAGTTCAATGGCGCCGGTATTGTATGTTGCACTTCCAGCATATAGTCATGACAGATTTGGTCTAGCTCACCTGTGGTGACACCAATTTTTACATGCGGCTCAACCATTTCTAATAATTCTGCTGCCAGGCGTCCGGCAATGCGCATTTTCTCAATTTCTTCTTTAGTTTTTATAGTTACAGTCATAATTTATTCTTTTTAGTTGTGATAATATTTGTATTATGGTATAAAGCTTGACGCTAATAAGCAAATAATTTACACGCATATCGACACATGATTTCGGGTGTTCTGTGTAAGCGGGATTGAAATCGTGGGATATGTGGAAGTTTAACCCGTAGGAGGAAACATGACAGACATTACTATACGTAGTATGCTGGAAGCTGGTGTCCATTTTGGTCACCAAACCAGATACTGGAACCCAAAGATGGCCCCGTTTATTTTTGGTGCCCGTAACAAAATTCATATCATCAATTTAGAAAAATCTTTGCCGCTATTTAAAGATGCGCTGAATTTTATCAGCAAAGTCGCAGCTAATAATGGCAAGATTTTATTCGTTGGTACTAAAAAATCTGCTCGCAACATTATTCGCGAAGAAGCTATTCGCTGTGGTATGCCATATGTAGACCATCGCTGGCTAGGTGGAATGTTGACCAATTATAAGACTATTCGTCAGTCGATTAAGCGTTTAAAGGACCTGGAAATGTTACGCGACAGCAAACAGTTTGCCGGTTTTACAAAAAAAGAAGGCTTAACTATTATGCGCAAAATAGCCAAATTAGAGCGCAATATTGGAGGTATTAAAAACGTTGGAGGCTTGCCAGATGCTATTTTTGTCATTGATGTTGGTCACGAAAAAATCGCAGTCAGCGAAGCTAATAAGCTAAGTATTCCTGTGGTTGGGATTGTTGATACTAATCGTGATCCGGACGATATTGGTCATATCATTCCAGGTAATGACGATGCGATACGCGCCATAAGATATTATACCAAGCACGTCGTTGATACTATTATTGCTGCACGAGCGACATTATTGGAAACCAATGCAGAAGAAAAAATCGTTAAGATTACTAAAAAAGAAGCCCCGGCTGAAATAGAAGCACCAGCTAAAAAAGTAGTTGTGAAAAAGGTCTCTATTACTACACGTCCTGCGACTGAAATTGTTGCAGTAGAGGCTGAGGCGGAACCTGAAGCTCCTGTCGAAAAAGTTGCTGAAGAAAAACCAAAAGCTAAGAAAACAGTAGTTAAAAAACCAGCTGCTAAAAAAACCGTTAAGGCTGAAAAAGCAGAGCCTGCTGCAGGAGAAAAAGAATGAATGTAACTGCAGCACAAGTAAAAGAATTACGTGAACGTACCGGAGTAGGCATGATGGAATGCAAGAAAGCTTTGGTCGAATCTGATGGCAATATGGATAAAGCCATTGAGTTAATGCGTAAGTCCGGTCAGGCTAAAGCTGCCAAAAAAGCCGGGCGTGTTGCTTCCGAAGGTGTGATTGCCATTAAAATTGCCGATAATAATAAAGTTGGCTTTATGGTAGAGGTTAATTCCGAGACGGATTTTGCGGCGCGAGATGAAAATTTTCTTGCCTTTGTTGACAAAATAGTTGCTCGTGGTTTAGAAACTATGGCAGTTGACGTTCCGGCATTATTAGCTCATACAATTACTGTTGATTCAGACCTGTCTATAGCACAGGCAAATGAAGCATTAGTTGCTAAAATCGGCGAAAATATTCAAATAAGGCGAGTGGCATTATTGCAATCGAAAGATGAAGAAGTAATTTGCAGTTATTGTCATGGTGGCCGTATCGGTGTGATGGTCAAACTGGTCACCGCTGAGATGAGCCTGTGTAAAGATATTGCCATGCATATTGCTGCTAGCAAACCAGAGACTATTGCCCCTGAAGATTTATCAGCTGATGTCATTGCTAAAGAAAAAGATATATATATGTCTCAGGCAGCAACTAGCGGCAAGCCAGTAGAGATTGTAGAAAAAATGGTTGCTGGTAAAATTAAAAAATTCGTTAATGATATTAGTTTGATAGGTCAACCATTTGTAAAAGATCCGGCTATCACAGTTGGTGAATTATTAGGTAAAGCCAATGCAGTTGTAACAGATTTTGTGCGCTTTGAAGTAGGTGAAGGTATAGAAAAAGCCGAAGCCGATTTTGCCGCAGAAGTTATGGAACAGGTAAATAAATAAATTATGTCACAACCAGTATATAAAAGAATTTTACTGAAATTAAGTGGCGAAGCTTTGGCTGGCAACAGTGATTTTGGTATTGATCCAAAGGTCATTGAATATATCGCTGCTGAAATTGCCAGTGTGCGTGAGCTTGATGTTCAGGTTGGTATTGTGATTGGTGGTGGTAATTTATTTCGTGGTGCCGAATTATTTAAAGCTGGTTTGGGTAGAATTACCGGTGATCATATGGGTACTGTTGCTACCGTTATTAACGCTTTAGCGATGCGCGATATTTTTGAACGCGATGGTATGCATACAAATATCATGTCGGCAATTCCAATGAGTGGCATAGTAGATCATTATGATCGACGAAAAGCTATAGATTCACTCGAAGAAGGCAAGTTGGTAATTTTTGCTGCTGGTACGGGCAACCCACTGTTTACTACTGATTCTGCTTTAAGTTTACGTGGCATTGAGATTGATGCAGATTTGTTGTTAAAGGCTACCAAGGTTGATGGTGTTTATTCTGCTGATCCAGTGACCGATCCGACAGCTAAGCGCTATGATAGTTTAACTTATGATGAGGCTTTAAAGCGTGAATTGGCAGTGATGGATATCACAGCGTTTTCACAATGCCGAGATTATGATATGTTATTACGAGTGTTTAATGTCCATAAAGCTGGAGCTTTGCGTAGAATTATATTGGGTGAAGATGAAGGAACACTTGTTACAAGAGGAGATTGATTATGAATGTTAATGAGATTGAAAAGGATACCGCAAGCCGTATGGAAAAAGCAGTTGCTTCGTTTCAAATGGATTTGGGGAAAATTCGTAGTGGTCGCGCTCATCCAAGTCTGCTTGATCAGATTAAGGTTGATTATTATGGTACTGCAACTCCGTTGAACCAGGTTGGTAATGTGGCTATCGGTGATTCACGTACTTTGACAGTTACTGCCTGGGACAAAAGTATGGTTCCGGCGATTGAAAAAGCCATTATGAATTCAGAATTAGGTTTGAACCCCAGAAGTGCCGGAACGGTTATCCATGTTCCATTGCCGCCATTAACTGAAGAAAGGCGCAAAGAACTGGTAAAAGTTGTGAAAGGCGAAGCTGAAAATGCCAGAATTGCAGTTCGTAATATTCGTCGTGATGCTAATAATCATATTAAAGACGAACTCAAAGCTAAAACTATCAGTGAAGATGATGAGCATCGTGCCGAAGAGAGGATTCAAAAACTTACTGATACCCATATTACTGAAATTGATCAGCATCTGGCAAATAAAGAAAAAGAGTTAATGGAAGTTTAATGAGTGGATTACCACGGCATGTTGCCATTATCATGGATGGTAATGGGCGCTGGGCGCAACAACGCAACTTATCTCGAAGTGCTGGACACAAAGCTGGCGGTGAAGCAGCTAAAGAAATAATAAAAGCTTGTGCTGGAACAGGCATTGAGGTTTTAACTTTATTTGCGTTCGGTATGGAGAATTGGAAGCGGCCAACTAAAGAAGTAAATTACCTTATGAATTTGTTTTTTCGTAACTTAGAAAAAAGTCACGAACTTCATGAGCAAAATATAAAGCTTAATATAATAGGTGATTATTCTAGATTCAGCGCTAAACTAAAACAAAGAATAATGCAAAGTCAGGAACTTACGGCTAATAATACTGGACTGCACTTGAATGCAGCAATTAATTACAGCGGTCGCTGGGATATTACTAATGCAGCTAAACAACTGGCGCAGCAGGTAAAGTCTGACAATTTAACTGCCGATGATATTACTGAGGAAACTTTGGCACAGTTTTTGTGTTTACATGAATTGCCGGAACCGGATTTGTTTATTCGCACCAGTGGTGAGCAGAGAATCAGTAATTTTTTGTTATGGCAATTGGCTTATACGGAATTGTATTTTACCGATGTGTTATGGCCTGACTTTAATAAAGAAGAATTGGAAAAAGCTTTACAGGCATATGATGCACGTGAGAGAAGATTTGGCAGGGTTAGCGCATGTTAAAAAGAATAGTTACAGCAGTAATTTTAATCCCATTAGTTGTTCTGGGGATTTTTTATTTGCCAAGCCTTTATTTTGCTATTGCTGTGGCAATGATACTGAGTATCGCTGCTTGGGAATGGTCGGCGCTTGCATGCTTGAAAATATTTTGGCAGCGAATTTTATATATTGGTGTACTGTGGTGGGGCTTTGCGTTTGCGCAAATGCTACCTTACTTGGTGGTTTTATGGATTAGCTTCGCCTGGTGGATATTTGCTGTATTTTTGGTCATGCGTTATCCAAACGTCAGCGGTTATGATCGCTGTCGTACCAAATGTGTCACTGGTTTTTTAGTTTTGGTGCCATGTATGTCAGCATTAATATGTTTGCATAAACAAAATCCTGCTTATGTCTTGTTTATATTGTGTATTGTCTGGGCTGCGGATTCCGGTGCTTATTTTGCTGGCAGACTTTGGGGCAAGAAAAAACTGATGCCGGCGGTAAGCCCGAAAAAAACAGTTGCAGGCGTATATGGCGGGCTAGTTCTGGCTTTAGTTGTGGCGCTTATTTTTGCAATTATAGCAAGAATTTCCTTGATGCAGATGTTATTATGGGCAATTCTGGTTATAATAACCGTTTTTGCGGCTGTGCTTGGGGATTTATTTGAAAGTGTGCTTAAGCGGTTAGCTAATGTTAAAGACAGTGGTCAATGGTTGCCGGGTCATGGTGGGATTTTAGATCGCATCGATAGTATAACGGCAGCTGTGCCGATATTTACTTTAGGTTTATTATTATTAGAAAAATATTTATGGGGATGACAGCATTAAAATAATGTGTATACTTAACAGTTTGTTGATGAAAATTGAGTGTTCTATGAGATTTGTTAAAAAGTTCGGTCTAGTTTTTTTGCTAATATTAGCATATGTTACTTGCGCTTGGAGCGGTACTTTTATTATTAATAAGATTGAAGTGCAAGGCTCGCAGCGCGTATCACCGAACACGGTTTTGAGCTACATGCCGGTTAAAGCTGGAGATAGTTTTAATACAGCCCAAACTACGGATGTTATCTCGACGTTATATAAAACCGGGTTTTTCAGCAATATAGGTTTGTATAGAGAAAATAATAACCTAATTGTCAAAGTGACTGAGCGCTCTACTATCAGTGCTATCAAAATAAGTGGCAACAAAAAGATTAAAACTGATGACCTGAACAAAGCCTTGAAGTCTTCAGGAGTGGTGACAGGAGAGGTTTTTAATAATTCTACTATAGCTCAAATCCGCCAGGCTTTGTTGGAGCAGTACTATAACCTGGGTCGTTACAACGCCAAAGTTAACATCGATACGATTCCGGCAGCCAGAAATCGTATTGCTGTTGATATTAATATCAACGAAGGACCTGAAGCCAAAATTAGGGCTATTAATATTATTGGTAATAATCATTACACCGAGCAGGAAATCAAAGCTGGCTTTTCTTTAACAAGGTCTAATTTATTTACTATATTTAGCCAAAGCGACCTGTATTCTAAGGAAAAACTAAATGCTGATTTAGAGCAATTACGCTCATTTTATTTTGATAGAGGTTATCTGGAAATTAAAGTTAATTCCGTAGAGGTTTCGATTACGCCAGATAAGCGCCATGTTTATATTGTGATTCGCATTACTGAAGGGCCGCAGTATAAAATAAGTAATATTGATGTGTCAGGAACGTTACTTGGAAAACGCAAAGAACTTCTAAATTTAATTGATCTTAAAGTTGGAAATGTTTTCTCGAGAAAACGCGTTATGCAGATCGTAGATAATATGAAGGTTTTGTTGGGGAATTACGGTTATGCTTTCCCTAACATAGATCCACAAGCTAAGTTGAATAAAGATAAGCATCTGGTTGAGCTTAATTTTGTAATTACACCAGGTAAAAGAGTATATGTGCGTCGCGTAATATTTACCGGCAATACTAAGACAGCTGATTATGTAATGCGGCGAGAAATGCGCCAGCCAGAAGGTGGTCAATTCTCATTGGCAGATATTAAGGAGTCAACACGACGCTTATATAATTTAGGATATTTAAAGAATATTCAGCCAGGCTTAGACCCAGTGCCTGATCATCCCAATGAGGTAGATTTAAAATATAAAGTTAAAGAAGATTCTTCTGCTACAGCCAGCGCACAGGTTGGTTGGTCAGATGCAGATGGCTTCATATATGGTGGTTCTGTAACAGA